>ERZ1292632.299-Hain-H43-01um-R2-299-length-51090-cov-9_pt1 | contig 51090 bp, 59 predicted proteins | sample MGYA00564407_ERZ1292632 | MGnify/ENA primary metagenome ERZ1292632 (study PRJEB36523, sample SAMEA6512637) | groundwater metagenome | collected 2019-01-08 | study: AquaDiva: Metagenomics assemblies of 32 groundwater samples | reverse complement strand
CTATAAGAAGAGATTTTTTCATAAGAAGAGCTTAAAGATAACGCTTCTATTATACACCCGGACGGACGGATGGCGGAACGGCTTTTGGAAGGGGTCGCGGAATCAGGGGTTTCTTCTTGATGGCCAGAAATATGCGAGTCGCAGTGAGTGTGAGTACAAGAGTTCCAGAAAGAGAATAGATCCAAATCATCCACCAGGCTGTGGAATCTGATCCGGCAAATATCCCGTGTCCCAGAAAGAGAAGATAGGCAACAAAGCTCATATAGTGGAGTGAACGCCATTTTTTCAGCGAGATGAATTTGTTTTTGAGCTCGGAAGTAATGATGAGCGTAGCAATCATGTAAAAGGCAAGCGTTCCTATTCCTATACTCCAACTGAGATTTATTCCCAAGAGAGAAGTAAAATCACGACGAAGCACAAATGGAATCAGGGCTTCGATCCATGTGAGGTGCAGGTATTTATCAAACGTAAAGCTTGCAAAGTGTCCGATGGTTGCAAGGAGCGCGGCCCAGGCAACAAAACGGTGCACTTCATAGTTGAGGGCTGGAGGGAAGAAGTGTGATACCAATCGTGTTGAAATAAGGAGTCCGTTTACGACAACGATAGTGAGGAGGATAAAGGCGAGGATTCCGCTGGCGCGTCCAATATACCAAGCAAGGGGAGTTTCGGGAGACGAAAGTCCCTTTGGTTGATTGATCTCGGTAATCAGTGGATTGGTACCGGCAAGTACTTCTTGTCCATCAGATATGCCATCGTAGTCGGTATCGTATTCTTCTGGTGACGTAGAGTATATCTCTTGTTCTGCCTGATCAGTCAGTCCGTCGACATCCGTGTCTTTTATGGCAGCATGAGTAGCCAAAGGGAGCGTGAGTGTGAGTACTACGAGAAATGAGAAAATGTGTTGGATGAGTTTAGGCTTTCCAAACATAGGGTTTCATTGCATGAGAAAAAAATGCTTTTCCAGTTTGATCGACAAAGACTGCTGGTATGTGCTCGGTATTTGCAAATGTAAGTCCAGCTTGTTTTCCTTTTAGGAAGAGTGTTTTCGCCAAGATATCAGCCCGGGTTGTCTCTGGAGCAATGACAGTGACAGTGACAAGATCTGAAAGTGAACTTTTTTGAGTGTGTGGATCGATAATGTGGTGTTTTTGTTCCCCATCCTTCTCCCAGCTTCGTCGATTGATTCCAGAAGTTGCTACGGCAGTATCACGAAGGAGGAGCGTGGCAGGAGATGTTTCTTTCTCGAGAGGATTCTCGATGTCTATTGCCCAAAACGAATAGCCATCTTTTTTGTTGGCACCCCGGAGATAGATGTCTCCTCCAGCGTCGATAAGAAAATGATCAAAGTGTTTCGAGAGTGTCGCGACAAGCATATCGACAGCGAATCCTTTTCCGATACCGCCCAGATCAATTTTGAGACCCTGTGGTTTCGTAGCTGTTTCGTTTATGGTATCGAGAATGAGATCAGAAAAGCTTTGTTTCTCTCCTGGTATGTTTTGATACGCGCCAGCGTACCCTTCGCTTTCAAGCGCTGGAAGGATGCTTGGGTCAAAGAGTCCGTTGGTTTCGTAAAAGTACTGCCGGGCTGTTTTGAGGAGCGCAAACAGTTCATGAGAAACTTTTCCTCCTTCACTTTCATTGAGTTCCCAGAGTTCGTTGTGCGTTTTGAAACGACTGAAACGTTTTTCGAAAGATGTAAAAAAATCAAAGGCTTCCTCGAGCGCTTTTTTCGCGAGTCCACGTTCCTCTGGCTCGCAAATGATTTCACAGAAAATATCTGTACCCATTATTTTTTCTTGGGACTTTTTTGTGATGCTACACCAATCGAGAGAAGTATTTTTATTCATAGGAGTCGAGTATTCCGTTATTGTTTTCATCTGTTTCGTTTTCAAGATAGGCAAAATCATCTTCATCATGATGCTGATCGAAAGCATCTGGCACGCTATCGCCATCAGTATCAGTAAAGTATTCTTTCTGGTGCTTTTCGGGATCAGGATCGATCGCATCAACAAGTCCGTCTTCATCCTTGTCAGTGTCGTATCCAGGATTGAGGACAGTGACTGTTTTAGTGACTTCCTTGTACTCTACCGTTTCTACAATGACTGTTTCTGCTTTTTTTGAGCTAGAAGTGGTGGTTTCTTTTTCATCTTCCTCTTCATCTTCCTCCTCATCCTCATATTCTTCCTCGTCTTCATCCTCTTCTGCAGAAACAGTTTGGAGAAGAAGGGGTGCTGGCGAAATTGGTAACAAGATAAAGGCAAACGAAAGCACTGCTACGAAGCCAAAGACGAAAGGAAATCGAAAGCGTGAAAGAAGAGGTGTTTTCATAGTTACGATGTTTTTGTTTTCGATGAACTCTTGGGTTTACTGGTCGTAGTCGCTGGTTTGGTAACTGCTTTCTTTGTGACCACGGGTACCGTAGTTTTTTGATCTACTTGCTTCTGATTGGCGGCAATAAGAGCTGGCTGGTCCTGAAGGAGTTTCTCGTATTCTGTTTTGGCATCTGTCATGTACTGAGTGAGATGTGCTTTTTGAGCTGCGAGGTCCGAGAGGTACTGAAGTCGAGCTTCTTCGTTTTCTTGCTGTTCGTTTACTATTTTCTCTGCCTTTTTGCTATTTTCTACCGCAACGACTGCGGCAAATGGACCAAAAAATCCAACGCCAGCAAGAGTAAATATAAGGAACCGAGTGATAATTTTTTTCGTATTCATATGTTAGAATGAGACATCTTAGGAGTTCATACAGTAGAACGCTTCTTGTTCTGAAAAGTTTTCATCATACACTCTCTTATGAAGGAGTTAGGAGTACCCGTGCCAGTAGCCCAAAACACTGATTCTTGGAGCGATCAGGAATTGATAGAGGCCGCCAAGAAAGATCCGGAAGTTTTTGGTATTCTTATGGCACGGTATGAGAAGCCGTTGAAGCGGTATCTCATGCGGCTTACGGGTTGGGGAGAGGAAGAAATAGTGGATATTCTTCAAGAGTCTTTTATCAAGGCGTATCGAGCATTAAATGATTACGATAGGGATTTGAAATTTTCTAGCTGGATATACCGTATTACTCATAATCAGGCGATTGACACTATCCGTAAGGAGCGCGTTCGTCCGATTTTTTCTGCGCTTCCACTTGAAGAGGCTACCAAGATTCTTTCTTCAGAAGGGGATATCGGGAAAACACTTGAGATACAGGAAGATAGTGCCCGTGTCCAAAAGGCTATTGCAAATCTTCCGTTGCAGTATCGAGAGGTACTCATCTTGCGCTTCTTGGAAGATCGGAGTTATGAGGAAATAATGGATATTTTGAAAAAACCAAAGGGTTCGGTTGCGACACTCATCCGGAGGGGGCGAGCGCTTCTTTTGAAAAAACTTGAAAGTATTGAATAAATCTATGTCTACCCTCATCGAAAAAACATTGGAGAAAATACGAGAAGAGAAGATCCGTCCCGAAGCAAGGTGGAAGGGGACGATTTCTAATGTCGTATTTTGGATAATCTCTGTATCGGCTTCTATTCTCGCCGGACTGATGGCGGCTTTGGCTGTGCATATTTTTGTAGAGATTGATTGGGATGCTTACCAGAAGGCTCAATTTTCTTGGTACGATACTTTGCTTTCAGGAGTCCCGCTTTTGTGGCTCCTCTTCTTGATTTTTTTCCTTGGAGGAGCGCTTCTCTTTTTCCAGCGGACGAAGCGAGGGTATCGTCACTCTTGGGTACCGATACTTGGATGTTTCCTTTTTGTTTCAGCTGTGGGGGGATATCTTATAGAAGATTCTCCTGTCGATGAACCTCTGGAGCATTTTTTCATGCGTTCATTTCCGCACTCGGAAGGTCTGAGCGACGAACTTTTTCCTGGAGAGAATCGCCAATGGTCAGATCCGGAGCGGGGTCTTTTGGGAGGGGAGATCACTCAAACACACGAGCAAGAGATACAGCTTGAAGATCTCAACGGGAAGACCTGGGAGATTGAGTATGAAGAAACATCTGTCTCCAAAGACGTAGAACTTTCTTCGGGGAAATCTATTAAGGTTATTGGAGAGCAAGAAGACGAAGATACATTTACTGCGGAAGAAATTCGGGAGTGGAAGAATGTAACTGTACGAGAAGAGGACGAAGAAGGAGACGAAGAAGGAGATGACGAAGAAGATGTAGATGACCACGAAGAAGAGGAAAAGCAAGAGGAACAAGAAGATGAAGAAGTGGAGTAAAGAAGGGTCGCTATAAAACGATTTTTCTTCATATTGCTTGACAAAAGATATTTTCTTATGTTGACAAATCACCAAAAAAGGTGTATAATATAAGATATAGTCAGTTTCTCTTTGAGTCAGCCTCAGCCAAAAGGTCCTGGATATTTCAGAGCTTTCTGGCTAGGACTGCCTGGTACGGTTCCGACAGCCTACTAGCATTACAATGAGGAGAACGACATGGCGCAATCCATGCTCGAAGGGCTCCCGCTTGAACAATCTCGGGAACCAACCAGTTCTTTGTTCCATAACCGCGAAGGGGAACGCGCTTTGCGTCCTTCGCTCCAACTTGTGCAAAGGTCATGGAAGTCCGCTGAGCTTGGCCTTATCCAAGAGCCGAGCCAGTTCGAACCCGTGCTTCTTCGCTCGGGTAACCGTGTCAATTACTGGGCACGCCACATGTTTCATCATTCGGAATTTGTCATCTCCCCGGAAGGAGAGGTGGCCAGCTTCGAAAGGGTATCCGTGTGGGATCTCGGATTTGTCTTCACGGCTCGGATCGATCAGATTTTCGATCGAGCCTGGGATAAGTTTTCGTTCGAGTTCTGCCCGGGGGATGCGTCGCCGATCCTGCGTCAGAACTATGAAGACCAACCGGAAGGGGAAAACTTCATCGTGGCAACGCAGCCGCTCCTTCTTTCAAACGGGAAGTACGTGATGCCTCGCATTTCGTGCTTCCAGGGCGATCGTTGGCTGTGTGGCACGCTTCTCGACGCGCACCACGAGTTCCCGTCGGACACCCAATTCATTTTCCGTCGCCGGAACCAACTGGCGCACTAAGCCCGAACCTGGGCTCCCAAAAAATCTCCGTACTGACGAACATGTTGGTACGGAGATTTTTGCATTCATTTGGTATACTCTGTATATATGAAAAAAGAGACACCTCAATATTGGATTTTCAAAACAGAGCCGAGTGCATACTCTATTGATGATCTCAAAAAGGATCAGAGGACCGAGTGGTATGGTGTACGGAATTACCAGGTGCGCAATTTCTTGCGGGACGCTCTGCATCCTGGCGACCTTGTTTTGATATATCATTCGAATACGAAAGAAATCGGGATTGTCGGGATAGCCAAGGTTATCAGTGGCCCACTTCCAGACAGCGAACAGTTCCGAAAAGGGAGTGACTATTACGATCCCAAAAGCACTAAAGAAAATCCACGCTGGATCTCTCGAGAAATACAGTTTCAAAAAAAGTTTCAGCGTACCGTGACTTTGTCTGAGCTCCGGAAGGAGAAAAGTCTTGGTTCTTTGGCGCTTCTGCAACCGGGAAGTAGGCTGTCTATTACTCCAGTAACGGAAAAAGAATTTCAAATCATTCTTTCTTTGGAAGGGGGTATGTAAAAAAGGGAGAAGCAGTGATATACTAAGCGAAAGGAGTAAAATAAAAAATATGAAGAAGATGAAGAAGTACTTATACGTTGCGGAAGCAGTAGCTTTCATCACCGTGTGTGCTGTCGGACTTTTTTCGTTGTATCGATAAAAGTTCTTCGAAGAAAAAGAAAATGCTCTCTGCTTTGGGATACAGGCGAAGGGCGTTTTTTTTATATCATAAAAGAAGTGATACACTATGGATATGGAAATCAAAGAACTTGGGCACGTTGTGCTTTATGTCAGTAATTTGGAGCGCTCAGCGAATTTTTATCGTGATACGTTGGGGTTTCGCGAAATTGTACGAAAGCCGGGGATGGCTGCATACTCGTCTGGCCGTACGCATCATGAAATGTTGTTGATTGAAGTAGGGGGAAGTCCTCGTGAAAAGCATGCTCCAGAGCCAGGGCTGTATCATATCGGGTTTAAGATTGGTGACACTCCCGAAGATATACAGCGCGCCTACAAAGAGCTACAAGAAAAAGGAGTGCCGTTTATTGGAGCATCGGATCATACGGTGACACACAGTTTGTATATCCTTGATCCTGATGGAAATGAATTGGAATTGTATGCGGATGTATCAGATGAGTGGAAAGAGCATCCAGAAGCAGTCATGGCGCCAATCCGACACTTGGATTTGGAATAAAGAACGTTTACTTTCTCCTAGTACTCTAGTATTATTTTGATATGCACGACCTCTTTCATAAAATTGCACAAAAAACTTCTGATGCTGTAGGCTCACCGTGGGCTTTTGTGACGGCCATTATTGTTGTACTTATCTGGGCTACATCTGGTCCACTGTTTGGATACTCGGACACATGGCAACTCGTGATTAATACTGGCACCACTATCCTCACGTTTTTGATTGTTTTTTTGGTTCAGAATACGCAGAATCGAGACGCGAAAGCGACGCATCTGAAGCTGGATGAGCTTATCCGTTCTATTAAGAAGGCCCGCAATCAATTGATCGATATAGAAGATTTTTCGGATGTGGAGCTCAAGCAGCTCCAAGATGAATTTCTTGATCTGAGTCGAAAGACTTCGGAGAGAATAGCCAAGAAAGAAGAGAAGGAAAGCGCAAAAGAAGAATTTATCCCGGGCTCCTAAGGTGAGCTCGGTTTTTGTTTTTGGGAAAATGGTATACCCCGTATGACAATTTCGAAAGGGTTGTTGAGAGTCTTTTGCTAGAGTAGGGTGTCAATGATCTTATTAGAGTAGTCTGAAGGGAAGGTTTAAAAGAATTGTTCGAAATTGTACTACAGGGTAGACTAGAGAGGTAATTTGTAGCTATAAACATATGCAAGGATATACTGGCAATGTCGAGCAACAAACACTCGATAATGAAAATTTTCGTACCGTTGTTTTTACGGGTCCAAATATTCAATTGGTACTGATGACTTTGCAACCAGGAGAAGAAATTGGCGCGGAAACACATGATGGACATGATCAATTCTTTCGTTTTGAGGAAGGAGAGGCAAAAGTCTTGATTGGTGGTGAAGAAAAAACAGTGCAAGCTGGTGGTGCAGCTATCGTGCCTGCTGGGACACTGCACAACATTATCAATGCTTCAGAGACTGAAAAGCTCAAGCTCTATACTTTGTACGCTCCGCCACAGCATGCGCAGGGCACCGTACACAAAACGAAGGCAGAAGCTGACGAGGCAGAAAAACATGCTCACGAATCAGAATAGTTTCTTTGCTTTTGACTATGCGTCGTTTACTCACTCTCGTTTTTTTGCTGACTCTCTTGGGTACATCTCTCTGGATGCTCTGGGAGAAGTCGCCGTGTATTCGTCCGATTGAATATTCAATTGGGACTTTTGATGAGCGTTTTGGGATAGATCAAGAGACCTTTCAGGATGCTATCAAAGATGCGAGTAAGCCGTGGGAAAAAGAAACAGGACGAGAACTGTTTCGTTTTGTTCCGGACGCAGAGTTTCGTATCAATCTTGTGTACGATGAACGTCAGGAGCAGACAGATGCTTCGAAGCGCTTAGAAGCAGAACTAGATCAAACAAAAGCAGTGCAACAAAAGATCGGTCAGGATTATGCTTCTATTGAGACAGAGTACAAGAAAAAGAAGAATGGATACGAGCTCTTGTTAGCCACCTTTACAAAGCGTCTTGATCGATACAATACTGATGTCGAAAAATGGAATGAAAAGGGAGGAGCTCCAAAAGATGAGTATGAACGACTTCAAAAAGAATCCAAAGCACTCGATTCTCTAGGGAAAGAGGTTGAGTCTGCGCGTCAGGCTGTGAATGTACTAGTAGAAAAGATGAATACTTTTTCTGGGAAAGAAACAGCGGTCATCGAAAAGTACAATACGCATCTAAATAATTACGTTTCACGCTACGGAGAGTCTCGAGAGTTTGATCAAGGCGTCTATACGGGTGCCGAGATTAACGTGTACCAATTTCGAGATCTTTCGGAACTGCGTCTTGTTTTGGCGCATGAGCTCGGACATTCGCTTGGGTTGAATCACATAGAAAATACAGCCTCTATAATGTACTATCTGATGGGCGGACAGGACATTGATACCATCACGCTTTCATCAGAGGATAAGCAACAACTTCAGCAGGTTTGTGGGAGCGGAGAATTTTCTTCTTTTCAGGTTCTTGTAACGACATTCCTTGCGCCATGGAAGTCTTTTTTCTCTTCTTTGTAAAAGTATAAGCCTCATGATTAAACGAACGTTTCTTCTTTTGTTTATTATTCTCATTTCATTGGGAGGCTTTTTCTGGTATTCAGATTTTTCGAAGCCGAAAGAGGAGAGTAGTGTCGTGCTTCCATTGGAACCAAGTGTTGAACCAATAGAAGACGTGACTCCTGTCGTGGAAGAACCCGTCGTAGTGCAACCAGAGGAACCTGTTGTTCAAGAAAAGGTGATTCCATTAGAAGTACCTTTTCTGGTGCAGGCTCCGTTTGGAGAATGGGCGGATCCAATCTTTGAGAATGCCTGCGAAGAAGCGTCAATTATTATGGCCCGGCATTGGATAGAGGGAACAGGAGTGACTCCAGAGCAGGGGAAGAAAGAAATCCTGGCGTTGGTCGAGTATCAAAAGAAAAAGTTCGGCCATTCTATTGATACATCGTCCAAAGATACCAAGCAGATGCTCAAGGATGTGTATGGAGTACCATCTGAGGTTCTGTACGACCTCACGCTTCAGGACATGAAGAATATTGTCCAAGAAGGATCAATTTTTATTGTTCCGGCGGATGGACGAAAATTAGGAAATCCGCATTTTACACAGCCGGGGCCTCCGGTGCATATGCTTTTAGTGATTGGGTATGATACGAAGACGAAAGAGTTTATTGTCAACGATCCTGGTACGCGACATGGAAAGATGTACCGATATGCGGAAAATGTTCTGTATTCCGCGATAGGGGACTATCCTACTGGAAAACACGTGAATGTGGATACCAAGCAAAAAGCCGCTATTGTTGTTTCAAAGATAAAATAGGGTATACTGGAGGCAAGTAAATATACACATATGTTAGGACTTCTTTTGCCAAGTAAAAAACGAGTCACTCCAAAGGAATTTAAAGAATCGGTTCGTAGCGACCTCCAAAAAGGAGGGCTCACACACCGTGATATTGAGCGGGTTTCCGAGGTCGCAGATGCTTCTTTGAACGAGCGAGGGACCAATTATGGGATGGATCGTCATGAGAAAGACCAGCTCCTCGACACGCTTCGCAAGAATCATGCCTCAAATGGGCTAAGCGATCACGACCTAGATACACTCGACAAAACACTGAGCGGAAAGCTCTAAAGAGGCTTATTTCTGGCTTCGGGTTGACAGTATATACTTTTTCTGCTTTAATTAGATTTCCTCCTATAGAGTCCATATTACGTGACTCATAGCAGACTCTCACTTACAAGAAACTCCTTTTCTTTTTTGGTGGGAAAAGGGGTTTTTGTTTTCCCAGGAAAGCACAGATGAAATGAAAGCATGTATTCATTTCAGAGCTTACGGGATGAAAAATCGGGGAATGCCCGTGGCTTTGCTACGGCGGATTATGTACAAAAGATCTTTGTGCCTAATTGCCCGTTATCTTTAAGAAAGTATAGATGAACACACGAAGTACTAAGACGCGTTCGTTTTCGAAGCGCAATTCCGGACCGGCCAAGAGCCGTGGTTACGGAGGATCTCGTCAAAAACGAGGTTCTATTAAACAGCATGGTCGTCTCGAGCCAAAATTCGATTTTACACAGTTTGTAAAAAAGGCGATTCAGACAACAGAGGTAGAAGCCTTTAACCCAGAACACAAGTTTGCGGATTTTGAGATGCATAGCAAGCTCAAAGCAAACGTTGCCAAGAAGGGTTATGTTCACCCAACTCCAATCCAAGATGGTGCTATCCCTCATATTTTGCAGGGACGTGACCTGATTGGTATTGCCAATACGGGTACCGGAAAGACCGCTGCCTTTTTGTTGCCTCTCATTCACAAGACCTTTAAATTTCCAGCCCAAAAGGCTTTGATTATCGTTCCAACTCGTGAGCTTGCTCAGCAGATTGACGAAGAATTCAAAAGCTTTGCTATGGGTTCTGGATTGCAGTCCGCTATCATCATTGGTGGTGCAAGAATTGATCAACAGATTCGTATTCTTTCTCGCAATCCAAATTTTGTTATTGGAACTCCAGGACGTCTCAAAGATCTTATTGAAAGAAAAAATCTTGATTTGACGCAGTTCAACAACATTGTACTCGATGAAGTAGATCGCATGCTCGACATGGGGTTTATCAAGGACATTAAGTATCTTGTTGCATTGATGCAGGAACCACGACAGTCTTTGTTTTTCTCGGCAACAATGCCACGAGAAATCTCTGATCTCGCAAGACACTTTTTGAAGGATCCAATTACGATCACTATCAAGAATCGTGCTACTTCTGAGAATGTAGAACAAGATATTATCAAAGTTGGTCCTGGTGAACAAAAGATCGAAGTATTGCACAATCTTTTGCTCCGTCCAGGATTTGATAAGGTGATGATCTTTGGTCGCACCAAACACGGCGTAGACAAGCTCGCACGTACTTTGGAAGAGCGTGGATTTTCAGCTGATTCTATCCATGGAGACAAATCACAATCCCAGCGTCAGCGATCACTTCGTCGCTTCACGAACAATGAAGTAACCATCCTCGTAGCGACCGATGTGGCTGCTCGTGGTTTGGATATTCCAGATGTTACTCACGTTATCAACTTTGAACTCCCAGAAAATTACGAGGACTACGTCCACCGTATCGGCCGTACTGGTCGTGGAGACAAACACGGTCACGCGTTTACCTTCATCAACTAGGGAAAAGAGAAAAGAGTCCCAGAGCTATCTGCGGGCTCTTTTTTTCGTTATAATAGATACTATGGTGAAATATCTTCTTTTTTTCATTCTTCTTGCCTCGCTGTGGCTCGGCTTTGCTGTTTTGCGTGCTTTCTTTCTTATTCAGGTGGGTACGAGCATTCAGAAAAACGCGGTACCCTATGAAAGAAAGCTGGAAAATGCAGAAAAGAATATATTAGTTATTGGTGACAGTACCGGTGTCGGAACGGGCGCCGATCAGCCGACAGAGTCAGTTGCCGGAAGAATCGGAGCAGACTTTCCTCGGGCTTCCGTGGTAAATATCAGTCGAAATGGAAAGAAGACACGAGAAGTTATTTCGGAGCTTACTTCTCTTCGGGAGACATTTGATGTGATTGTCATTCAAATTGGAGGAAATGATGTTTTGTACTTTACTGCGAGGCAGGCTTTGGAAAAGGATATAGAGGCGGTACTTACCGAAGCCAAGAAAAGAAGTGCGCATGTCGTCTTGGTGACGGCAGGTGATGTAGGTGAAGCACCATTTTTCTCGTATCCATTTGGGTATTTTTGGAGTAAGCAAACTTTAGCTGTACGTGAAATCTTTTTAGCGGCTGCGAAACGTCACGGGGTAGAGTATGTTGATCTCTATGCCGAGAAAGTTGGGCAGGTGTTTCGGACGGATACGGCCAGGTATTATTCCAAAGATATGCTCCATCCATCAGGAGATGGTTATGCACTGTGGTATGAAAAGGTTGCTCCATTTATTCGATAAAGAATAGAGAACAAGAAGAGGGGAATTTGCTATACTGAATTACTAAAGAAAATCACGTGTCTGTTTTTACTCTCAATCATCCGTACGAGCCAGCCGGCGATCAGCCCAAGGCTATTGAATCTCTGGTAAAGAGCTACCAAGCAGGGAAGCGCTTCCAGACGCTTTTGGGCGTGACGGGGTCAGGGAAGACGTTTACCATGGCCAATGTGATTGCGCGTCTCGATAAGCCAACGCTCGTTATTGCACACAATAAAACTTTGGCCGCTCAATTGGCGCAGGAGTACCAAGCATTTTTTCCAGATCACGCGGTACATTATTTTGTTTCGTACTACGATTACTACCAACCAGAAGCCTACATGCCGGTTTCTGATACCTACATTGAAAAGGATGCTCAGATCAATGAAGAAATCGATCGTTTGCGTCATGCCTCTACCCAAGCGTTGTTGACGCGACGCGACGTTATTATCGTTGCATCAGTTTCGTGTATCTATGGTTTGGGATCTCCAGAGGAATACAAAAAAGAGAATATGCATCTCGAGGTGGGTATGGAGATTTCGCGTACGGAACTTTTACATAACCTCGTTTCTATTTTCTTTGAGCGGACCAACGCGGATATTAACCCAGGTCAATTTCGTAGTCTGGGCAATCGTATCGAGATCATGCCTATTTCGGAAAAATACATTTACTTACTCGAACTTGTTGGAGGAAGAATTGAAAGTATTACGAAGATTGATCCAGTCTCACAAACCATTTTAGGGACACCGGAAACAATCTTTATGTTTCCAGCCAAGCACTTCATTACGGATAAAGAACAGCAGAAACGCGCTGTGGAATCTATTCGCGCTGAACTTACAGAACGCCTCGCTGTGTTAGAAAAAGAAGGCAAGCTCTTGGAAGTTGAGCGTCTGAAGCGCCGAACAAATTATGATTTGGCTATGATCCAAGAGATTGGGTATTGTAATGGTATCGAAAATTATTCGCGTCATCTCTCTGGGAAGAAGCCAGGAGAAGCACCAGAGACATTGCTTTCATATTTCCCGCATACTCCGGATGGAAAGCCAGACTTTCTCACGATTATCGATGAGTCTCACGTAACCTTGCCACAGCTTCGGGGAATGTACGCAGGAGATCAGTCTCGTAAAAAGACGCTCGTAGAATTTGGTTTCCGTTTGCCAAGCGCTTTGGATAACCGACCATTACGCTATGAAGAATTTTATGAGCGCGTCGGTGGGATGATTTTTACCTCAGCTACTCCAGCTGACTATGAACGAGAAATCAGTGAGAATATTACCGAGCAAGTGATTCGTCCAACGGGACTCACGGATCCAGAAGTAGAAGTGCGTCCCATTCTGGCATCCAAAGAAGAAGGTGAATATCCAGGTCAAATTGGTGACTTCATTGCTGAAACCGAGAAAGAAGTGAAGAAGGGTGGCCGAGTGATTGCTACGACGCTGACCAAAAAGATGGCAGAAGATCTATCTGTGTATCTCAAAGAGAAAAGTATCAAAGCCGAATATCTGCACAGTGATATCAAAACAATTGATCGTATCAAAATTCTCACACAATTCCGTAAGGGAGAGTTTGACTGTCTGGTGGGTGTAAACCTACTTCGTGAAGGACTCGATCTTCCAGAAGTAACCTTTATTGGAATTTTGGATGCCGACAAAGAAGGATTTCTTCGTTCAGAAACTTCACTCATTCAAACGATTGGACGAGCTGCGAGAAACTCAGCGGGAAGAGTCATTTTGTATGCAGATCGTATGACTGATTCTATGAAGCGATCACTGGATGAGACAAATCGACGTCGAGCGCTTCAAACTGCATATAATGTAGAGCACGGTATCACTCCACAAACGATCAAGAAGAAGTTTGGAGATATCACGGAGCATTTGGAAAGCGAGCACGATAAAGCGGTGCGTGCCAATCTTGTTTTGGATCAGGAAATCTTTGCCAAAGATCCAGCAAAGCTTATTCGTCTGAAGGAAAAAGAGATGCAGGCTGCGGTGAAGTTGTTGGATTTTGAGACAGCGGCCATCTTGCGAGATGAGATCCGGGCTCTGGAGGAGAGTAATGCTCCGAAAAAAGTGAAGAAAAAGAGATAAAAAAGAGAAGAAAAGCGCCTTAGAATAGGCGCTTTTTGTTACCCCTTCAAAACGGGGTATAATAGAGAAACGCTAAACACTAAAAAGAAACCTATGTCACAAAAACAGATTGTCATGGTTGTGGCAGGACTTGCAGTCGCAGGACTCCTTGGGATCTTGGTCTATAAGTTCTACGCAGGACAACAAAAAGATCAGATGACTTCATCTGAGGTGCCTACGGGTCACACTACCCAAAATACGCCAGCTGCCGAAGTACCTTCGAGCGTTAATAGTGTCACAGAAACAATTCAGGCCGAGACAGAGATGGACCTCTCTGCCTTAGAAGACGAGTCCGCTGGAGAAACAGCTGAGATCAAGGCTGATAGCGAAAGCGTTAATAATTTAGGAACTTCTTATGATGAAAATGCTTACTAATAAATATAGTATTGGGATATTGGCCGTAATAGCAGCGCTCTTTGTATCTGTCGGCCCAGTATCTGCAGAGACTCCTTGGCAGGATCGTCAGGCAGAGCGCAAAGAGGCTCGCGATGAAAAGATGGCCGAGAGAAAAGAGGTGCGTGATGAAAAAATGGAAGAGAGGAAGGATGACCGCCAAGCAGCTTTTTGTTCACGGTTTACAGAAACTGCTGGAAAGATTTCAAGTAACCTTTCAGAGCGTAAGGACAAGTTTGAAGAACGCAAAACAAATCGTGGTGAAAAAATGGATGGGAACCGCGCAGATCGCGATGCTCGTCTTGATGAAAACCGAACGAAGGCAGATGAGAAGCGTGAAGCCATGTATGCCAAGCTTTTGGAAAAGGCAACGACTGATGAGCAAAAAGATGCTGTAGAGAAATTCCAAAAGACGGTTGAAAAGGCAGTAGAGGCTCGTCGAGCCGCTGTTGATGCCGCTATTACAGCTTTCCGTACGGGAGTTGATAATGCGATTGGTGGACGAAAGGATGATATAAACGGAGCAGCGAGTACATTTCAGTCAGCTGTTGATGCCGCTGTCGCCAAAGCGAAGAGTGATTGTGCCAACGGAACTGATCCAGAAACCGTACGTTCAAATTTCAAGTCTGCACTTGAGTCAGCAAGAAAGGCTCTTCAGACAGAACGACAAGATGCTGATAAGGTAGGGGAGCAGGTAAAGGCACTTGCCGCAACAAAGAAGACTTCTTTGGCAGCTGCGCTTGAGACATTTAAGACAACAGTAGAAACAGCTCGAGTAGAGCTGAAGGCTGCTTTTGGAGAAACTGAGTAAAAACCTCTTTTCTTGGTGGCAAGCCCCGCACTTGGAAAAGAGCGGGGCTTTGCATTTTCTTTTTGTTGGTTGTATACTTCTGTATGTATAGAGAGTAAACAAAGAGTATGAAGAAGCATACAGATCAAAAAGATTTTTCAGAGAAAGTACGAAACATTGTACGCAGTATTCCCAAAGGAAAAGTTTTGACGTATGGTGAGGTAGCACGGAAAGCTGGTTCGCCAAAAGCTGCTCGGGCTGTAGGAACAATGATGAAGGGGAATTATGCAGCAGATATTCCTTGTCATCGTGTAGTGCGTTCAGATGGATCAATCGGTGAGTACAATCGAGGAGGGAGTGTCGCAAAAGCTAAGCTCCTCAAAAAAGAAGGAGTAGTATTTGATGGAACTCGTGTCGTGATACAAAAACAAAAGTAACTTTGACTTTCTTCTTATGACGGAAGCACTTCGTCGGAAGTTTATTATTTGTGCTGATGATTACGGTATCCGCCAGACGGCGGAGCCAATTTTGCGTCTTGCTCGTGAAGGTAAAGTGGATCGAGTTGCAGTCCTCATTCACTATGTTTCCGAAGAGCAAGCAAAAGCTCTTTTGGAGATGGGAGTACAGATTGATCTTCATCTTGAGCTTATCAATCTTGTGAAGAGTGGCGAGAAAGTAAGAGAGAGTGCCATTACACGCGGATTAAATTTTGGACTTCGTTTTTTGCTTGGGAGAGTGAATGCTGTCTCAGTGGAGCGAGAGTGGCGTCTGCAGATTGAGCGCTTTCATCTTTTGTTTGGACGATATCCCGACGGTCTGAATTCTCATGAGCATATGCATTTTTTTCCGAGTTTTGCCAAAGTCTTTTTGCGTCTGGCAAAAGAATTTGGTGCGCAATATATACGTTTTGGAAAAAAGGGGATGCTCTTGGGTCCCGAGGCACCTATCGTTGGAAGCGTGCTTTCCTTTTTGCATAAGAACATAGAGATGCAATTTCGAGATTCGGGTATTGCTACTGCGGACTATTTAATGAGTTTTGATTGGGTGCGTGATTTTGAGAGTTTTTCCAAGACGCTTCCCGAGGGCAGTATTGAACTGGTTATTCATCCAGAGCGCGAAGAAGAATATCGCAAGGTGCTCGACTTCTTTGCAGTCCGAATGGCATAAATCGAGACTTGATTCTTTTCATAAAATAGGGTATACTTTCTGTTCATCTTGAGACGTTTCTATGGCACAAAAAACTGAACGAAAAAATGCTTCACATAAGATTGAGCCAAGCGAGCTCATCATTGTTAAAGGTGCTCGTACCCACAATCTCAAAAATGTGACCGTGGAAATGCCACGGAATAAGATGGTTGTCTTTACGGGTCTTTCTGGCTCAGGGAAGTCATCACTTGCGTTTGATACTATTTTTGCCGAAGGACAGCGTCGCTATGTTGAGTCTCTTTCGGCCTACGCTCGTCAGTTTTTAAATACCATGCAAAAGCCGGATGTGGATGAGATTATTGGTCTTTCCCCAGCTATTTCTATTGATCAAAAATCCGCCAGTCGCAATCCGCGTTCTACCGTGGCAACGGTAACGGAAATTTATGATTACTTACGTGTTTTTTATGCGCGCTTAGGACGTCCACATTGTCTTATCTGTGAGCGAGAAATCAAAAAACTTTCTCCAGAAGAAATGCTGGAGACAGTATCAGAGCGTGTGCACGAAACGTTGTCCAAAGAAAAAGATAAGAAGGCGGTGCTCTTGATTACCGCACCAGTGGTGCGTGGTCGCAAAGGGGAATACTATCAGCTTTTGTACAATGCGCTTGGTCGTGGATATTCAGAAATTCTTCTCGATGGTGCACGGAAAAGTCTTCGTGAGCAGGTAGTGCTTTCAAAAAACAAAAAGCATGATATTGATTTAATTGTCGATGAAATACCATTGCAAGAATTTGAAAAATTTCCCCAGACATCAGAAGAGCGTCTGGCCGAAGCAGTGGAACGAGCTATCCTCGAAAGCGAAGGGTTGGTTCAGGTGCACATGGGCAAAGAAAAATTTGTTATGTCTTCAAAGTTTTCTTGTCCGTATGATGGATTTTCATATCCAGAAGTTGAGCCTCGTCTTTTCTCATTCAACTCTCCGTACGGAGCCTGTGAAGCTTGTAATGGACTTGGGACAAAACATTTTTTTGGAGATGAACCTTGCGAAGTGTGTCACGGCTCTCGTTTACGTGAAGAAGCGTTACATATCAAGATTGGTGGCAAGAATATTGTAGAAGTCACTAAAATGATGACGGACGCTACTCTTGAATTTTTGGATGGACTTGAGCTTACGGAACGAGAACGTCAAATTGCCTCCGTGGTTCTGCGTGAAATTGGGAGTCGTTTACGCTTCCTCTTAAATGTTGGTTTAAATTATCTTACCTTGGATCGTCGTGCCAACACGCTTTCTGGTGGAGAGGCTCAGCGTATTCGTTTGGCGAGCCAACTTGGTTCTCAATTGGTAGGAGCATTGTATGTGCTGGATGAACCAACCATTGGCCTTCATCAGCGTGACAACGAGCGCCTTATCGAAACGCTTCAGGCACTGCGAAGTTTGGGGAATACTATTATTATTGTTGAGCACGACGAAGACACCATCTACGCTTCTGACTATATCGTTGATATTGGACCAGGAGCCGGTGTGCACGGAGGAGAGATTGTTGTTTCCGGCTATTTAGATGATCTCCTGACGGCACCGAAGAATAAATCAGGATCACTGACACTCGCGTACCTGCGTGGAGAAGAATCAGTACCAATTCCCGAGAAGCGTCGCGCCAAAGAAAAAGGAGAAATCAAAATCCGTGGCGGAAACTTGTTCAATATTCAAGACATGAATGTCGAGATTCCTCTCGGTCGGTTCAATGTGATTACTGGAGTTTCTGGATCAGGAAAGTCGAGTTTGATGTACGAGATTATTCACAAGAACCTTCAGGCTCGTTTTGATCGCCGGTACAAATCAAACAAAGTCTTCAACTGTAAGAGTTTTACGGGGTCTGAGTATCTTTCCCGAGTAGTCCTTATTGACCAAAGCCCTATTGGTCGCACGCCTCGTTCTAATCCAGCAACCTATACTGGTGCCTGGACGCACGTGCGTGATTTGTTTGCAGCATCCGAAGAAGCTCGTGTACGCGGATGGAAAGCAGGGCGTTTCTCATTCAACCGCCCAGGTGGACGTTGTGAAACTTGTGAAGGAAATGGATTTATTGCCGTAGAGATGCACTTTTTACCAACGGTGTATGTGCCGTGTGATGTGTGTGATGGAAAGCGCTTTACTAAAGAAACATTGGAAGTGCGTTACAAGCACAAAAATATTTATGAAGTGCTCGAGATGACAATTGAAGAGGCGTATGCTTTCTTCTTTGAAATTCCGGCTATCGCCGATCGTTTGAAAACACTCAATGAAGTAGGACTTGGATATTTGAAGCTAGGGCAATCAGCCACGACACTGTCTGGTGGAGAAGCGCAGCGTGTAAAGATTTCTTCAGAACTGTACCGTCAGCACGTCGAGCGCACCATCTATCTTCTCGATGAACCAACGATCGGTCTGCATTATGAAGACGTGAAAAAACTTATCGAGATTCTTGAGCGTCTGGTAGCCAAGGGAAATACTGTATTGGTTATTGAGCACAATATGGATCTTATTAAATCCGCAGACTATATTATCGATATCGGACCTGAAGGGGGAATCGGCGGTGGCAAAGTTGTCGCTACTGGTACACCAGAAGAAGTGGCGAGAAAAGCTGGTTCTCATACAGGCTTCTATCTTCGCAAAGTCCTGGCACCGAAAAAGAAATAAATTGCTCTCATAGGGTATAATAAACTCAGAAACTTTTCGGAGGAGTGATGAGTATACTTTTAGAAACAATTCACAAGAATATGAAGCGCCCTGTTGTGGGAGCGCTTTTCGTTATTTTGCTTCTCGGTGTTGGGCTTCGTGTTTGGCATCAGAGTGATTTGTTAGTGTTGAAATCTGATCAAGCCCGCGACGCACTTATTATGCACACGGCTTTTCAGGAAGGGTTTCAGACACTCCCGCTCCTTGGTCCTCAGGCTGGGAGTACGGAATTCAAACTTGGCCCTGCAACATATTATTTCCAATACCTTTCTGGAAAGATTTTTGGTGGATCAGTAGAGAGTCTGGCGTACCCAGATCTTTTGTTTGGTATCTTGGTAATTCCAGTTTTCTTTTTACTCTTCAGACGCTTTTTTTCTGTACCGCTTTCTTTGTGGCTTACGACCCTTTCGAGTGTTTCTTTGCTCTTGGTTACCTTTTCACGTTTTGCTTGGAACCCAAATTCCCTTCCGTTTTTTACAGCTCTTTTTACGGTGTTTTTTCTTTCCGCGCTTGATGCAACTGGGAGGAAGCGTCTTTGGTTATTAGTTTCTTCGGCATTTGCCTTTGGTATCATCGCGCAACTTCATTTGGTTCCAACGGTCGCACTTGGTTTCAGCCTCGTTCTCTTTATTCTTTTTTCTCGAACTTTGAAATGGAAAGAAGTTCTTTTAGCTTTGAGTATTATTGTGGTAATGCAAGGTCCAATATTTCTCTCTGAGTATCAGACGGGCGGGGGAAATATGGGAAAGTTTTTTGGTGCGGTACAAGATGATACATATCAAGACAAAGGACATAATAGTATTGAGAAAGTCATCCGTGCCTATCAGCACAATGCACGGAATCTGTGGCTTATGGATACGGGAAATCAAGATACAGATGTCATTGCTTTCAAAGGTTTCTCTCTCAAGTGTGATAAGAAGTGTGACGAAGCGATGCCGTATACACTTTCGGCTTTGGTTTTGTTTACATTTGTTCTGATAGTTTCTTTCCTTGGATGGAAGAAAGAAAAAGACGCTCGGCGGAAGAGGGATCTCTCGTTTATTCTCCTCTGGAGTGCTGGATTCTTTCTTGTGACAATCCTTGTTGCCTATGAAGTGCAGACGCGCTTTTATCTCGGTATTGTACCGGCCTTCTTTATTCTCTTGGGTCTGGGAATAGAGTGTATACTCAGTCTTTCATCGAGTCTGTGGTGGAAACGCATTATTCTCTTTTTCGGGATTGTTATTCTAGGAATTAATCTTCAGACAACCCTTTTGTTTCTTGGTGAGCTAGCTCGTTCGCAAGTTTCTGCTGAAGAAAGTTCTCGGGACCTTCGTTTCGGTTCTGAGCCCAAGGTAACTCTGGGACAATTGAGGGCTATTGGGAAAGGGGCGAGCCAACATTTTCCCAAGGGCGAGCCCGTGTTCATTTCTGGAGAAAGTCGCTATACGAAATCTATGTACTATGTCCTTTCGAAAGAGCTTGGCTACCCGAGTTGCTATATGCGTGGAGAAGAGTCCGTGCCAGCTGGATTGCATCACCTCTTTCTTTCAGAAAACAAACCAGAAAAAAACGCTCCAGAGTCTCTTCCTTTCGGAACTCTGAGCGCTTCGTTTACGATAGCTGATATTGTTTCTGAAGAAGTGACTTTCCCTGCGGGGTGCCTCACTTATTAACCCTTCTTTTCTTTGATGTCTTTGATTTCGGTCAGGAGGGTGTTTAAGAGGACCTCGATCTTTTCAATCTTTTCAACTTCCAAAGCGTGTTCTTTGGCATCTTCTTGATCATCTTTTTCAATCTCTTCTCCCAGCTCTTCCACATCATCGCTGATTTCTTCAACGTCTTCTTGGATATCATCAATGTCTTTGGAAATTTCTTCCATGTCTTCGGAAATCCCTTCAATGTCTTCTACGATATCTTCCACATCTTCACTGACTTCAGCAATCTGTTTACTCTGGTGATTGACGGTCATCTGAATAAAGATGGAAAGATAGATAGCCTCGAGTGAGACGACCGTAGTGAGTATAAGGAGGATCTGATCAAACCCAAACCCAAAGAGAGACAAGGAAAAAATACCGACGAAAAAGAGGGAATGAGCAATGAGGGAGGGAAGTGAACCGATATACTTGGTAGCTGTCAGGGCCAAAAGTTCCAGGCTTTCTGCCTTTTCTTCCTGTGTTTTTTCGCTTCTATTTCGGGTCATAGGGGTTTTGAAAAAAAGAACTCCCAAGGGCATTTTCAGCAAGGGAGTGTACGGCACATGCAGCTACAGTCTATAATAGAGGAGGAAGTGAGTCAATTACCGTATGAAACAGGAAATTATCATCCAAGAGCAAAAGATGAAATATACCCTTCGGAAGAATCGCCGAACGCGGTATATGCGCCTCTCCGTCTATCCAGACGGCTCTGTTTCTGTCTCTGTTCCGTGGCGTATGAGCCAGAGAGCGGTTGAGCGTTTTCTTGTCAGTCGTGCTACATGGATTTTTGAAAAGCTCGACTATTTTATCAAGCATCCAGCGCATACGTTTATCAAAGGCAGTGATAAGGAATATAAGCAGTACAAAGAACAGGCGAGAAAATTAGCAGAGGAACGATTGGAGCACTTCAATCAATTTTACGGCTTCCAGTGGAACAGGGTTTCAATTCGTAATCAGAAGACTCGTTGGGGTAGTTGTTCAAAGCAGGGGAATCTGTCGTTTAACTACAAGATTGCCATCATTGCCCCTGAACTCGCAGACTATGTTATTGTCCACGAACTGTGTCATTTGAAGGAGTTTAATCACTCTCAGAAATTCTGGAAATTAATGGAAAAGACTCTTCCAAGATATTTGGAGCATCGAGCAACGCTTCGGGCGAATAAAATGTAATTTGGCTGAAAAGAGCTATTTTTGCTAAAATAGCTATGACTTACACCTTAATACAATCAGTATGAACAGATTTGAAATGCCTCCTGCTGCACCGAATCAGGAAAGTCCGGAAGCAAAATTGGAAAAAGTTCGACAAGCTTGTGAAAAAGTAAACGAGCGTCTTTTGGCCGAACTTCAAGAGAACTTTAGTGAGATGGAATATCACAATCCTGACCATAGCGTCGGGGTAGGGGATGTAGCAGTAGATTTTCTCGAAGAGCTCCCAGAAGAACAAGTGAGCGCAAAAGAAAAGATGATTGCCAAGACTATTGGTCGTGGTCATGATATTGATCAGACCTATACCATGCAACCGGCATTAAACGGTATCGGTATGCGCCGAGCCAGAGAAACAGGTGCTATTGAAATGCGAAGCGGAAAGCATATTCAAGAGCTGTTGAAGGAAGAAGGACTCGAGCTTGATGAAAAAGATATTCGTCTTATTGACGAGGGAGTTGAGGGAACAATCCCAAGCTTCGAGGTAACGTTGATGACAGTTATTCAGCCAAGTCTGACAAAAGAATCTCATCCCGTTACCTGGGCAGTAGCCGCAGCCGATCTCGGGACAGCCGGACGTGATCCAGAACACTTTCTCAAAGATGGTGACAATGTATTTAATGAAGATCGATTTCTCCCACAGCTCGACACTTTGGATGAAGAAACCTTGAAAGCCTTGTACCAAGAAGTTATTCGTTGGACCAATAGTCAGGTGGCGTATGCCGGTGGCCAGAAAATATATTGGAATCGCGAAGAAGTTCCAGAGTTTGTAAAAAACAAGCTTACTCGTTTTGATGAGAGTATCAAGCTCTGCGAAGAACGCGCCGAACGCCGTCAGAAGCTCTACGATGAATCCAAGAGTACCAAAGAGAATCTTCAGATCCTGCTAGACGACATGGGCTACAAACGCTTCCTTCCTGCAGAATCCACAGACCAAGTTTGATTCCTTCCAAAACCTGCTTCGGCAGGTTTTTTGCTTAAATTAAGACAGAAAAAGGCTATATTAAAGGTCATTTTTATGGTAATCTAATTTTGTCGAAGTATTTAATGAAGTACAAGGCATGTTTGAGCAAGCTTTCAAAAATATTGATAATGTCCTTCGTTCAGACTCGGGATGTGCCACGGAACTTGATTATGTGGAGCAGACTTCCTGGATTCTTTTCCTTAAATATCTTGATGACCTTGATGAGATTAAGAAAACAGAAGCGGCACTGTCAGGTAAGCAATACGAGTACATTCTAGAGGAGAAATATCGTTGGAATTCTTGGGCATGCCCCAAGACTAAAGATGGAAAATTAGATCACCATAAGGCCTTAGATGGTGATGACTTGAATGATTTTGTGAATCTCATGCTTTTTCCGTATCTTAAGAAATTCAAAGCAGAAGAACCAGATACTATTGAGTATAAAATTGGAGAGATATTTAGTGAGCTGAAAAATAGAATATCAAGTGGTTATAAACTGCGAGAGATTTTGAATATAGTAGATGGCATGCATTTTCGTCTTTACGAGGAGAAGCACGAGCTCTCGCATCTGTACGAAGCTAAAATTCAAAGAATGGGCAATGCTGGTCGCAATGGAGGAGAATACTATACGCCTCGTCCGCTTATCAAGACAATTGTCAGAATAGTAAATCCAAAAATTGGAGACAAAGTATACGATGGAGCCTGTGGCTCTGCGGGTTTCTTGGTGGAAGCATATAACTATCTGACTGAGAATCAGATCAGACTCTCATCCAAACAGATGCAGATACTGCAGAATGAGACTTTTTATGGAAAAGAAATCAAGTCACTAGCCTATATCATAGGTATCATGAATATGATTCTTCACGGGATAGAAGCGCCAAATATAAGACATACGAATACCCTGGCAGAAAATCTCAACGATATTCAAGAAAAGGATCGATATAATATTATTCTTGCCAACCCGCCCTTTGGAGCAGGTATAGGACGAGAAATCCAACAGAATTTTCCTATTAAAACAGGAGAGACTGCCTCTCTCTTTCTGCAGCATTTTATCAAGATGCTTAAAGCTAAGGGCAGAGCAGGGATAGTTATCAAAAATACCTTTCTCTCGAATACTGACAATGCTTCAGTGAGTCTTCGTAAAATGCTTTTGGAGAGTTGTAATTTGTATACGGTACTAGATTTACCTGGAGGAGCCTTTCAGGGGGCCGGAGTAAAGACAGTAGTGCTTTTTTTTGAGAAAGGAATTCCAACCAAGAAAATCTGGTACTATCAACTCAATCCAGGGCGTAATCTCGGAAAGACTAACTCTCTTAATGAGAAAGACTTAGAGGAATTTGTGAAATTACAGAAAACTCAGGGAGAAAGTGGAAATTCATGGTCAGTAGATGTAGCGAATATTAATGAAAAGACCTGGGATTTGTCAGTCAAGAATCCGAATAAAGCGGAAGAAGTTGCTTTGCGTAGTCCGAGGGAGATTTTGAACGATATGGAAAGGATAGATAAAGAGATTGAAAAAATTCAAACAGGAATTAAAAAAATGGTATGAAATTACTCTTTTTAGATTCAAATATACTTCTGAATTTTTATGATTTTCATGATGAAGATTTAGATCAATTAAATAAGTTAGCAGACTTGATTGATTCTGGTGACATTAAATTGTTTCTTACGACTCAGGTTCAACACGAAGTCATGAAAAATCGTGACAATAGGCTTGGTCAGGCTTATAAAAAATTTACTGAATACACATCAGCAGTACCTATGCCAGTTTTTTGTAAAAGTTATAAAGAATATGCTGATATCAATAGGGCTCAGAAGGTACTTAATGGGTTGAAATCAAAACTTAGTAAAACAATTAATAATGATATTCAAAGTAAGCAGCTTAAGGCGGATATAGTTATTGAAACATTAAAAGAAAAAAGTATTTTAATTGAATCAGATAAATACCTGCACTTAGCTGTCGAGAGGCATAGATTAGGTCGTCCTCCAGGGAAGAAAGACCGTAGCTTCGGTGATGAAATAAATTGGGAGAGTTTATTGGCTGAAGTTACAGAAGAAGGTGATTTTATTATAGTGAGTACTGACGGTGATTACTCAAGTGCAATAAATAAAGATGAATTGAAAGACTATCTTGTTGATGAGTGGCATAAAAAAAAGACTAGTGAAATTTATTTTTATCATAGATTAACAAGTTTTTTTACCGAACATGATATTAAAATTGAATTTAAAATAGAAGAAGAGAAAAATAGTTTAATAGAAGATTTAATTAATTCTGAAAACTTTTTATCAACCCACGGGATAATCAGTAGACTAAATAAATATGCTAGTTTTTCTGATGAACAATTAGCTGGCTTAGTTACAGCGTTGCTTAATAATCAACAAGTTAATTGGATTGCAAGTGACTCCGATATAAATAAATTTTATCTTAACCATCTTCAAGATAAAAGTGAAAAGTTTGACATAGAAATATGGAAACAGGTGGGTGACTATATCTGGCCCAAAGAAGAAGATCGTATTAATCTCGATCAGGAAATTTTAGCGCTTGAAGAGAAGAGTAGCTTTATCGAAGACAAAGAAACAGATCAGGGGAGTGATTCATCTAAAATATGAGAACAAGCTGGCAATTAAGAGATTTTGAGGACTGTTTGACTAAACTAACTTACACGAATAAGATTCAGCGTAAGAACTTTTTGGAATCGGGAGAATTCCCAGTAGTCTCACAGGAGATAGGGACTATAAATGGCTATTGGAATGATAAGAGAGACTTATTCTTGGTGAAAAAACCAGTGATAATTTTCGGTGATCACACGCAGATCCTTAAGTATATAGATTTTGATTTTGTTTTAGGTGCAGATGGAGTAAAGATATTACAAACAAAAGATGGTATTGATTCGAAATTTTTCTTCTACTTTCTACAGAGTGTCACTTTTAAGCAGTTGGGTTATGCAAGACATTATAGATTGTTGAAAGAGATTCAAGTTCCAATTCCACTACTTGCAGAACAAAAAAGGACCGTAAAGATTTTGGATGAGAAGTTTGCTCAGATTGAAGAGTTGAAGAGAATTACTGAACAGCAAATAAAAAATTCTCGCGAGCTTTTTGAGTCGTATGCACAAAGTATTTTTCTGGATTCAAAAAAAGATTGGAGTTCTAAGTCTATAGGTGAAGTGTGTGATCTTATGACAGGAGGTACTCCTAGTAGGGGTCATTTGGAATATTTTCAAAATGGAAAGATCAAATGGCTTGTTTCTGGAGATATTCACAAGAAAGAGATATTTGATTGTGAAGGGAGAATTACAAAAGAGGGATATGAAAGTTCTAATGCTAAATTTCTTCCGATTAATTCTGTTTTAATCGCTCTTAATGGTCAAGGAAAAACAAGAGGATCAGTAGCTTTGTTAAGAGTGAAAGCTACCTGTAATCAGTCTTTAGTTAGTATTTATCCTAAAAAAATAGAAGAGCTGCTACCAGAATATCTCTATCAAGCTCTAAATAGTCGTTATCAAGAGATAAGGAAATTAACTGGAGATGCGGGTAATGATAGGCGTGGTCTGAATATGCCTATCATCAGAAGTATTAGAATTTCTTTTCCGTCAGTGCCTGATCAAAAAGTCATTGTCAAAAAGCTGGACGCTTTATCCGCTGAAACTAAAAATCTAGAAGCTATCTACAAACAAAAATTGGTAGATTTAGAAGAGCTCAAGAAGTCCGTTCTCCAAAAAGCTTTTGCTGGAGAACTGTAATATGATAAACCTATGAATGAAGCAGAAACACGAGCAGAATACATAGACCCTAAGCTCAAGGCTAGTGGTTGGGGAGAAGTCGAGGAATCCAAGGTTCTTCGGGAGTTTCGTATTACTGATGGCAAGATCAATCCAGGCGGGATTCGCTCACGACCAGAAATAGCTGACTATATTCTTGTCTATAAGAACCAGAAGATGGCCGTGATAGAGGCTAAACAGGAGGGGTTGCTGGTGAGTGAGGGAGTGATGCAGGCAAAGGCCTATGCCGAAAAACTGCAGATTGACTATACCTATGCTACTAATGGCAGAGATATCTACGAGATGTCCATGAAAAGTGGCAAGGAGAGTGATATAGAGAAATTTCCAACGCCTGAGGAGCTGTGGCGCAAGACCTACTCAGACCAGAATGAATGGAAGGAGAAATTTGCCTCTGTCATGCCCGAAGGGGAGATAGGTAAGCGTTACTATCAGGAAATTGCTATCAATAATGTCCTTTCTGCTGTGGCAGAAGAAAAAGATCGGATACTCCTTACTATGGCGACGGGGACCGGCAAGACGGCAGTGGCTTTTCAGATAGTTTGGAAGCTCTTTCATTCACGTTGGAATCTGAATCGAGATGGGAGCCGTCGACCGAGAATACTTTTCCTGGCTGACCGCAATATCCTGGCTGACCAGGCTTTCAATTCATTTTCCTCATTTCCACAGGATGCTCTAGTGCGTATCAACCCACTTGATATCCGTAGGACTGGTAGCGTACCTATGGGCGGGAGTGTATTTTTCACCATCTTCCAAACTTTTATGAGCGGGACTAACGGTTCGCCGTATTTTGGTGAATATCCAGCTGATTTTTTTGATCTGATTATTATAGACGAGTGTCATCGCGGAGGGGCCAATGATGAGGGGAATTGGCGGAAAATCCTTGAGTATTTCTCACCAGCGGTACAGCTCGGTCTCACAGCCACTCCAAAGCGGCAAGATAATGTAGATACTTACAAATATTTTGGTGAGCCAGTCTATACTTATTCTCTCAAGCAAGGCGTCAATGATGGGTTCCTGACTCCATTCAAAGTGAAGCGTATTCAGACTACACTGGATGATTATGTGTATACTAGCGATGATCAGATTATAGAAGGAGAGGTAGAAGAAGGAAAAATATATGAGGAAGGTGATTTTAATCGCACGATTGTCATAACAGAACGAGAGGCTAAGCGCGTTCGTATTGTATTGGATGATATTAACCAAGATGAAAAGACAATTATTTTCTGCGCTAATCAGGGGCACGCAGCATTGGTACGAGATCTGGTTAATCAGATGAGTAAAAGTAAAAATCCTAAATACTGTGTAAGGGTGACAGCAAACGATGGGGCGAGGGGAGAGGAATACCTCCGAGAATTTCAGGACAACGAAAAGACTATCCCAACTATTTTAACAACTTCGCAGAAGCTCTCTACGGGTGTAGATGCAAGGAATGTGCGGAATATAGTTCTGATGCGCCTGGTGAATTCCATGATTGAGTTCAAGCAGATTATTGGGCGCGGCACAAGACTGTTTGACGGGAAGGAATATTTTACCATTTATGACTTTGTGGATGCTTATCATCACTTTGCTGATCCAGAATGGGATGGTGATGCAGCAGAGGTGATTGAAGTTGCCGGAGAACCTAAGGCTGTCAAACCTATGGGCATTGTTGATAAGCCAATTTCTGTACCTTCAGAGGATCCGGTCGAGCGACCGCAAAGACTGAAGATTAAACTACGAGACGGAAAAGAACGAGAAATTCAGCACATGATTTCAACCTCTTTTTGGAGTGCGGATGGTAAGCCTCTGTCTATTCAGGAGTTTATGGATAACTTAATAGGTGTGATGCCAGAGTTTTTTAGCTCTGAAGAAGAGCTGCGAAAAATATGGTCAGACCCGGTAGAGAGGCAGATATTATTTGATAAATTGGCTGATGCTGGATATCAGAAGAATGATTTGGAGCAATTGCAGAAAGTTATTGATGCAGAGCAGTGCGATCTCTTGGATGTGCTTTCGTACATTTCTTTCTTGACGCCTACTGTTACAAGAGAAGAAAGAGTAGAAAGTACTAAAGAAAAGATTTTTGAAGGAGCTGATGATGAAAATAAGGAGTTTTTGGATTTCATATTGTCAAAGTATAAAGAGAAGGGTGTAGAAGAGTTAGGAGAAGAGAAGCTCCCGGTACTTCTTAATCTGAAATATCATGCTATTGCAAATGCAGAGCAGTCCTTGGGTAGCGTAGAGGAAATTCGTTCAACATTCTTTTCTTTTCAGAAAAATCTTTATCAAAAAGCCCCGCAAGTAAGTCAAAATAAGTAAAGAATGGTGCTTATTGATGCTAATGCTAAATTTTATTTTAGTATGAATATCCAGATTATTTTACTAGCTATTTTTCTTGCAATTAATCTTGCAACGTTTTTGGTAATGTTGTGGGATAAGTCTCGGTCACGGGTAGCGGGAGCGGAGCGGATATCCGAAGGAATGCTTTTTTTCATGGCGGTGATGTTTGGAAGTATTGGGGTGTATCTGGGGATGCTGGCCTTTCGGCACAAGACACGGAAATGGTATTTCATTGTTGGTATTCCCGTGGTGATTCTTCAAAATATAGCCACTTTGTACGTGATTTCCCTCTTTTTGGCTTAGGCTTTGACGAGGGTCTTTTTTTGTGACATCTTGATATATTGTTGCTTAACAACCCCGAGATGGAGAAAGGCAGATGGAAACGGTACAAAGTGGCCAAGCGCCACTCCGCGTCATCTGCCTTTTGGGGGATGATGCATGGCAGAGCCGGGAGCTACGGATTCAACTCCGTGGATTTCTGGAGAAGCACCTCGGGCAAAGTATCGCCCCGGTTTTCGTTCGGCAGATGCCGGCGATCGACTCGGTCCTAGCGGAAGATATTACCCAAGGCATTATCCCGAAATTTTTCGTGACGGACTTTGTGCTGTTTGACTACGACTATTCGAGTATCCTGTCGCGCAAGACTCTCGAGCTCATTTTCGAAGAGACGGAGATTCTGGCGCTTCAGGAAATGCAAATCGCCGTGCAACCCGGAGAGAGGTCCTTTCCCGACTTTTTCATGTTTGGATCACTTGGCTACTTTGCCGTTGTTCCGAACACGGCGTACTGCAAACCAACAGGGCCTGGATTTTTCTCGCGCCTTCGGCGTGGGCTGACTGGGCAGAGAGTCTAACTTCACACGCACCAAAGAAAAGGAGGAGGTGAGATGATAATCCCTGTTCGCGCTTTTTGCCTCCTCGGCCTGCCGTTGTGGAGGAGTGACGAGGCGAGAGAGGCTTTTGCGAGCGTCATGCACCAAAGCCTGCCTCACGGATCAGATGTTAAGGCCACTCCTGAGTTTTTTGGCTTTATGAACATGCTTACGCAAATGATTTGTCTCGGAGAACCTCCGCAAGTCTTCGTTTCCGATGGCCATGCGTGGCGAGAAGGCGAGGTTCAGCCGATCTTTTCGGATGACTTCAAGCGGATGATGCATGGCGGATACGGATTTGAGTTTATAGAACAAGAAGTTCTTCCGATCGGTCTGGACACGCTTTCTGGTTACACCGTTTACAAATATAAAGTCCGGCATCCGCTCGACCCACTCTACTCGTGAACTATTTTCCCAAGGCCGCTTCAACTGAAGCTTTTACGACCCGCCTCTAAGTGGTCGTCTTTTTTTACCCAGAAACGAGCTGTGCTATGCTTTTCTTAGGAACTTTGTGTGAAATATATGAGAATTTTCGTAACCGCTAAGACGAACGCACGCGAAGAAGCTGTGCAAAAGATAGACGAGACGCATTTTGTAGTTTCCGTAAAGGCATCTCCAGTAGAGGGGAAAGCAAATATTGCGCTCATCAAAATTCTTTCTCGGTTTTTGAAAATTCCGAAGTCGCAGATAGTACTACGTTCTGGTGCGACTGGGAAAAAGAAGGTATTTGAAATTTTATAATACGAGTATGGCTGTAAAGAAGATTTTCAAACTCAGGGGAAAGGTATGGAAATATACGGTAGAGCCGGCAAGCTGGTATTTTGTGTATGTGGATTCTAAGATGGCAGAGGAGGTACGAAAGAATGTGGTAAAGACAGTAGGGTTTCGATATGTCCCAGTAGAAGTAACGGTTAGGAAAACTACCTGGAAGACAACACTGTTTCCGACTAAAGAGAAAAAGTATTTGATTGCTCTGAAGGCTGCTGTACGCAAAGCTGAGGGAATATTTGATGGCGATGTAGTAAGTGTAACGTTTCGCATTCTGTAGTATGAAAAAAGAAGAACGAGGATTACAAAGTATCCCGGGTGTTGGAAAAAGTATCGCGCAGGATTTGCGAGACCTGGGGATTGATCGACCAAGCTGTCTGAAGGGAAAGAATCCTGAGAAGTTGTATGATAAGCTGTGCAAATTGCGCGGGCAACATATTGATCGTTGTATGCTGTACGTCTTCCGTGGTGCTGTGTACTTTGTGGAACACAAGAAGCACGACCCAGAGAAGTTGAAGTGGTGGAATTGGAAAGATAAATAGAATCTATGTATTTTGTCTATATTCTCCGTTGTGCTGATGATACGTTGTATACGGGAATTACCACTGATCTTGAGAGACGCGTGGGGGAGCATAACGCATCTGCCTTAGGAGCAAAATACGTCCGGGGACGGACGCCAGCGGTTTTGGTATACTCAAGAGAGTATCAGACGCGTTCCCTGGCTTCTAAGGAAGAGGCGAGGATAAAGCGTCTCACGCGAGCTCAAAAACTCGCTCTCATACATTCATAGACATAGACCGCAATGACTCAAGATCAAGCGCTCGTTATATTGAAAACGGGTGCCAGTGTTTTTCTGACCGGTGAAGCTGGTTCTGGAAAGACACATACTATTAATCGTTATACTGAATATCTTCGTGAACAGAAGATTGATTTTGCGGTGACTGCATCCACGGGTATTGCGGCGACACATATCGGGGGCATGACGATTCATTCGTGGAGTGGTATTGGTATTGCGAGCGAGCTGAGTGAAGATGATTTGAAGCATTTGGGAGAAAATTCTTTTGTGGCAAAACGTATCAAAAAAGCGAAAGTGCTTATTATCGACGAAATATCGATGCTTGATGGCAACGTGCTTTCACTCGTGGAACGGGTTTGTCGGAAAGTACGAAAAGCAACGTTACCTTTTGGAGGTCTACAGGTTATTTTGGTGGGAGACTTTTTTCAGCTTCCGCCGGTAGCCTCTCAGGGTCGACCGGTACAGTTTGCTTTTGATTCTGAAGCCTGGCAGTCTCTTTCGCCGACCGTTTGCTATCTTTCTGAACAGTATCGCCAAGATGATAGTCGATTCTTGGAAGTGCTGACTGCTATCCGTAAGAGCGCTTGTGATGAAGATCATTTTGAAACAATTCGCGAGCGCTTGGTAACCAAAGAAGAGCTCCCGGATGATACGACGAGGTTGTTTCCAAAGAATGTAGATGTCGATGCTATCAATGCAACTGAACTGAAGCGACTTCCTGGGAAACAGCGTTCCTTTGTCATGGCTCGTCGTGGACCAGAGGTTTTGACGGATGCGTTGAAACGAGGATGCCTTTCACCTGAGGCGCTGGAGCTGAAGGAAGGTGCAGCGGTTATGTTTACCAAAAATAATCCGAGCGAGGGCTTTGTAAATGGAACCCTTGGAGTAGTAGTTGGATTTGAAGAAGGACGAAAGTATCCTATTGTTGAAACAAAGAGTGGGAAGCGTATTACCGCTGAGCCTATGGAGTGGACGATCGCTGAAGGCGATGAAGTGGTAGCCAAGGTTACTCAGTTGCCACTGCGATTGGCGTGGGCGATGACTATTCACAAGAGTCAGGGGGTGAGTTTGGATGCCGCAGTTATTGATTTGTCGCAAGCGTTTGAATACGGCCAAGGATATGTAGCACTTTCTCGGGTGCGGAGTTTATCTGGTGTACATCTTTTGGGAATGAATCAGCGTGCCTTGGAGGTACATCCAGAAGTATCAGTAAAAGATGAAGAGTTCCGAAATCTCTCGCTTCATGCCGAGGCACGCTATGAGGCGATGCCCAAAGAGAGACTGGCTGAGCTTTTCCGCAACTTTATCATTATTTCTGGCGGTACTGAGAAAAAAGGAGCTGATCCTGTTGCGCCAAAAGCCTATCAAAAGTGGACTGAAGCAGAAGATATGGAACTGATTCGACTGTATCGGACGAAAACACCAGTAAAGAGTCTTATGGCGGTCTTTGGCCGAAAGCGAGGGGCTATTAGCTCTCGGATCAAGAAACTGGGGTTAGGAGAGGAGAGAAAGGCTTAAAATTAGGAGAAATCGGGAAAGTAGTTTATACTACGAATGTTGGTAACGCGGAAAAGTAGTCGAGTTTCGCAAAGTAATTAGACAAGCACACATTCATTATGAACGGAACAATCAAGACTCTCGTCCGCGAGAAGCACTTTGGTTTCATTTCTCGTGAGGGTGAGGAGAAGGATCTCTTCTTTCATTCTTCAGAATTGAACGGCGTCCAGTTTGATGAACTTCAGCAAGGTGACGCAGTCACTTTCGAAGTTGTCAACGGTGACAAAGGACCTGCAGCTACAAACGTTTCACGCGCGTAGTCTCTCGTCTTTTAAGAAACACCTTCCTTTCGAGGGAGGTGTTTTTTGTATTGACTTTTTAATCATTTCGTGTCACCATAAGAGCCTAGTTTCGTTGACAAAATATAGAAGAGGGAAGGTACTTGATGACGAAGAGGGTACGTATGTTGTTCTTGTTTGGTCTCCCGCATTGGCATACCGGTCGCGGTTGCTATGGAGAGGCCAGGATGCATTTCCTGGTTGAGGTCGATGAAAGGCTTCCAGACACGCAAATCGATTTCTGCACCAATCTGGTCGAGTTCGAAGATGTGCTCGCGCGGAGTATCGCTCAAGGCGACCCGCCGACTGTTTTCGTGACCGATCAGTTCGCGAGAATGCCGTCTGGTGATGTAGAGAGGTTGAACCTCGAAGACTTCCTCATCCTGATCGGCCGTTATGGCTTTACGAGTCAGGACTGCACCGCCGAAGATTCGCTGATCTGGGAGCACGAGATCTTCTTTTTCCCGGCTGTGTATTCCAATCACGTCTTGTACCACGACAAGGCGTAAAGCCCTTCTTTGAAAAGAGCGCGAATGCGCCGAATCAACAAACCTGCGAGAGCGGTGACCTGAAACATCAGGCCCGCTCTTTTCTTTACCTAAAAAAGAAAGTAACATAATTTCTCGATCGAGAAATTATGTTACTTTTGTATAAAGAATGTATAAAAAAAGACCCTTTCGGGTTTGGAGATTTTTTGTAGAGAGTTTTTTTGTATAAAGAAAGCCCTCAATGCAGGCGAATGTATTTGGATCCCTAAAATGATAGTGTCGGAAAAAATTTTTCATTTTTTTCCCTGAATATCCAGGTGGGTTCCAGGTAGGTGTTCACTCAGGGTGAACTACCATCATCGCCGTTCTGAAGGCTTTCGATAATAGTATAGCATATTTGAAATACTCCACTTTTTTCTGTTGTATAATGCAGAAAAAGGAATTTATATGAAATACTGGTTTCGACCACTGCGTTTTTGGAACTATTTTGCTTGCTATTATCCGGCGTCGCTTGCCGGTGTGATCGCGACGTTTTTACTCGGCGCTCTTTTGGTCTCACTCTTTTTCTTTTTTGAAAGTCGGTCACATTCTGCAACGGACACTCTTATCGCGCTTGCTCCTTGGATGATTACGATACTGGCTTTGTTTGATCTTCTTTGTTTTCGCTTTGGTGAATATCCATCATGGTGGAAGAAGTATCAGAAGCGTAAAAAGTAAATATAAGACTATGAAAACGATGATTCTTTTTTTAGCAGCCTTTGTACTTTTTATCCTCCTCGATCTTTTTTGGTTTAGTTTTATGGGGAGTTTTTTTAAGGCAGAGCTTGGATCAATCCTTCGTCTCCACCCTGATGGTTCCTGGAATATACGTTTGTGGGCTGGAGTCCTCACGTATGTGGTTCTGGCGATTGGGGTGATGATCTTTGTTTTACCACAAGCTCACTCATTGCCACAGGCTCTTTTGTACGGAGCGCTCTTGGGATTTGTTTCGTATGCGGTGTATGACTTGACCAATATGGCAACGCTTTCTGGGTGGACCCTTCGTTTTCTTTTAGTAGATATTTTCTGGGGAACATCAGCCACAGCGCTCGTGTCTCTTGGTGTGAAATGGATTGCAAAACTTACTGGATAAATATTCCTGTATAAAGGATATATGAATAAGCAACAGACAATCATTGTTGGAGTATTGTTCCTTTTCGTTTTCCTTTCAGTTGGATTATTTCTGATGCGAGATCAGAAAACTCCGAAAAGTGAGATGAATTTTGATAAAAACTTAGATATAGGGAAGCAGACAGTGAAGGATGAAGTTTCGGAAAAGACAGAAGATACTATCACTGGAGCGATGAAGAATGGTGAGGTTCCGTCATTTACCCTTCGACTTCTAGCGGTAAAGAAGTTTGACGGGCGCGACCTTGTATTTGGTGAGGTTCAGGAGAAAAATACATCCTATACTCGTTACTACGTTACCTATACAGGTGGAGAACTTACTCTTTCTGGGATTATGAATGTGCCGACAAGTACGCCTCCAGAGGGAGGGTTTCCTGTACTTATTCTTGCTCATGGACATATTGATACAAGCATTTATACCAACGGCCGAGGGCTGCGTAGGGAGCAGGATTATCTTGCGAAACAAGGTTTCGTTGTTTTTCATCCCGACTATCGTAATCATGCGCAATCAACCAAGACCGATGAAGACCCTCTCGAAGAGAGGCTCGGATATGTAGAAGACGTTGTAAACGCTATCTATGCTCTTCGAGGTTCTTCGCTTGAATATATAGATAAAGAAAATATTGGAATCATGGGACACTCTATGGGAGGTGGAATTGCTGAGACAATTATGGTGACTTTTCCGGATTTGGTAAAAGGTTTTGTGTTGTATGCGCCTGTGAGCATGGATTACCGGGACAGCTATGAGCGCTGGATGAAAGAGCGACCGGAGACAGAAGAGCAAATACGACGGATCTACGGTGCTCCTGAAGAAAATCCGGATTTCTGGAACGCAATTTCTGCGACTGCGTATGTAGATCGTATTAATCAAGCGGTTCAGATTCATCATGGCACACGAGATGAGGATGTACCGATCGAATGGTCACAAGAAACCTATGAGCTTCTGCAGTCTAAAGGAAAGAATGTTGAATACTTTGTGTACCAAGGAGAAGGACACGAATTTGCTTCGCAGTGGCCAATTTTTATGGAACGTACGAGTAGCTTTTTTCATAGTCGGTTTGGAAAATAAGAGGTTTGACAGTTTTGTCTCTGGGAGTAGGATAGGGGTGAAGCCGAAGTTTGGCTTCTCGGAGTAACTTAGAATAGGGGTTTGTGATGGGTATCACGGTGATTGATCGAAGTCTGATCTTCGCCATCAATTCTTCGCGATGTCGAAAACGGCACGCGCTTACCTGAGGACTCGAGGGACCCTGAGGTAAGAAAGACTTTTCCCTTTTGAGTGCCTGGCGCATGATCGCGCACTGTGGCGCTCTTAACACCCGGGGTTCCTAGACAGGTGTGAAGTGTCTAGGAACTCCATCCGGAATGCGTATTAGAAATCTTGGAAATAAGCGAGGGCAAAATGAAATTCCAAGTTGCGCGTAAGGGTGGTACAAACACTGCTTCGCTTCGCACCCAGGGGGCTCCTGGATCCAAGGCTAAGCAGAAACGGGCCAAGCTCGCGGTTGCGCCCGAGCTCGCGTGGTTCGTCGTTCCGCAGAGCGACGCCGCTACTATTTGGCTGCGTAGTCACCTGAAGGAAAAGCCCGGCGAAGATATCCGGGTTACCAAGAGGGACAAGGCTGGCGGAGAATATCGGGCCTATCGTCTGATGGATTCGCGTATGACCGAACTCTGCAGGGCTCATCAGGCTCACGCAGAAATTCGGTTCGAAATCTTTCGGGAAGAACATCCCGGAGGAGCGATCATTCCGAAGTCCTACCAGCAGGCCTGCGGCTGCAACCAGTAGTTGACCACAAGAAGAAAGCTGACAAAGATCAGCGAAAGAGGAAGCGACAGAAGGGAGGGGTGCCAACGGCGCCTCTCCCTCGAACCTTTTATTAGGCCATAAAACATTGACAGAGGGTACTCTTTCGGGTATTCTCAGGAGGCGTTTTCGGACGCTTTTTGTATTCTCTGCAAGCAAAACAAGGGGTTATTAGAAATGCAGGTACAAAATTCCGCTCTGCGGGTGCGTGATCGTGGCCCGAGCCAAGAAGATCGTCGTCCCCGGGCTCACCTGAGTCTGGTCTCGGCGCTCGACAACTGGTTCGTCAAGGGGACGAGCGATGCCGCCTACGAGTGGATCAAGAAGAACCTGCCGGCCGCCAAGGATGACGAAGAGACGGACCACCGTGTTCGGCTCCTCGACAACTACGGCAAGCCGCACAAGGTCTTTCCGGTGGACTCGTCGTTCCTTTCCGACCTCGCCGCCGCTCAGGCGCACAACGGCCGGATCACCTTCAAGACCTACCGCAAGAACGCCCGTGACCAGTTGGTCAAGACGGCCTATAAGCGGGCAGTGAAAGAGTCGGCCGAAAGCCTGCCTCCGAAGAAGAGGCTCCGGCACTAGCGCCGACACCTCGAACATTTCGAGGGGGAAAGAATAAGAAAGCTCTCAGAAGAAGAGCAGTATAGATTTGAGAAAGACGCCGAAAATTGGCGCAACTGGAGAGAAGCTCAATGTAGCCTATCTCCTTTTTTATTACAAAAGAAAAAAGCGCCAGACACGTGTTCGCGTCGACGCTTTTCCTTTGGTCCTTTGGACCTTGTTGTTCTTAGTCGTCCCGTTCGCCGCTCATGCGCTGATTGATGGCGTAGGCCCGCTCAGGAGAGATGGAGAATGCTGGGCGTTGCTCTTTCTTGATGAGCGCTCGCTTCATCCGTAGATCGCCGAGAGCCTTTTTACAGGCTTTCTTGGCCTGTCTGAAGTAGGAGTTGTAGCGCTGTCTGTCGGTGCCATGGAAGATGCCATGACTGTGGGCGACTTTCGCGAAGAGGGTGTAGAAGTCGAACGTTTCGTTCGTATCGGAACGGAGGCTCGCGACAACTTCTTCGCAGACAAGTTCAAGCTCTTTGTGGGGCATAAAGCCCTCCCTAGGCTGGGGGATGAAAACAGGTAGTCAAGGTACTTAATATGCATTATACATCTTTTTACCATAAAAGTCAAGAGTATAATTGCATTTCCGTACCTGAGCTGATTCAATAGAAGTATCAAAAGAGTTATTGATATGGCGTTTGAGTGGGAAAAGGCTGTGAGCCTAAAATCATTTCTGAAAAAGAATCCATTGCCGGAAACTCCGGGAGTGTATTTTTTCTTGGATGAACAGAAAAGTATTTTGTATATCGGAAAGGCAACCTCTCTTCGGGATCGAGTGAAGAGTTATTTTATCCAAGATATCGCAACAACTCGTGGGCCCAAGATCGAGCTCATGATGGGAAAGATTACTTTTATTGGATACCGGAAAACGGATTCCGTATTGGAAGCTCTCTTGTTGGAATCAGAGCTTATCAAGAAGCATCAACCAATACATAATTCTGATGCCAAAGACGACAAGAGTTACAATCAGATTGTTATTACAAAGGAAACCTATCCTCGAGTGTTGATTGTGCGGGGAAGAGATATTGAGCAGGGGAAGTTTTCATTTCCGGTGAAGTATATGTATGGACCGTTTCCTTCGGGGAGCGGGCTGAAAGAAGCGCTCAAGATTGTACGGAAACTCTTTCCTTTTCGGGATAAATGTACGCCATACGAAGAGTTATCCGAGAAACAAAAGACGAAAGCAAAACCTTGTTTTTCGGCGCAGATTGGACTGTGTCCAGGGGTGTGTATGGCGGAAGTATCGGCTAAAGGCTATGCGCGTTCTATTAATCATATCCGATTGTTTTTTGAAGGAAGAAAGAGCGCATTGGTACGACAGCTGACAAAAGAGATGAAAGCAGCTGCGAAGGGACAGTACTTTGAACGGGCTTCTGAAATAAAAGGAACACTGTTTGGTATTCAGCACATTCAGGATATGGCGCTTATTAAGGATGATATTCGTGAACTCTCGCGACATCGAATCGAAGCCTATGATGTAGCGCATCTTGGTGGATCAGCAAGTGTGGGTGTGATGACGGTAGTAGAAAATGGTCGACCAAATCCGAGTGAGTATCGACAGTTTAAACTGCGCGGTGAACATAATGGTAATGATCTTTCTGCGCTCGATGAAATTTTGAAACGTCGGTTGCAGCATCCGGAGTGGACACTGCCAGAACTTATTGTGGTGGATGGTGCCAAACTTCAGTTTGGTGTGGCCGAACAGGCGCTTTTGGGATCAGAACTCACCATTCCTATTATTGGTGTGGTGAAAAATGAACGCCATCAACCGGAACGCCTCATTGGTCCGGAGGCGCTCAGAGAACGTTTTAAGCGAGAGATCCTTTTGGCGAACAATGAAGCGCATCGCTTTGCTATTACGTTCCATCGCAAGCGTCGGGGGAAGGAATTTCTATCTGCATAATACCCCTTGGGTTATCCACAGATACCTCTGTATTTACAGTCGCTGAAAAAGGGTGTATGCTGGGAGACAACTGTTTACTTTTTTCTTACGAGCTTTACGGGGTATGCCAGAAAAAAAATCGGTCATAGAAATTCGGGGTGCACGAGTAAACAATTTGAAAAACGTGGATGTTGATATCCCACGAAATTCCCTCGTCGTTATAACCGGGCTCTCGGGATCAGGAAAATCATCTTTAGCTTTTGATACTCTTTTTGCGGAAGCGAATCGGCGCTATGTTGAGTCGCTTTCTTCGTATGCGCGCAATTTTCTTGATGGTTTTGATAAGCCGGATGTCGATGCGATTCACAATCTTTCCCCGGCTATTTCTATTGATCAGAAAAGCGTATCACGTAGTCCGCGTTCAACGGTGGGCACCATGACTGAAGTGTACGATTTCTTGCGTGTGTTGTACGCCAAGCTTGGTGTTCCACATTGTCCGAATTGCGGTGAAACACTTTCGCGCAAAGGAGTGCGCCAAATCTTGGATGAAATTTTGACGCTTCCTGATGAGACTCCGCTTGTGTTTGTTGCGTATCATCCTCAGTTAGTCGGCAAGACCGAAAAAGATGCTCTTTCACTTATCAGCACTTGGGGCTATCCACGAGTTGTTTTAAATGGCGAGATTCAACCAATTGCAGAAGCACTTTCTGGGGCGAGTGATGAACCAAATGAAACGCTCGGTGTAGTCGTTGATCGCCTCGTGCTTTCTAAAGATCGTCCTGATAAAGAGCGTATTTTGGATTCTTTGCAGACCGCATTTCATGTTGGACAAGGAGCGCTCACGTTACGGATTAATGGCAGTGGTGAAGAGTGGGATTATAACGAAGAATATCACTGCGAACACTGCGATATTCGTCTCCCAGAGCCGACACCAAGTCATTTTTCTTTCAATAGTCCAGAGGGTGCTTGTAAAAAGTGTTCTGGTCTTGGAGTGACACTTGAGTTTGACCCAGTGTTGGTTATTCCCAATAAAAATCTGGCTCTCGCGGAAGGAGCTATTCGTCCGTGGAGCAAAATGAATAGCGATCGATCCAATGGGAATGGACCAATGCAGATGCTTCGTGAGCTTGGAAAGAAAATGCGCTTTACGTTGGATACTCCAATCAAGAAACTTTCGAAGAAGCAGCTGGATGCTATTTTGTTTGGAGAGGGAAATGAGAGCTTGTCACAAAAGACAGATGAAAAAAGTAGTGACTTCCCAGGAGTGATCGCTTTGTTGGAACGCAAGTATAAAGAAACAAAGTCTGAGCACCTGCGTGCAGAGATTGAGGCCTATATGCTGACCCAGGTGTGTCCAGCCTGTCTTGGAAAACGTTTGAAGCCAGAAAGTTTAGCGGTAAAGGTAGGAAATGTTTCGATTAATGATTTGGTTATTCAGAGTGTAGAAAAACTTTTGCTCGCTCTTCCAAAATTGCGTGATACACTTTTGAAAAAAGGAGATCGTGAAATGATCGAGCCTTTGTTTCGAGAAATGGAAACACGATTGCAGGCTGTGGAAAAGGTAGGTCTTGGGTATCTGGAGATTTGCCGTGGAGCAGATACGCTTTCGGGAGGAGAGGCTCAACGTATACGACTGTCTGTTCAGATGAAGTCTGGTCTTTCGGGTATTATTTATGTTCTCGATGAGCCTTCGGTAGGACTGCATAGTCGTGATACTGAAAAATTAATTCATGCATTGGAAGATTTGCGAGCTGGAAACAATTCGCTCGTGATCGTAGAACACGATGTGGCTATCATGCGTAAAGCAGACTACGTTATTGATATGGGTCCGGGTGCTGGCGTGGAAGGTGGCGAAGTTATTTTCGCGGGTACTTCTTCGGAACTTATGAAGTCCAAGCTTTTGACGGGACAGTACCTTTCTGGAAAACGTTCTGTTTCTGAAAAGAAAAAGGCACGCAAGATGAGTGGTGAAGTGATCAAGATTACAGGTGCTAAAGAGCATAATTTGAAAAACGTTGATGTAGAAATTCCCCTCGGAATGCTGGTTGCTGTCTCAGGTGTTTCGGGATCAGGAAAATCATCTTTGGTGCACGATATTCTTTCGCGAGCTCTTTCGAAGCATTTTTATCATGCCAAAGCGGAACCAGGGGAGCACAAGAAAATTGAAGGTCTTTCCAATATTGATAAAGTGATTACTGTGACGCAGGATCCGATTGGGCGTACACCACGATCTAATGCAGCAACCTATACGGGTGTCTTTAGTCTTATTCGTGATTTGTTTGCTGAAACTCCAGAGGCAGAGCGTGACAAATATTCTGCCAGTCATTTTTCTTTTAATATGCGTGGTGGACGGTGCGAGGCTTGTCAGGGTGGGGGACTGAAGAAGATTGAAATGTACCTGTTACCAGATGTGTATGTGCCGTGTGAAGTCTGTCAGGGAACTCGCTACAATGCGAAGACACTCTCTATTGAGTATCGTGGAGTGAATATTTCTCAGGTACTCCAAATGACGGTAACCGATGCTCGGAGATTTTTCTTGGATCAACCACTGATTGAAGAGAAGCTTCGAGTACTTGAAGAAGTGGGTCTTGGATACTTGGTTCTGGGGCAGAGTGCAACGAATCTTTCTGGTGGTGAAGCTCAACGTATCAAGCTTGCGACCGAGCTTGCGAGAAAATCAACTGGCAAGACGCTCTATATCCTTGATGAACCAACGATTGGTTTGCACTTTGAAGATGTGCGCAGGCTCTTGGAAGTACTGGAAGCCTTGGTAGACAAGGGAAATACGGTACTCGTGGTAGAACATAATATTGATGTCATTGCTTCTTCCGATTGGGTACTGGAACTTGGACCTGAAGGTGGTGAAAAAGGAGGAGAACTTGTTTTTGCTGGGCCACCACTGAAACTCAAAACGTGTAAGAAAAGCTTTACTGCTAAATACCTTCCGTAAGCAATACCTATGGCATACGTGTTGGGAAAAAATATCCTGGCCACTGTGACGTACTATGATGTATTGGATTTTCCGGTGACCAGTTTCGAGATTTGGAAGCATTTGATTTCATATGACAGAGACACGGTAGGGCATAATACCGCTTGTTCCTTGGACGCCGTCGAGGCAGCGCTTCCCTCCGTGTTGCTTTCTGGAAAACTGGTAGAGAAGAATGGATTCTATACTCTTCCCGGGAGAGAGGTATTGATACAAGAGCGCATCCAAAAGGAAAAAATTTCCGTTCAGAAACTGAAAGGCATGAAGCGTCTCGCACGACTGATTGCCTGCGTACCCTACGTACGTATGGTAGGGGCAACTGGGAGTTTGGCTATGAAGCACGGGAGCGTAAAGAGTGATTGGGATATGTTTGTTGTTCTGGCTTCTGGGCGTATTTGGATCGGTAGAACGCTTTTGACAGGATTTTTGCATCTTATTGGAAAACGACGCCACGGAAGGAAGATTGTGGATCGGGCTTGCCTTAATTATTTTGTGACGGATGAAAACCTAGAGATTGGCACAAAGGATCTGTACTCCGCACACGAATATCGTTTTATCATACCGCTTCTGAATGCGAAGATGTTTCAGAAATTTGAATTGGCAAACACGTGGATCCAAAAGTATAAGCCCAATATGCTTCCAGCGAGCCTTTCGAATCGGTTTCTGGTGGCGCCGAATCGATTTACTTCTTTCGTGCAGTCTCTTTTAGAAAAGTTGTTTGATTTTTTTTCTTTGGAGAGTTGGCTCCGTTCTTGGCAGCAGGTCAAAATTGAACGTAATCCAAATACGCGTTTGGAAGGGAGTCTTATTGAGGCTACGGACCGAGCTCTTATCTTTTTACCGCACCCGAGAGGTCCGCGTGTTTTTGAGAAATTTAAAGAGCGCTTCTCTGCCTAAATGTGCTATTGAACGAGAGGAAAGCGTGGTATAATTTTAAAAGAAAAACAAAACAAACACATCGGAATATGCCGAAATTTTTGTATACTGCAAAAAACAGTTCGACGGGCGAGACTATGGGTGGCGAACTGGAAGCAAAGGACGAGAAGTTCTTGGCGCAAGATTTGCGAAGCAAGGGCTATCTTCTCACTTCACATAAAGAAATTGAAGAGGCGAGTGATGGGTTGAAGATTAAATTCTTGGATCATTTTCAGTCTGTGCCTCTGAAAGAAAAGATGGTTTTTACGAGAAACCTGGCTGTTATGGTTTCTTCTGGTTTGACGATTTCGCGCGCTATTAGCAATTTGTCTGTTCAGACGCGGAACCGCACGTTTCAGAAAATACTCAAGTCCGTGTATGAGGACATTCAGGGTGGAAAATCTCTTTCTGAAGGACTGGCGCGCTATCCAGCTGTTTTCAGTGAGTTATTTACAAACATGATTTCCGTGGGAGAAATTTCCGGAAACCTGGAAGACGTGTTGGATATTCTGGCAACACAATTGGAGAAAGAAAATGATCTTTTGAGTAAGGTACGAGGCGCTTTGATTTACCCATTGGTAATCGTAGTCGCCATGATTGGTATTGGGCTTTTGATGTTGCTCTATATTCTTCCAAAAATTACGAGTGTTTTTCAGGACATGGACGTCGAGCTTCCAGCAACCACTCAGTTTATTATTGGAATGAGTGATGCCTTGCGACAGCATCCAGTATTTAGCTTTGCTTTTGCTTTTATTGTTATTGTTGGTGGAAAGGTATTTGCATCAACACCTATCGGAAAGCGAATTTTGGCCTTTATTTATATTCGACTCCCTATTGTGGGGAATATTGTTATCAAGGTGAACTGTGCTCGTTTTGCTCGTATTTACAGCTCACTTTTGAAAAGTGGTATCTCCGTAGTAACCGCTCTTACTATCGTTTCAAAGACACTCGGAAATGTGCATTATCGAGAGGCATTACAAGAAGCTATTTCAGAGATTCAAAAGGGTGTTGAGCTTTCCAAGGTTATTGGACGCTATCCAAAGCTCTTTCCTATTCTTGTCCCACAGATTATTGAAGTAGGTGAGGAGACAGGAAAAACAGAAATGGTATTGCAACGTTTGGCTGAATTTTACGAAGAAGAGGTCTCTCAGATTACCAAGAATATGTCGTCTATTATTGAGCCAATCCTCATGCTCTTTATTGGTGGAGGTGTGGGATTTTTTGCGGTAGCTATGCTGCAGCCAATGTATAGCGTTTTGGAGAATATCAAGTAGATATTTTTTAGTGCTTCTCCTTGGCTTTGATTCTGTTTCGAACTTTTTTCAAAGCGGAGAATTTTGAAAGAAAAAGAAAAATGCAAAAGAAAAATAAAAACGTCAGGGTCTTGAAAGGATTCACTTTGGTGGAGTCTTTGGTATTGTTGTTTATTTTTGCTATTGTCTCGGCTATTTTCTTTCAGGTTTATTTTGCTGGGACACGACTTATTATCGAGTCGAAGAACCGTTTGGGGGCCACGGCTTTAGCAAACCAAAAAATGGAAATCGTGCGGAGTGTCGACTATGACACTATTGGAACGAAGCATTGGAATGGGTCGGCTTGGGTGTACGGTATCCCTGCGGGAGACCTTCTAGAAGATGAGACGGTGAGTGTGAATACGCATAGTTACAATGTCTATACATTCGTTCAATACGTTGATGATGCATTTGATGGTCAAACCCCGAGCGATACTATTCCAACAGACTACAAGCGTGTTCGTATAACCGTAAGTTGGGGTGATGAAGGAGCTGATCAGCAGGTGGTTTTGTTTGGAAACTTTTCTCCGAACGGAATAGAAGCTTCGAGTGGTGGAGGGGTGTTGTCGATAAATGTTTTGGATGCCACCGGAAGTGGAGTGAGTGGTGCAAGTGTGCATATTGTGAACTCAGCTGCAGGTGTTGATACAACCGGAATGACGGACTCAACTGGAAACCTTACCCTTCCCGGAGCCCCAGCAGGCACCGAAGCCTACGTTATTACTGTTAGCAAGAATAGCTATTTTGGGGCCAGTACGTTCCCGTCCTATCCGACGACCGCCTATAATCCAGTGGATGTCCATGCCTCTGTGGTAGCGAATGTTTTAAATCAAAAAACGATCGTTATGGATCAGGATGCAGATATCACTCTCCAAACCGAAGATCCTTTTGGAACCGCTATTCCGAGTATAAGTTTTTCGCTCAATGGGGGACGAGTGCTTGGTACGGATCCAAGCGATAGTTCTTTAGTCTACGGTTTCAGTCAGACGGGATCTACCGATTCCTCGGGACAGGAGTCGTATACTAATGAAAGCTATGGACAATATACCTTTGCCCTTGGTTCTGGCGTGACGGATTATTCTTTTTACAAGCTTTCTCCAGAAGGAACGACGAATACCATCTATGATGCTGCTCCTGGGTCAACCACTACTTTGCATGCGGTTCTTTTGGATAAGAATATTGGGTCGGTGAAAGTAGAGGTGACAAATCAAGCGGATGGAAGCCCTGTTTCTGGTGCGAGTGTCCAGCTTTCCAATGCCACTTTAGTATACGATGCAACTGTTACAACGGATCAGTATGGGTATGCCTATTTTCCAGAAGCGTTGCCAGAGCTTACGGCCGGAACGTACGATCTTGCTGTGACGGCGAGCGGGTATGGAAGTGAGAGTGATACGGTTGATGTGAGTGGCGCTCTCCAGGTTGCGAATATTCAAATGACTGCAAACTAAGCGTATGCGTATCAAACGCTCCTTCAAGGCAATGACCCTTATAGAAACACTCGTAGCCATTGCGGTTATGATGATTGCGATGCAGGGATTTACCTATCTCTTTACGAAGGTGTGGGCAACGAACGGCTTTATCCTTGAAGCAGGGATGGCTTCGGCCGCTGCTTCTCGTGCCACGAATCAGATCGTTATTCAACTGCGCGGTGTGAAGCAGGCTGACAATGGGGACTATCCTATTGACGCAGCAGATGATTTTAGTCTGACTATTTATGCAGATGCGGATGATGACGGGGTTACCGAGAAGGTGCGTTATTTCTTGGATCAACCAAATGATCAAATGAAAATCGGTATTACCGAACCAGATACTTCAGTGCAACCTCCTACATATACTGGAGTTGAAACAGTAACGGTTATGACGAATTATGTAGTGAACGAAAGTGATGATCCTGTTTTCTATTATTATAATGATGATTATCCTGGAGACACGACCACAAATCCTCTTACGACACCGGCGAGTATAGCGAGTATCCAGCTTGTTCGAGTACATCTTTTGGTAAACATTGATCCTATCAATGCTCCAAACAATATCAATATTGAATCATTTGTTGATCTTCGCAACCTACATAATTATGAGTAAGGGTATGAAGCAAACATATACAGTGAAGGCTTCGGCTCTCGCCTACGGACTCGTCGTTATGACTATGGTGGCTATTCTTCTCAGTTCCATTGTGACATTTATTATTGGGCAAACGCAGTATGCACTCAAGGTGCATGCCAGAGAGCAGTCGTTTCAAATTGCAGAAACAGGGATTCAATTTTACCGTTGGTATCTGGCGCATCAGGTAGAGGGACGAACGGCACAGCAGATAGCGGATTTTTGGGCAACGGGAAGTCCATACGGAGTAGCAACGCCATATGAAGTAGAGTACACGGATCCAGGAGGAAGTCCTGTAGGAAGGTATCGCTTAGTTGTGACGCCACCGTCTAATGGGTCTTCATTGGTTACAGTAGAAGCAACGGGCTGGACGTATCGATACCCGACGATTACACGTGTGATAGAGGTGCGTTTCCGAAAGCCGGTGTGGAGTGAGTATATCGTACTTTCTAATGACAACTTGCGCTTTGGAGCGGGTACGGAAGTATTTGGGAAGATTCATTCCAACTATGGTATTCGGTTTGATGGTTTTGCACACAACGTGATTAGTAGTTCTCTTTCGCAGTATAATGATCCAGATCATACAGGTGGGGATGAGTTTGGTGTGCATACACATGATAGTCCGACGGATCCTTTGCCACCCACGGCGGTCCCTGATCGTTCTGATGTTTTTGGGGGTGGGCGTTCTTTTCCGACAGCAACGACAGATTTTAATGGGGTTTTGGGAGACCTGAGTTATATAAAGAGCGTTGCTCAGGCAGGAACAGACGGAAGTTTGTATTTTGACAACGCTCATCAAGGACGACATGTCATTCTCAATGTGAACGATACGTTTAGTATTCGTACCGTTCGTAGTTTTAACGCTTCTAATAATGAAATAAATAGTTACCAAGGAGGCTGGTCAACCTATCAGATACCAAATGACGGGGTGATTTTTGTGGAAAACAATGTTTGGCTCGAAGGCGCGGTGAATGGAAAGCGAGTGACGATAGTAGCTGCGAATCTTATCTCATCTTCGCAAAAGAGTATATATATTGGAAAAGATATTCGGTATACGAGTTATGATTGTTCGGATATCATCGGTATCATTGGACAAAATGATGTAGAGATTTATCAGGGGAGTGAAAACGACCTTCGTATTGATGGTGCGATGATTGCTCAGACTGGGCGTGCCGGACGAGATCATTATACTGGCGCGGGAGCAACCAAGAGTGTGCTGACTATTTATGGCGCCATTGCATCGAATCAGCGGTACGGATTTGCATGGACCGATGGGACAGGATATACGACTCGCAATTTGTATTACGACAACAATCTTCTCTACTGTCCTCCGCCATATTTCCCAACAGGAACGCAGTATGAAATGGATTTGTGGGAAGAGAGGTAGTCAAAGGATGTGCAGGAAATATGTTATGATATACGTAACATCAAAATAAAACAGATGAGTCTTCTTCAGAAAAAAGTTTTTGATCTCTTTCCGAGTTCTTTTGGTCTCGATTTGAGCGACCTGTCTATCAAGGCCGTGTGGCTTGATCGTGAAGGGAAGCAGGATTTTATTGCGAGTTTTGGATCGGTTCCATTGCCACCAGGGAGTGTGATGGACGGGGAGATTATCAATCCCTCAGCAGTGGAGGCGGCCATCAAGAGCCTTCTGCAAAAAGCTGGCCCGCGAAAGATAAAGAGTAAAAAAGTAATTTGTTCTCTTCCAGAGACCAAGGCTTTTTTGCGTATCATATCGCTTCCGATTATGGAGCACGAAGAGACGAAGGAGGCTATTAAATGGGAAATCGAAGCCAATATTCCATTGACGCTGGATCAGGTGTACTACGATTGGCAGGTGATTGATAAAACATTTACTCAAGAAAAAGGAAAGATGAATGTGTTAGTGGTGGCTGTGGCACGCAATGTTGTGGATCAGTTCCAGGGAATATTGGAAGCGGCTGGTCTTGAACCATTGGGATTAGAAACGGAATCTATTGCTCAGGCACGTAGCCTCTTGCCTGAGAAAAAAGATAAGTCTACTACACTGATTGTTGATATTGGGGATAGACGCACAAGCTTTCTTATTGCTATCGGAAGCATGCCGTGTTTTACCTCGAGTGTTCCGCTTTCATCGCAGATGATTACGGACGCTATTTCCAAGACCATGCATCTTTCTTTCGAAGAAGCGGAGTCTTTGAAGATTAAACATGGACTCGGTTCGGTGGCTATTAAGAGTCCGGTCATGATGGCAGCACAACCAATTCTAGAGAGTATCGCTACGGAAATTGAAAAATCTATGGATTTTTATCTCACGAACCTGAGGTATTCTGAAGCGATTGATTCTATTATTTTTTGTGGTGGTGGATCGAATATGAATGGACTGCTTCCATATATGTCGCGTCGTTTGGGTCGTCCGGTAGAAGCAGGGAATCCATGGGTAAATGTGCATCTCGGAAAGCGTATTCCGATCATTGAACGTAATCACTCAGTGCAGTATTCGACCGCTATCGGTCTTGCACTCCGCGGATTAGACGAGTATGAAGACTTTGCTTAATCTGTTACCAGAAGAAAAGAAGCGCGAGGTCCACAAAGGGATCCGTTCGCGTTTTATTTTGTGGCAGCTTTTTCTTATTTTCATGCTTGAAATTTTTATTCTCAGTATTCTCTTGGGAGTGTACATGGTTTTGGATATGCAGCTTCGCAGTCTCCAGAGTGTAGCGCATACCTCCATGCTTCCTCAGGAGAAAAAGTTGAATGAGTTTGAAGGTAAATTTCGTGGCGTCAATGAGGCTATAGATGTTATCGGGAAGTTTCATATGACACACCTTTCTTTTACCAATGTATTTCTTTTGCTCAATGAAACGCTCCCAGAAGGTATCCATCTCAATCGTCTCACAACCAAGGATTATACCGTGACCCTCACGGGTATAGCTGACAAACGTGAGGATGCGTTAACGTTAGAGTCTGAGCTGAAAAGTAACGAATGTGTTTCTCGGGTGAATTTGCCACTCTCAAATCTCTTTTCACAAGAGAATGTTGATTTTCAAATGGATTTCGATATCAAACCAACCTGTCTTCGAAAGTAGTTTATGAATAAATTTACCAACAAACACTTACGGTTAATTATTGCCCTCGTCCTTCTTTCGATGATGGGGGGTATTGGGTGGTTTGGTGTTGTGCCCTTTTATGGACACATTCGTGAGATTCGTGATGAGATACAGCAATTTTACGCTGGTCGTGAGTATCGCAATGAACAATTTTCTCGTCTGCCGGATATCCGGAATCAGTTTGATGCCGTACGGAAAGATGAAGGGAGTTTGGATATTTTATTGACCCGAGATCGGATCGTTGACTTTATCAAAGTGCTCGAGGGGCTCGCTCAAGAAACCGACGTGACAATCGCTATTAAATCAGAAGAAAATCCGGAAGTAGTTAAAAAGAAGGCTCCTGCGAAAACAGATGGTACAGAAACAGAAGCAAAAACAGAGCAGGTAAAAAAGACTCTCGTTGAACAACTCCCTTCGGATCAGTATATTTCTTTAAAGCTCACACTGACTGGCGACTATGCATCTCTGTTAGCATTTTTGCACAAGCTTGAGACCGCGCCTTTTGCGCTGGATGTTACGAGCATAGATATTCATCCAAGAAACACAGAGACGAAAACGCCTTCTTCGAGTAGTCCTGATCGCAAGAATCCATTCTCGCTTTCTCCAAGTCAGGGTGATGTGAATGCGGATGAGGCTCCAGGAGCTACAGAGGAAGTAGTTGTGGAGAGCGAACCTTCAAAGAAACCCCTCGAAGCCTTTATTAATATGGTTGTGTATGTTGATAAGCTTGAGAAAGCCAAGTAATATTTTGCTATGAAACTCCCGCCTTTTATAACCAAGATTACTCATAACCCGCGTTTCTCTTCGCGTGTATTAACGTATGTGTGGTACCGGCACTATAAACTTTGGTTTGCAATCCTCTTTCTCGGTACCCTCCTTTGGGGAGGATATTTGTGGTATTTCAATATCTATCAGTACCGTTGGAGTGATGCCCAAAAGAAGGAATATCTCCAGAGTCATTTCAAGGAAACTTCTTTGAAGGAAAAAGAATTTCAAACGCTGGTCCAGGGTTTGCGGGATCGAGCAGAAGAGTACAAAACCGCTCCTGTGGTGGAGAGGAATATCTTTGATGGAGCAGAAGAGGTTCGTTGACAGAAGGGTTTCTTCGGGCTAGAATTGGACGGCTATGCCTGAAAAATACTTCATCAAAACCTTTGGTTGTCAGCAAAACGTGGCCGACTCTGAGCGCTTGGCAGCCTTCTATGAATCACGTGGATTATTACCCGCTTCTTCACTCGAGGAGGCGGATGTTTTGGTTGTGAATACATGTGTCATCCGTGATCGTGCAGAAGAGAAGGTGTATGGAATGCTCAAGAGCCTGAAAGAAAGGCTCGGGGAAAAGTCTCCGCGTATTGTTGTGACGGGGTGTCTTATCGGTGCAGCCGCACGTGAACCAAGTGGCAAGTTGATGAAGCGTCTTACGAGTCGTTTACCGGATGCTGAGATTTTACCGTTAGAAGAAGTAGGTTTTGAATACGCGCCACATCGAGCTTCTGGAAAAATGGCCTCGATCGTTATTTCCAATGGATGTAATAATTTTTGCGCGTTCTGTATCGTTCCGTTTTCTCGTGGACGGGAGCGTTCACGTCCTTTTGAAGATATTATTCAGGAAACAAAAGAAGCGCTCGAAGCAGGATATGAAGAGATTATGCTCTTGGGACAGAATGTGAATTCG
>ERZ1292632.298-Hain-H43-01um-R2-298-length-51215-cov-8_pt1 | contig 51215 bp, 50 predicted proteins | sample MGYA00564407_ERZ1292632 | MGnify/ENA primary metagenome ERZ1292632 (study PRJEB36523, sample SAMEA6512637) | groundwater metagenome | collected 2019-01-08 | study: AquaDiva: Metagenomics assemblies of 32 groundwater samples | reverse complement strand
ACAACATTCATGCACAAACTATATCACAAATTGTTATTGAGCAACAGGTCTATTCAAATCTTCCGCATCTAATTCAAAGTTTAATACATCTATATATTCATTTATATGATCTATGCTTTCTGATTTAGTTAGCGGTAAAAAACCTTTAGATATAAGCCAAGCAAGAATTATTTGATTCTGGGATTTTCCATATTTTTGAGCTAACTCTACCAACAAAGGCCAATTTCTCATAGCTGTTCTGTTTCTTCTAAGGGGCTGAAAAATAACTGTTTTAATATTGTTTAAATTTGCGTATGGAATTGTACCCTCAATTTCATTTTCTCTAACTTCAAAATTGTAACCTACTTCATGTGATATTAATTTATCTTTAAAAAATTCGTGATATTTCTTGAGTAAATCCAAGTTTTCGTTTGTAATACTTGTATATCTGAATATTCCTTTTGAAATCATTTTGTTAACAAATTCCACACACCTATCAAAACCAAATTCATAAAATACACTCGATGTAAATTGGAATGTATCAATATAGTCTGTATTAAAAGTTTTTAAAACTGATAAGACCTCTCTCTCTCTCTGCAGTTTTAAAATCTCCATTTTTAATATACACCGCTTGGCATATAAAAATATTATCTCTCTTTTTGCTTGATTGCTTTAACGCCTCCGATAAGAGCTCGACAGATTTACCTTGTGAGTACCACAAATTTGCCTCAACAAAATTAAATCCGTTATCGATCATATATTTTATTGCTTTCACCTGCTTTTCATCATCATTATTTGGATCAATTTCTGCGAAACCACCAATTCCCCAAGTACCAATTCCAATTTTTGAAAGATTATTTTTATTTACCATAATATTATTTTTTATTATCTGTCACATACTTAAAATATGCAATTGGGAAGTGGAGGGCTGAGAAAAAGCTCCACAAAAATCCATTTACACCATCTTTATATCCGCCATGTCTAACATAGCGAAGTAGAAAGTAGTATGTAGGATGTAGTATGGTAAACTGCAAAAAACTCCACACATTTTTTTTGAGTTTTGAACTTTTTAGTTCTTGAGCATGTAGATCTGTATAACGATTTAAACGACTTAAGTATCTTGCAAGTGTTGGGGAGTCGTAATGCAAGAGATCTCCTGAGAGCCAACCCACACGACCATCAATTACCATTTGTTCATGAACAGATTTTGCGGGGAGATATGCCTTTCCTTTTTTAATAAGTCTAATCACTCCATCGGGATATACACCTGCATGAATTAAGGGTTTACCTAAAAACATATTTCTTCTAGGTATAAAATAGGCAACGATTTCACCTGTATCTTTACCAATCTTTCCATCTCGTTCCTCAATTAATTTCTGATGTCGTTCAAATAATGGATTGTTATTGATTATTGGATGTTGGTTATTGGTTATTTGAAGAATTTGCTTTGCCAATTCTTCTGAAACCACTTCGTCTGCATCCATCTGAAGAACCCACTCACCCTTTGCCGTATCTATAGCTTTTTGTTTTGTTATATGAAAAATATCATGATGTGGTTCTAAAAATACTTTAGCATCAAAGCTTTCTGCTATCTTTTTAGTATTATCAGTTGAATACTCATCAAAAACGATTATTTCACCTGCCTCGCCGGCAGGCAGGTCAGCAAATATCTTTTTTACAGATTCCAAACATCTTGCAATATTTTCTTCTTCATTTCTTGTAGCAAGTACAACACTTAATTTCATTTTCATATATTTTACACTATTGTGCATGACCCGTGACGATGTAGAACGCGTCGCTCTTATCTGGATATTTGATTAACTTAGAAACTTCAAACTGTGGGGCAAATTTAAGTCCTGTGTAGTAGCTAGGTGTAATTGCATAAAGTATCCCTTCATTTGGATAGCTATCAATAATATTCCAATTTCCAAACTGGTATTTATCAAAAGACAAAACAGTATTAAAACTTTTTGAATTTGACTGATCATACTTTACAGTTTTTAATAATTCTGGAAGCGCAACTTTTTGATAATAAAGAAAATAAATATATGGCTGTTGCCTTATGTTATCAACATACATCTTTTGGAAATTAGTATCATCTTTGGCATATTCAACAATTTCTTTCATTCCATATTGCCATTCAATTGCTTCTTTAACAGGATAGACTTTAGAATAATAATTTAAGTAATTTATAACCTCTCTACCTAAAAACGTAATTATCAAAATAGAAACAACAGCTTTTAAGATATCGCTTTTAAATAATGAAACCAAATTTGATGTTCCATATGCAGACAACAGTAAAATTGGGGCAATTATGAAAATCCCTCTTATGCTACTAGGCTCAATTGATGAAACAGAACTTGGAATGGGAGAAACTAAAACCCAAGTTAAAATAACAACTAAAGCGTGCCACTTCTTTTTCAAAACTAAAGAAATAAATCCAATAATTAACAGGAATAAATCGAGCTTGTAAAACTGACCGATTATTTTGACAGACGCTCTTGGACCTTGATCACCAGTTAAGAAAAGGTAGTTATAAGTAAAATGTTTTTTATAATTATCAAAAACAAGATTTAACTTCCCCCCTGCGTTGGCAACCTGTTGTTCAGAAAACTTTGTTTGATTAATCCTTGCAAAACCTAAAATCTTAGGTTCAGCAATTATTAATAGTCCAAAGAATAATGTAGCAATCACAGCTAAAACAAGATTAACTTTGTTTTTGAATACTTCTTTGATATTTAATAGACAAACAATTAAAACTACAATCGGTACAACAATCTTTGCTGAATGATATGAAAAGAAACTCAAGCCAAAAAAGATAAAGGATATAGGAAAAAGATAATTGTTTTTTCTAAGTCCTACATAAAAACTAGCAAGTCCAATAAGTAAAAATGATAACGCAAGGTTATTTTCCCATAGCCCTCTGGAAAAATGAATGTGATATGGTGAAACTGCCAAAAGAAGTGAGGCAAATAAACCTGCTAATTTACTTTTTCCTCCAGAGGAGGATCCACTTTTGGTGGAGAATAATTCCCTTGCAAGAAAAAATATTGCCAAAACTGATAACGTTCCAACAATTGCACTACTAGACCTAGTATTAAAATCAGATAATCCAAACATTTTAACCATGACTGCGGTCATGTAAATATGAACTGGATGTTTATCGTCCTGAAAGGACGTGAATATCATCGGTAACTTGTTTCCATATTCATCAACTCCCCAATTCGCAATAGTATAGGCGTTGTAACCTGCAGCAACTTCGTCCCAATTTAAAGAAACTGGTATTTGGTCTAATTTATGTAATCTCAAAAATCCCGCCAAAATTACTATTACGGCTAGTGCAAAATATGTTAATTTGTTTTTCCACATATTTTTTCAAAAGTATAATTACCAAATGATTTGACTGTTGAAAAACCCCAGTCGTTAACAGGATTTAGAACACGTGTTGAAATAAAATAATTTGGATCCACTTTGTTGTAATATAGAGCAAAAATATATGGTTGCCCAAATTGATCACTAACACACCCTTCCTTTTGTTTTTCAAAAATTTCTTTGTATTCGTACTGCCATGCTGATTTTGAAAGTGAATTATATTCTGTAACAAAATTGTAAAAGTAATTTATAAAAAAAGCAGTGTAAATTCCTATAATTACCCATAACAAATACTTGTTTAATTTTGAAATATGATAAATTCCAAAAGCCGATATTATACTTAACATCGGACTCATTAAGATACTTCGCAGTGCATGAGGATTTTCTTTTGTTATTGCAGCTGGAATTGGAGCTAACAATAAAAGACCGAGAATATAATATAATTTTGAATTATTCGACCTCATAATATAGATAATTCCCAAAATTAAAAATACTGCATCAATAATATATAATTGTGACTTGTCTGGAACTTGACTTCTTGGGTTTGTATCACCTGATATAAACAAGTACGATGGTGAAAAGTTTTTAAAATAATTACTAACTACAGCAGATGACCCTACTGCCTGGAGTCTTGATAAACCAGAATCTTGTTTATACAACTTATATAGTGGCAATGCACTAGATATAAGCATTAAGCCAGACAACAGAACTATTACAAACTGCTTTCTGTAGAGGCTATACATAAGACCTAACCCTAATACAATTGAAGTTAGTATTCTAAAACTATTGTAGCTATATGCAGAAACAATGAATAACAAAGTTGATAACAGTAAATACTTTTTCTCATTAATTGACCTAAGTAAAAAGTAAATTGCCCAGATAAAAAAGGCCAGACCTGCAACAGCTTCATAACCTGTTCTTGAAAATATAAAAAACCAAGGAGTTATAGAAAAGATAAAGGAACCAAGTAGTGAAATTGATTTCTTTTTTGTTAATTCTAATGTCAGAAAATACAAACCAATAATTGATAGCAGTCCAAAAACAACGGATGGAAATCTAACAGCAAAGGCGTTTACTCCAAAAATAAACTCTGAAACTACAACAGAATATATATACACAGGAAGCTTAAACTCACCAAAGGCTCTAAAGTGAAGTGGTAATGTCTCTCCCCATTCATCTTTGCCAGTTGTTAAAACAGAATAAGCATTATATCCAATCGACGCCTCATCCCAATAAACAGAAGAAGGTATCTCACTAATTTTGTATAGTCTGTTTACTAAAAAAAGTAGACAAATTAATATCAGTACTAAATTAGTTTGAAGTAATCTCAAAAGCTTCTTCACCATTTAAGAAGTTTATCCTTTCTAATATCTTCACATATTCTGGAAAGTCACTACTTTTACCAATGAATAATATCTTTTTGTTTGGATTATCGCGAACAATATCGTCATATTTTGTCCCCTCATCTCCTAAATCTGGGAAATAGTATTTATCAAAACGTAATACACGAACCCAGTCAAAAGTTTCAAATCTTTCTAGATTTTTACTACTTTGGTATTTTGCAGGATCATATTTTAAATTAAATAATGTAAAGATATGTGGTTCTCCATAATGCCTTGTAAAAACAATTAGATCATATTGGTCTTGATAATCTTTTATATATTCAACTACCTGTTTGTTTCCATACTGCCAATCTTTGGAGTAGCGTATGTGGTATAGGGTGTAGAGATTAGTTGCAAACAAGTAAAAATTAATCAAGAATAAAACTATTACAACTAACAACAAAAAAGTCTTTCGTCTTTTGTCTTTGGCTATTTGCCAAGCTTCAACTATTCCAACAGCAGTGAAAATCTGATACACAGGAACAGCAATTAAAGTGCGAAGTGCATTTGGAATGCTATCATTTGTCATTGACACGGGAACGAATGCTAGTAGAAGCCATGGTAACAGTATCTTTAAGCTCTCGTCTTTTCGTTTAAGTAATAAGTAAAGCCCAAACAACAAAAATGGTGCCTGTACCCAATACAATTCGCCTATTCCTTGAACATGATGTTGCCTGTGGCCGGCACCTTTTAAAAATAAAAAGTCTGGAGAAAAGTGAGCAAGATAATTTTTACTAAAGTAATAAGTATTATATGTATACCTATTATGTATTAATTTAGTAATAATTGGTGGTAAATTGGAAAGATTTCTTCTTTCCTCAATTCTTGGGATTAAACCTTTATCATCTGTAATACTGACTAATTTATATCTAGCAGAAGCATCGCCAGAGAGTACAAAAGGAATAATTGGAATAGCTAAAATTAAAAATGCTAAAAAACTAAATGCTAAATATTTAAAATTTTTAAGTAAGTATTTGATATTTAGTAGATAGACAATAAACAAAAACATTGGAGTAAAAACTCTGGCCGTATTGTATGTATAGACTGAGATTACAAAAGGAATCATTGAGGTAATAAGCAATTTAGGTTTATTGTTAAACCCCTTAATCAAGAGCAAAGTTCCCATTACAAACCAAAATAGGGAAAATGATGATTCAAATGATCCGCGTGTTAGTTGGATGTGCCAAGGGGAAACAGCAAGAAGGAAAGCGGTGAACAGTGACAGCAAAGCTGGTTGAGTGTAGTGAACAGAGTACGGTGACTTACGGAACAATTCACGAGTCAAAAAATACAACAACAAGACGGTTAATGTTCCATAAACTACAGGTGTTATTCTAATCCCAAATTCATTTAGCCCAAAGATTGCAACTCCCGGAATTGAGGCATAAATTTGAGCTGGTAATTTATATTCTCCAAAGGACTTAAAATGAACAGGCATGAATTCCCCCCATTCGTCCCTGCCAGTTTTTAGAATTGAATACGCATTATAGCCAATCGATGTTTCATCCCAATTTAATGATGGTGGAATCGTTGTAATTTTGTATACACGAAAAATAAAGGCTATAACCAATATTAATGTCAATATTATTTTGTTTCGCATTTTTTGTCAGGCTTTGTCAAGTAACCAGTCAGGGCTATATTTTTATTTATTCCTTCAATTTCAAATATCTTTTCTAAATTATGGTCTATTATTTGGGTATTAGAAATTGCAAGACTATCCCCGACTAAAATTGTTTTTGGGCTACATCTATCCACTTTCCAATCAATTGCACGTGCTTCAATATTATCAACTATATATGTTTCTTGGTTATTAACATAAATATTATAATACGGACTTTGCATTTGATCTTTTAACTGTAGTTGAAGTTTGTTTGGATCATAACTTCTAAAAAAGGCAATCCTAAGCCCTGTTGCGGGATCTCTAGTTGAGTCTAGTATTATTTTGTAGTCTTTATACTCATTTAATTTAGTTGAAAGTGCAGTATATGTATTACCAACATTTTCTGTAGTCTCATGTTGAAACAAAACAAAGTAGGAGATATAAAAATTAAACAATGAGTATATTGTTAGTGCTAGTAAAACTACCCATTTAACCAAATTGTTCTTAACAAGTAATCCTATTTCTAAAATTCCAATTGCAATAACAACAGATAATAGCCAAAAAAATTCAAGCGCTCTTAAGGGATAAAAAATATCACCCGTTAGTGAAACTGGAATCAATAAAATTCCAGCAAATATTAACAAAAATTTTGTATATTTGTTTTCAATAAATTTGGTCAAAAAATAAAGTCCTACTAAAAAGGGTACCATAAACCAATTAAAAAATACCCCCAAGTTTGGTGATACCCGAGCTAAACCATTACCTGCATCACTAAATAAATATAGTGGTGAAAAATAACCTACAAAATGCTTTACAAACTCAATAAAAAACGAAAAGCCATTTCCAGCTGTACCCACTTGATCTAATCTTGCTGCAAACGCACCTGTAATAACAGTTACAAAATGCGGTAGCAATGTTAACCCAAATGAAAATAATCCATAGAAAATCCACTTTTTGTGTTTCAAAAAATAATTTTTGAAAAAAAACAAAAAGAAAGGTAAAAAAATGACAGCTATTAACCTTTCGGAGTAATAAGCATGTGTTGATATTCCCAAAATGACAGATGCAGGAATAATAAATTTAATTTCCCTTAAAGATCTTATAAAGAAATAAAGCGCCAAAAGAAAAAAAGTAAGGCCTAAATTTCCTTCAACCACTCTCCTACTAAAATGTATTGCCCAAGGTGAAATAGCAACTACAAATGAAGAGATAAGCGCTAAATTTTCTTTATATTTTTTCTTACTTAATAGTTTAACTAATAAATAAGTCACGATAACAGTAAAAACTCCAAAGAATGCAGAGAGTAAGCGAGCAGCAAATATAGTATTGCCGAAGAAATAAATTGGAATTGGTGTTATATATGTATAAACTGGTGGTTGATATGAACCAAACGATCTAAATAAAATTGGTAAGAATTGCCCATATTTATCCTTACCAGTTTTTAAAATTGAAAAGGCATTATAGCTTTGAGAAATCTCATCCTGATGAAATCCTTGTGGAACTTCACCTAATCTATAAAACCTTAATACAAAGGCTAAAATAACTATTAGTAATAATGTTAACTTATTTTTCATATTTCTTTTTTGATCCAAAATAAATTAAAAATACAATCAATGGAATATAAAAAAGGACATTTCCAAAACCAGAAAACAAATTAGATTCAAATTTTGCAAGTCTTGGGTAGATATTATTAAAATAAACTATTCCAAATCTGTTTTTATATATTTTACCTAAACCATTTCCTAAATATTCCTGTCTTGTAATATTTTTGTCAATTTCGAGTGGTGATAGCATATAAGTTTTAGGATTTAACATATTTCTAGATGAATATAGTCCTATCAATAGTATGATTATTAAAATTATTTTTTTCACTGGGAAAATCTCCTATCTTTTATTATCTTCCAATTATTTAAATAAAATCTAATTATTGCAAAAAAACCTTCCAAAATAAATTTTGCTCCTTTTAAATATTTAATCGAGGATGCTTCCTGATGATATCTTGTAGGTATAGCAATTTCTCCTATTCTAAAGCCATAAGATATTGCAGATATAGTCATCTCCTGATCAAAAACAAAATCGTTAGAAAATCTTTGAAAGGGTATTTTTCTTAAAAGTTTTCCTGAATATGCACGAAGGCCTGAAAAATGCTCCGTAAAATTAACACCTAATAAAATATTTTGAATTAAACAAACTATTCTATTCACATAGTATTTAATCAAAGGCATACCACCTTCAATTGCCCCTTTTTTGTTTGAAATTCTACTCCCAAACATAAAATCAAAATGTCCTTTTAGAATCGGGCCTATTAAATCCTCAATTCTTTTAGCATCATATTGATAGTCAGGATGAAGCATAACTACTACATCAGGATTTAATTTTAAAGCTTCCCAATAGCATGTCTTTTGATTTCCTCCATAACCTAAATTGTTTGAATGGCTAAATACTTTTATTCCTAATTTTTTGGCAACAGAAATTGTATTATCAGTGCTATTATCATCAACTAATATTATATTATCTTTTAATTGTTTAGGAATCTCATTGTATGAATCTCTTACAGTACGCTCAGCATTATAGGCAGGCATTACAATGACAACTTTTGTGGTTTTTTTCATTTGTCTGAAATTGTTACATTTCCATATACTTTAGGAAATTTACCATATTGGGATATAACTTCTTTTGGATCAATTTTTGCATAAACAGGGTAGGCATACTCGATATTATCAATATCTGTTGAGAGTATAACTTTTTCTGACTTTGATTTTTCAATAGCTTTAAGTGATTCGATTTTAGCTTTCTCTGACCAAAAACTACCAAATTTATTTGGAGCAAAATAATAAACAGTCATTAAAACATAAGTTAGTTGAATAAATATTAAGCTAACAAACATTAACTTTGCCCTATTTGAAATAATTGACATTGCATATGCAGAAATTAAAAGAAATGGTGGCAACATAAAATTATTTCTTAAAGCATGAGTTTGACCTAGTAACATTGTGGCAAGTGGGGTAATTAAAATCCAACAAACAATTAATATTAAGTTTCGTCTTTCATTTTTTGCCAAGTGATATAGACCAATAAATAACAATCCCATTTCGGCTAGATAAAACATTCCCCATTCTGCAGGATTTGCTCTAGGATTCCTATCTCCTCGTAAATATAAAAACTGGGGAGAGAGATTTTCCATATAATTTTCAAAAAGAATTCTTGAATAATGCAGAGGTTTATTATAAACAAATGGTTTTATCTTTTCAGGCAGTGTTGAAAGATTTCTTTGTTCATTAATTTTTTGAATCATTTCTTGTCTTACATTCGAGTCAGCGAGAATGTTTAATCGTAAAAATCTTTCTTCTGATGTTCCTTTTAGAGTCTCTCTAAAATTAAACCCTGCAAAAATTAACAATATCAACAGTGAAACAATAAAACCTTTTTCAAACAAAGTTTTTTTAATTCCTCTGTAAATAATTAATGTCAGAAGTAGCAATGGAATTGTTAGCTTAAATGTTGGATAGGTAAATATTGCAAGTCCTAAAGCAAAAGCCATAGGAATGTATTTTTTATACAAAAACAACACTATACTGAAAAGTGCTAAAAACAACGCGAAATGGGCTTCAAAACCCGCACGGGAAAGATAAATATCCCACAGCGAAGCTGAAGTTAAAAAACTAGCCCACAAACCAACAGAATCAGAAAGTAATTTCTTACCCAAAAAATACATCAAAATGATTATTCCTAAGCCCGAGATAAGTGACAAGCTTCTTACTCCCCACTCAGTTGGACCAAAAAGTGCAACGAAAGGGATAGATCCATAAACATATCCTGCAGGCCTCCCTGCTCCCATTTTAAAAGTTAAAGGAAGTCTCTCGCCTGTCTGATCCGTACCAGTTTTTAAAAGCGAATATGAATCCAAGCCAATTGTTAATTCATCACCATACATTGGAAGCGAAGTAAATTTATATGTTCTTAAAACAAATCCTAATATTAGAATTCCAATTAGTATATAATTTGCGTATGGAATCTTTGTTGATGGGATCAATTTTTGCATTTTCTGGAGCCACCCTTCTTTCATATATCTTAATTGTACTAAATATTCCCTATTTAATCATTCCCATTGTTTTTTTGATTGCGGTTGTCATTGCGAGGAACCTGAGACGAAGCAATCTTAATTTCAGATTGCCACACTTCGTTCGCAATGACAAAGCCTTAATAACCATTATTGTCTTCACTCTTGGAATTATTGGCCAATTAGCAGTAATTGCTCCAAGTGGAATACATCAAAATGGTGATCTTGTTTTCTGGAGCGCTCATGGCCACGATGGAACGTGGCATATAGCCCTTATGGAGGAGATGAAAAAGGGCTATCCATTTGAAAATCCTATATTTGCAGAGGAAAAGTTAACAAACTACCATTTTTTCTCAGATATTCTACCAAGCATGGTTAGTAGGTACATCCCTCTATCAAATACAGATCTGTACTTTAGAATATTTCCTTTAATTTACTCCATATTTCTAGGGGGATCAGTATATTTTTTAACAAAAAAATTAACTAAAAATTTTAATGCCTCGATTTGGGCAGTTATTTTTACATATTTTGCTGGTAGCTTTGGATATTTAATCGGTAAGGGAGAAAGTGTATTCTGGGCGACTCAAATTCAAAGTTCAAGCGGTAATCCACCTCAAATTATTTCTAATTTTTTATTTTTGGCTAGTATTTATTATGTATTAGTTTTTCTTGACCAAAAAGAGAAGATATTGCAGAAGAAATATTTTTTAATTTCATTAATAATGCTGGGAACAATTTCTGCATTTAAAATTTATGCAGGAGTTATCCTTCTTGGAACATTATCTATTGTTGGAACATGGAATCTAATATTTAAAAGAGACTTTAGGTTATTTCTTCTATCGTTAGTTAGTGGATTAGTTGCACTAGTTCTCTATTTACCTAATTCTTCAAACACTGGATCATTTTTAATCTGGGAGCCTTGGTGGTACATCAGAACCATGATTGTTGAGCCGTCAAGGCTAAACCTTATTGATTGGGAACTCCGGCGTCAAACATATATTTACGAATCAAACTGGAAAAGAGTTATTTGGCTTGAAGGATGGGGATTTATAATATTTTTCTTTGGTAATTTGGGAATGAGATTTTTGGGATTATGGGAATTTTTAAAAACAAACTTAATTTTCAAAATATCAATTGTTATTTCACTAGTCTTCCCGCTTCTCTTCCTACAAAAAGGAGTTGCCAGTAATACTGCTCAATTCCTGCAATATTTTATATTACTTTTTGGAATTCTAGCTGGTATTGCAGTTTCAAAAATCCCTAGACCTATAACCTATTACCTATTACCTATTACCTTTTTACTCATGGTTCCAACACAAGTTAATTTACTAAAAGAATTTTACAGCCGACCAGCTTTTGCAAAAATTAGTTCTGACGAGTTAGAAGCACTAAAATTTATAAAAGAAAATACAAATGAGTCTGATATTATTTTAACTCCCCCATACAATCAATATTACGATGGCAAGGTAGTAACACCAAATATCTGGGATTGGTTTGATACAAGTTATGTTTCAGCTTTTTCATCAAGAAGAACTTACTTTGATGATTATGAGCAAGTAGACATTATGGGCTATGACTACAAACCAAGGCTCAAAATAAAAGAGGTAATTTTTAACGAGAAAGATCCGATTAAAGTTAAAGCTGCCCTGATAAATACCAATTCAAATTTACTATACTTCCCTAAAGATTTAAAACCACAAGTAGAACTTGATAAAATAGGGTTAATTTTATTTTATGAAAACTCTAAGGTAGAAGTTTGGAAGATATGATATCTTAGATGCTATAATAAACACATAATGGCTCATATATTTGATAGTGAAAATTTCATTGTAGAATCTCATGAAAGACCTGAAATTCACAAATTAGAAGGTGGACATATAAAGATATCCCCAAAAATTTTAATTGAAGACCGCACAAAATTAACACCAAAACAGGCCATAGAATTAATGAGGTTAACTATAGTTACCGGTATTGCCATGATAAACGGTATGAAAAAATCTGGTGTAAATATTGGAAGAATAAATTATCAAGATAACGGAAATTGGTCACCACACTTACATATTCATCTATACGGTCGTGCAATTGATGCCAAAATTCAAAGATTTGGAGAGCCAATTATTGATGGTCACAGAGAAGAATATGAGCCGTTAAATGGGGGTGACATTAAAAACATAAATAAAGAAATCGAAAAGCTATTTAAATTAGAAAAATTTTCTGACACTTCTTGGGGACTTAATACATAAACTAAAAAATGGGGGGGGTTAACTTTGACCCTTAATTAATCTTTTTACAACCTTGTCAAAATCTGATTCGATTGGTTGGATTTTATTAAATTCTATGTATTCTGTCAAAGCTTTTTTGTCAGCGTCTTCTTTTGATATTCTTCCTTTGCCTTTTAATACATTGTATTTATTAAAATTCAAGAAATTGTTAACACTTTCAACAAATTCTTCCATACTGAAGGTTTGTTGGTTTTCTAACAAATTTTCAATGTAATCAAAAAATCCAGAAATAGTTCGTTCAAGTTTATTAATTTGTTTTTCTGGCAAATAATTTTTTGCAATAACTACATCAGATGGCAATATTCTTCCATCTGAAGAATTCTTCCAAGTAGAAAGTCCCATATAAGGCTTACTGCGATTTGACCATTCTTCAATTATCTCTGCAGCAGTGTGACCAGTAATCGCATAGTGAAATTTATTTTGAACTGTTGCAAAAAAATCTTTAGTAACTTGTGAGTGGGGATTATAATCAATACTGCATTCGGCAAAAATATCGGTTATTTGTTGGTAAATTCTGCGCTCACTGGCACGAATCGACCGAACTCTTTCTAATAATTCTCTAAAGTAGTCTTGACCAAAAACTCTTTGGCCTTGTTTTAGACGATCGTCATTTAATACAAAACCCTTAATAATGTATTCTTTTAATACTTTGGTTGCCCAAATTCTAAATTGAGTTGCTCTTTGTGAATTTACCCGATACCCTACTGCAATAATTGCATCAAGATTATAAAAAGACACTTCTCTTGAAATGCTTCTTTTACCTTCTTTTTGAACTATCCGGATTTTCCGGATAGTTGAATTTTCTATCAACTCACCAGATTTAAAAATATTTTGGATGTGCTCATTAACAGTACGTATATCGACCTTAAACAATTCAGAAATTGCCTTTTGTGTTAACCACAATGTTTCATCTTGAAGATAAACGTCAAGTTTAATATCTCCGTTTGGAGATGTATAAAATATAAATTTTGACTCTAAAGTTAATTCGTCCACAGTTTTGAGAATAAGTTGAGATAAACTAGTTTTACTGTTTCTAATTTACTATCTGGTTTGTGGAAAGTGACAATTGGGGCGCCGCCTGGATGTTTTTCTTCATCATAAACATACTCAATTATTTCATTTGTGGAATTTGTTATAAATACTTCAACTATTTCGTCTTGCTTAGCGTCTGGCGAAGATAGAACAAAATAATACTTCTTGTTTTGAGAATCAGCAATTGGTTCAAAAACAATTTTTACAAAATCTCCATCCCCTATATTAAAACCATTTAACCTTGTAGCTCTTATCAAATTATTATTTTCATCATACAAATTAAACATAATATCTTTATTATTTTTTAAATTCGGATTTTTAATTGTAGTTCCAATTGCAACCAAGTTTTTGTTTTTTGATACAAAATATTGTGTAAATGTTCTCTCTCCATAAATTGATAGCGTTCCCATGTTTCCATATCCTGGTTGATCATTTGCAGGAATCATTTTAATAAGTGAGGCTAAAACAGCAGGAACTACAAATAATAAAAATAGAATTGTAAAAATAGTAAATTGGCTAAATTTGTGCATTTTCATTTGATTTAAAAATATTATATGACAAAACTACTGATATTCCTGCTAAGAGTGAATGAAATACACTTTGTAGCCCATAAGGGTCGTAAAATTTCTGAACTACTGTAAATGGAATAGGCAGAAGGTCAAACCAATTTGTATAAATTCTAAAAAGTGAAATGGTCATTGATCTATCGTTATATAAAAATGGTATAGATATAGCCAAAGTTGACCAAAGTAAAATTGGCAGTGCAAGATTTGGTTTTTTAATTACTAAAATTACTAGAAACGGTGCAGCCCACAAAAGCCAAGAAATATGGAAATGAGAAAATGAAAACAACACCAAAAGTGCTACTACACAGTAATTAAAAATATTAATTTGTTTGGCATTTATCCACGCATAACTAAATAAAACAGATAATAAAAATAGGCCAATTATCATTGACTCTCCAAATCCTATTTCAAAATTTGGACTAAATATGCGAGTGGACAAACCTGAAACGAGTGCTGAATTTACAAAAGCTTTTGACCAAAACGGAATAATTGTAGCAATAAAGACAATTACAGGAATTAAAACAGTTAATATCTTTTCTTTAATATTTTTAGCCTTAACAAAAAGAAATGGCACAAACAAAAGTGGATATAGTTTAAAAGCAACAGCAATTCCCAAAACTAGTGATGCTTTAATTAATTTTTGTTGCTTAAGAAGTAAAAATGTAATCACAGTAAGCATTGCTGCATATAAATCAATGTTTGAAAATGCATAAATAAGAACAATAGTAAATGGATTAAATAGCCACAACTCAAATGCTTTTTTACCAAGATTTTTGTCTTTGAAAAACTTAAGAATTAAATATGCAATCGAAATATCTAATAACAAAAGGGGTAATTTGAGAATAATTAAAAACTTAAATATACTTGAGTTGTTAACCATAGAATTAGAATCAGCGTTATATAGCCATTTGTCAAAATTATCTCCCAAAAGAGGTGAAACAATTGCCTGATAACCTCCAATTGTAAAATAGGTAAGAGGAAAATAAACGAATTCTTCCTTGAGTGGTAAAATAACTTTATTTATACTTAAATAATTATAGATATCATAAACACCCTGTCTTAAAAATGATGTTTGAAATGCAATTGTTTTAATATCAGGATGAAAAAGGAGTGCTGATACAAGTAATCGTAAAGCAATAGCTATAATAACTAATTTTTTCATGGCGTAGCTGAATCTCATTTTTTGAATTTTGGAAAATAATAATATATATAGTATGCACTAATTCCCACAAAAATTGAATGCAATAAACTTCTTGAGGCGTTTACATCAAGGTTGATTCCAACTACTTTCCAAAAGTCTGGGAGGTTATATAAATTACTATTAATTGGGGCGAATAATCCTAATGACAAACCAGAATCAAAAAAGGTAATCATTCCAATATATGTAACTAGAAGCCCAACAAATAACGGCCAGTGTTTCAATTTTGTTTTAGTCAGCTCAATTACAAAAAACGGCATTGTCCACAGAAACCATTGTGGATGGAAGTGGGTAAAGATGAAAAATACTGAAATCATTACAAAGAATCTTTTCCATAAATCTTCAACAAGTGTTTTTTTGTAATAAAAACCAATATACACAAATAAAGTAGCTGCCAAAAATAGTATTACAGATTCTCCACCGGAAATTGGAATTTGGGCGTAAAAACTTTTAGTTGTTTGATTTGCTAGAGCTGCAGTCATTCTAAATCCTTTGGATAAAATAAACGGATAAGCAAATATTACATAAGTTATTACAGAAGTTAATATTAATTTAATTCTCTGCCAAAAACTCGATTTAACAAACGCCAACGGAATAATAAAAAGAAGGGGAAATATCTTAAATCCTGCTCCTAATCCTAATAAAACAGCTGCAAATGTAAAATTATCTTTCTTAACTACAAAATAAAGTGCAGCCACAGCCAAAAATGTCGGTATTATATCAAACTGTCCAATCATATATGTTGCATACAAATTAACTGGGTTAAATATCCACAAAGCAAAGGCCAACCTCTTTTCTTTTTCTTCTTTGAAAAAACTCATCAAAAGATAGGCAATAGCGATATCAAAGATAAAGTATGGAAGTTTTAATAAAAGTAATAAAAGATTTAAGCTTGGATTACCCAAAGTTTCTTTAAAATTCAAAATAAAATTATCATGAACATTATTATAAACAATCCATGTTGTTAATAATGAAAAACCACCTAAGAAAAAGTATGGAAGTGGAGGATAATTAAATAAATTCCTAGGATAAGTTTTTAAGTATGGATGATCTTCTGGTAAATCCCATAAATAATCGTAAAAATTAATTACATTGCCAGAGGCAATAACACGACCTGCAAAATCAAAAGGTACAACATCAGAATGATATGTAACAGAGGAAAGTATAAGTCTAAGTATAATACCGATTGTTAAAACAATTGTAATAAACTTCTTCATTTTTTAGAAATTAAATAAATTACTGTCCCGAGTGAAAATAATGAAACCAAATCAGAAATTAATCTTAAATTAGACTCTTTATATTTTACTTCCACAAGATGTTTACCGCTAGGGACTAAAAATGAAATTTGTCCAAATGGTTTAGCTGAAATTATTGGTACCTGTTTATTATCAATTTTAACAATCCAACCGGGATAGTTATATTTGTTGTAGTTTAATATAAAATCAGTACCACTTTCTGTAATTATTTTTGCATTTAGTGGACTTAATTCCTCAATTTTTAATTCTACATCTTGTCTGTTTGTATATGCTCTTGGGTATATTTTATTTGGTCTTTCTTCATTTTCTTTTGGTAACCTTAAGTATTCCTCTGAAGTTTTTAAATATTCTTCACTTACTGATGTTAGGGGTATATACCTATTTATATAGTAATCATCCCCACGACCCAAATATTCACTTGTTTTAAAATAATTAAAGTTAAGAAAAATTGCAAAGAATATAATTATAAATGGAATAAACCATAACCTTTTAAACTTTGAAAAAACTATTAAGAAAAAAGGACTAACTAATGTAACCATGGCTAAAAATCTCCAAGGAAACTGAAAATAGGGTAAAAGTGGGATTGTCCTCCAAACAAAAGCAGATCTAAAGTTCATCATGAACACCGATACAAGTACCGTAAAAACAGACCAACCTATGAATACTTTTTCTTCTTTAGAAAACTTTTTGTTTAGTATTAAAAATAAAGCTGTGCCCGATACCATAACCACAATACCAGTAATTCCCATGTAAAAAGACATGGTGTCATAATTTCCGGGAACAGATGCACCATATCCCCAATACGGAGTTACAAATTGTTTTAAAGCAGGGTAATGGTCATAGAAGTTAAAAACAGTATCGTATTTCATTAACTTGCTTTCATAAATTGCAGGAACCCAAAAATAGATGGAAGCTGTAAGACCTAAGAACAAGGAAACAAAACAGTCTTTAGCTATTCGCCATTTGTCATTGGCCAAAAAGAAAATTTTAGCTACAACAAACACTATTAGAAAAGGTGCGAACATATAGGCCATAATATTGTGCGACAGAATAAGACCAGCAACTGATAAACCACCAATTCCCACCCATTTTAATGAATATTCTTTACTAGTTATTTTAACGAAAGAAAGTATTATTAAAGGAAAAAAGACAAAAGCAACTATCTCCCCTATCGTTCCACGTACAAAAAGCTCAAGCGCTCTGTACGGGGCGTAAACATATAAAACTGCACCAGCAAGTGAGAAGTCTTCTTTCATATACACTCGTAATAGTCTATACATGAAGTACATCGAAAGCGGGATAGATAAACCAAAAACTAACTTCACACTGTTAACTAGTGAAAAACCAATTAGATGAAATATTTCTGCAACGTAAAAAGGAAATGGGTAAACAAATGTAAAAAGTGGATAGCCAAACCCAAAAGAAAGATCAGGTACATAACGAGGTGGAAATTGCAACATCTTAACTATCCTGTCGATCTCAAAAAGCCAACCAATGTGTAAATCATCCGATACTCCAAAATAGCCGTTAACAAATAAATATCTTACAGCAGGAATAGAAAGAATTATAATCAGTAACCAAAGATATTTAGATATTAGTCTTTGTGTTTTTTCCATAGTGTTACTCCAATAACCAATGATAGTAGTGAAATTGTATTTGCAACAGTTCTAATTGGTGTATTTTTAAATTTTCCAACAATTTCGTGTTGACCTATCGGTACTTTTACTGAAATTCTACCCAAGATATTATCATGAGTCACCTCTTTTTTTATTCCATCAATAGTTACTTCCCAATTTGGAAAATAATAAACAGGAATCTCTATTTGAGTTTCAGTATCAACATTTACATTAAGTAAAAACTTATTACTTCTATTATTAAAATTGTCTAATTTTGAAGCACCTTCTCTTGGTTCAAGTGCTGTCTTTGGTAAATAATCTAATACCGCTCCCCTCCTTTGCTGTTCCCAAAGTTCACCTGATATCTTTTGTTTTTCTGTAATATTAAAAAACTCTCCGGGTTTAAAATAACTCCAGTTTAATATTATAGTTATCAATATTAAAAAAGTAGCAGCATATAGTTGAAATTTTTCCTTAAGTGCAAATATTACAAAACCTCCCAAAATTGAAGCTGATAAAATTGATAAAGATAAAAATCTCCAAGGAAATTGAAAAAAGGTAAGAATACTAAATGATTCCCATATAAAGGTAGACTTGTTGTGGGTCATGAATATAGAAAATAAAAAAAGTAGGAAACAGGAAATAGGAAAGAGTATATATTTTTTATTTTTATTAAAAAATAAAATAATTACAGATAAAAAAGCAAGAATCCAATGTGGCCAACCAATAGAAAAATTCATACCACCCTCAGGACCTGGGATTGAAGTTCCATAACCCCAAACTCTATCTAAAAATAGTTGTTTCACACTTATAAAGTTTGCTCTATAGTCAAGTTCAAATCGAGTCAGGCTTTCAGTTTGTACTAAACCTTTTTCTAAAAATGCAGGTAGTATAAAAAATGCTGAAAGACCAAAGGCTAGAGCAAAAGTTGATATTACTGTTTTTAGATTATTCCAGTAAACCATCCAAAGAAAAATTACCGGCAGAAATATAATTGTCATTATGTTGTGTGTAATTAAAAACAAAAATAGAGTTAATACAAAAAATCTGTAATTCTTTTTGTAGCCAAAATACAAAACAAAAGGTATTAGAGTTAAGGCCATGCTTTCAGCTAAAGCTCCTCTGACATAAATATCTAAGGCTTTGTATGGAGCAAACATATATAAAACAGCTGATGTTAATCCAGCATATTTCCCCCAAAGATCCTTAACCAGAAGATATATCCCAAAACTTCCAGCAACCAGACCTACAAAAAATAATATCTTTGAAGCAACCAAATATCCTGTTACAAAACTAATTATTCCTCCAAGATAATACGTAAATACCCCATAAAAATTAAAAAGTGGCATTCCATTCCCCCATCCCATATCTGGAACCCATCGACAAGGAATTTGAAGGTCACTGAAGCATTTCCTCATTTCTACTAGTCGAATGACTTGCAGGTCATCTTGATGAGAAAAATAGCCACTTCTAAATAAAGGCCAGGATACAGAAAGACCTAATAAAAATATTGTAATAATAATCCAATTTTTGTTAAAAAACTTCTTCATACTATTTAAGATTGCTTTCTAAAGAGGGAATATGTTCACCTTCCCAATGTTTAATGTCAACATGTATTGACCTTAATGGTGTTCCATCATGTTTTCCCCACATCTTTGTTTCGAATAGATGGTCTGGTAAATTATTGTAGGTAATATTTAATTTTTCTATTAAAATAACAAATTCTTCATAAACATCTTCCCACTTCATACGCTTTCGCGCATCGACACCGTGTTTATTAAATGCGTCAACGTCAGGCTCCCAATAAGGCTCTTTTCCACTAACTAAATTCTCTAACGCTTTTAAATCATCCTCCATCCAGGTATTCAAATGAGCAACTACGTCTTTCAAAGACCACTTGTCAAAAATTATCATTTCTCTTCTTTCTGGAGGATACTGTTCGATTAAATCCTTAACTCTTTTGTGTATCGCCTTAAGCTTGTCGATTTCTGTCTGAAACTTTTTCATTTCAAATCTGGGTTTTTACAGTATTTAGTTTCTATCATTAAAGATTCGTCTGAAAACCTAATCCCAGTTCTTTCTTGTTTAAGTAGTACCAATAAATTATCTACAAATTTAACAAAATCATCTTTAAATTTCTTAATTTCAACTGGAAATCTGGGATAAATTGAGGTCTCAATTTTAAAACCCTGTTCTTCGTAATTTTTGTTGTTGCCAGTGACTAATATCTCTGTTGGAGTAATTGTTCCAGAAAATACAAAATTCCCAACATTTTCAGAGGCTTGTTTTATAGCATTCTTAATTGTTTGGTAATCCAAAACCTCAGCGGTATAACCGACATTTTTACCAATTATTACTTTGGCTTCGAAAGTTTGTATACTTAATCCGGTTTTATAATCCATATCCTACTTTCTTTGATTTTATCATCAATCTAAATATTATACCTAATGATATTAAAGTTAATATATTTCCAATCTTTCTAACTGATGTATCAGTTAATTCTACCTCAATTTTATGTTCACCTGTTGGTAGTTTGAAGGAAATTAGGCCATAGCAAAAGTCATGGCCTCTACAATCATTATTGTAATGTTCAACTTTTTTTCCATCGACTTTAACAACCATTCCTGGAAAATCAAAAAGTGGTAGTCTAATTGACGCATATTCTAATACCTTAATTGTTCCAAATTGAAAGTCACTTCCTTTTGTATACTCCAAAACTTCTGCCTTTCCATCCATTATCTCAGGAATTGCTGGAGCTTCATTTATAGGAGGAAGTATTGCATATATTGGAAGATAGTCAAAAATTGATATTGTCATTTGTTTCTCCCAACTAATACCAGAAAACTTATCAGCATCTGTTATATAAAACCAATCTTTTGGTACGAAATATGAAATGTTTGAAATAATTGCAATTGTTATTACTAGTACTCCCAAGACATATTTAATTTTGCCTGAAAAGAATATAAATAAGCCTGAAAGTAAACATAATAAAAATATGCTTAATGCTAAAAATCTCCAAGGAAATTGCATATACCATAGGAAGGGTAACTTGGCCCAAATAGAACTTGATTTCATATGAATCATAAAAACTGAAAGAAGAGTAGTAAGTAGAATGTAGAATGTAATAAGCGAAAACATCTTGTTCTTTTTGTAATTAAATATCGCCAAAAAACCTGCACCAATGCCAATAACCCACTGAACAATTCCTAATGAAAGATTTAATTTTTCATTTGGGAAACCTGAAGATCCATACCCCCACTCTGTTGAAATAAATAACTTATATAAACTAACAAAATGGGCACGATAGTCAAAATAACCTGAAAGCATACTTTCGATATGTACAAATTGGTGTTCAAAAGCCACAGGTAAAAGGTAATATGCAGAAAGTCCAAAGCCAAGTAACCCACTCCAAATAACTTTAGATAAATTTGTCCACTTTTCAGTATATAACCAGTAAACTGCCCAAAGAAAGGCAGCAGGTGCAAAAATTATAGTCATTAGTGTATGAGTTGTAGCAAGTAATGCAACAGCTACACTTAAAGAAATTGTAAAACTAACTTTTCCCGTCTTTATTACTTTGTAAATTAAATAGAAGATTAGTGGGAAAAAGACTTGCGCCCAAAATTCACTCAACGCACCACGAACATAGACTTCTACAGCTTTATAGGGAATATAAGTATAAAGAGCTGCAGAAACAAAACCTGCCCATTTATTTTTAAGTAGTTCACTAATTAGTAAAAACATTGTTAAAGCAGAAAGTATGTAGCCTGCAATAAATAATATTTTTACACTGTCTATATATTGGAACCCAATCCTATGTAAAACTGCTCCAACATAATATGGTGTTGGTGGATAATAGTTAAACTGTGGATAACCATAACCATATCCAGCATCTGGCACCCAACGACATGGAATTTGACCATCGCTTAGACATTTATCCATTTGTTGCACACGAAATGCCTGTAAATCATCCTGCATCAAAAAATACCCCGGCCGAAGTAAATTCCAAATAGCAGGGATGGTAAATAGCAAAATAAGGACAGAGTAAATACCAAATTTTTGACCTATCAACATTATTAAATAAATTAAGTAATGTTTTATCTTTCCATGATAAATAATGCTTGAGGGGATAAGTCTACGCCACTGGTTCGATTCATCGACAATATGTTTGCCACTCTCTCCATGATAGTGTGTAACTTGTGATTCATTTTCATAATATATTTTTAGTTTTTCATTTTTTAATTTTTTACAATAATCTATATCTTCAAAATACATAAAATATTTCTGATTTAATAACCCTGCTTTCTTAAAACCGAGTGGGGTAATTAAAAAGGCTGCCATAACTGCCACATCAACTGTTTTGCTATCAGGGATATATTTATCCAAGTAACCGTTGATATTGAACCAATATTTTTTGATTGCTCCCCAAATTGACGGGAATCTAAAAGCTGAAGGCTGTGTAGATCCATCTGAATTTAATAACCTTGGAACAATTGCTCCTGCATCAGGTGTTTTTTCTGCAAATGAAATTAAGTTATCAATTGTACCTTCATGAACTAAGGCATCACTGTTTAGTAGTAACTTATAATCACCTTTAGAACTATGTAATCCTTTATTATTTGTCCTTACAAATCCACTATTTTTAATATTCTGTAAAACTTTTAAGTTTTTGAACTTTTTTTCTAATTCCTTTAAGACAGTAACTGAATTATCTGTTGATGCATCATCAACAACAATTACTTCAAAACTACATTTTGGTTTGTATCTATATATTGACTCAACACACTCTTTAGTTAATTTTGGAGTATTATAATTACTTACTATTACAGAAAGTTTCATATTTATGAATATTTTTGAAAAACTGCCTCATCACTAACTACACATTCTTTTATTTCTTTTTGTCTAGCTTTTATAACCAAGCCAATTTTAGATAAAGCCATAAATATAATATAAAAATAACCCAAATTCTTTATAGCTCTTAGTAACAAATATTTTATATGTTTTGAAATTAATGTTTTACTATGTATATTTTTCCAAAGCATCAACAATTGATTCCTCTCACGAATCCTTTCTATATATTTTTTGGGTAGTTTTGAAACTGTTGATTCATGATTATGAACGACATGCGCATCGGGAGACCATAAATTTGTATACCCTCTTTTTGATGCTCTAAAACATATGTCAATATCTTCCCAATAGGCAGGAGACAATAACTTTTCATCAAGCCCACCCAGCTCGTACCATATACTTTTTCTAAATAATCCACTTCCACCACTTGCATAAAAACTTAATTCAGTTTTATTTGATCTTTTTTTACTTCCAAGTTGTATAAAACCATTTTCAAAGTATCCTTTTGCAGGACCATAAATATCTTCGCTTAAAGACACAGCGAATACTTTTTCTTCCTTAAATAAATCAGTTGCCTTTTCCAAAAAATTATTCCTTGGCTCCACATCTGTATTTAATAAACAAATTATTTCTTCGTTAGTTGCCCTAACCCCTGTATTTACGCTTGATGAAAAGCCTCTATTTTTAGTGTGCTTAACAATTTTAATTGTGCAGTTATTTAACTTAATTTGATTTTTGTAATTTTTAGTCAAAAAATCTACGCTTGTGTCTGTTGATCCATCATCAACGACAATAATTTCAGAAATGTTGTTTTTTGTAATTTTGGAAGCCTCAATTACACTAGGCAGATTTTTTTCCAAAAGCTCTTGACCATTAAAATTTGGGATAACTATAGATATGTTCATTGTTTTGTTACCTTAACTAAGTGTAACATCCCTAAGTTAAATTTTTTATCAATTTCTATTTTGAATCCTGCTTTTTTAACAGCAACAGATAAATAGTTATTTCTATATGTTTGAATATGCGTTTCTCTCCAGACCCAGCCCCTTGGATAAAAATGTAACCATAACCACCAAACTATTTTAAATAAGTCATTATCAGATGGAACTAAAAACACGCCATAACCTCCATTTTTCATTACTCTTTTAAACTCTTTAAAAACTTTTACTGGATCCGCAACATGTTCTAAAGCCTCAAGGCAAAAAACTGCATCAAATGAGTTACTGGCAAATGGTAAGTGGTGGGCGTCGCCCACCAAAAACTTCATTCTTTTGTTTTTGGCCCAATGTTTCTTTGCCCAACTAACTGATGTTTTAACAATATCAAGGCCAACAAACTTTTTAGGCTTTATCTTGTTAAAAATAACATTCGAAAAAACACCATCAGCGCAACCAACATCTAACACCAAGGTAGCCGTTGTAGCTACTCTTTTAACTTCACGAAAACGGGTATTATGCCAAAACTTTTGAAATGGATCTTTCTTCAAACTTTCAAAATACCAATTGGCTGGCACATGTTCATGTAAATCTTCACCTATTTTTTTTGTATTCATTTTTTTTTTGAAAAAACAAGCTTGCTTACCTCGACCCGCTCGGGGCGGGTTTTCTCTTTTGTACAGTAATTTCTCCGAAGGATTTTTGCTCTGTCATCACCGTATCCACATCTTCTTCTCCGATTGTTTCTTCTAAATATCTAGTTGGTATTCCAGCCATAGGCTCCAGTATCAAAAATGATGTTTCAATTGGATCAGGGACTCTTTCTAAACTGTCAAGTTGTCCTATTTGATCTTTTCCGTGCCATAATGGAACATATCCATATGTTTTTTCGCCATACCATTTATAAAGATAGGTCCAAACAATATTTATCCATAAAGGTGAGGTTAAACTGTTAATACTAAATGGTTTTCCCTCTGCCATTTTGTAAGTGTAATCAATTACTGCTATTTGCTTTGAAAGTAACATATCCTTTTGTATCGAAAAAAGTGTTGAACCAAATTTGTTTTGAGAAAAAATATAACTTAAGTTTCCATAGACAATAATTAAAAGTAATATAGTCGCAAAAATAGTCTGTTTGTTAAACAGTTTGTAAACATAATATCCAAGTATTAAAGATACAGCTGGTCCAATTCCTACCATTAAAAATGGGGTTGATGTTCCGCCAACTGTGACAACAGATAAATGAGAAAAAATCCAAGTAGCGAGAAATGCTGGATACAAATTTTTTCTCCACCCAACTAATGAATATATACCTAAGATAATTACAGAAACTCCTCCATAGCCGATATTTCCGGGGTATGTGTTAAAGGCAAATATACGTCCAATTTGATTTAGATATAAAATTAAATAATCACCAACCGATTTGGCATATGCCAAATTACCTGAACTAGAATTTGCCAATGACTTGGCCGCAGCCAAACTATTAAATCCAAATTTAAATTCGCAAAGAATTAAACTTGAAACAACTAAAACCAAAGTTCCAGCAAAAACAATTAAACTTTTTTTAATAATGTTACTTTTACAAACTACTAACCAAATTAAAAGAGGAACAATATGGTATACAAGAAAAATTTCTGCCTGAATTGAAAGTCCAAGTCCAATACCTGCCAGAATTGGTCCCAAATTATTTTTTGTATGTTTCTCCTTATTGATCCAAATCCATAGACCCAGATACATAAGTGGTACAGTCCAAACAGCAATTGTTGGATTAGAAGCCCAAGTTGCATACTGTGTTGATTCAAAGGATATGGCAAACAAAAATGATGACAAAAGAGATAACTTCACATTACCTGTTGCTAATTTTGCAATATAAAAAACAATAAATACGGCAATAGCATTTAAAAAAGCCAAATAGTAAGCAGTTACAATAGGGCTTCCATTACCAACTAAATATGCTGGCGCAAGTAGGTAATAATATAAAACTCCATGGTATAAACCCGGTTGTGAAGAAGGAGGACCTTGAATTTTTAAATCTCCAGAAAGAATTTGTTTTGCAACTAATGCATCCCTTGCTTGATCATATCCAAAAGTTAAGGCATTATTTTGCAAAAACATTACCCTTAAGAAAAATGCAAATATAAAAATAACTATTAAGATAAAACTATATGATTTCTTTGATTTGTTTTTTAAATTCTTCATAGCCATATTTTTTTGACGATTTAATTGCTTCATTTGAAAGTTTTTTTAAGGCACCACTTTCACTAACTATTTTTTTAGTAATATTAATTAATTCTTTTCCATTTTGCCACAAATATCCATTTTTACCATTATCAATAATTTCTTTTGGACCTCCTGCATTGTAAACAACGGGGACACATCCTGCAGACATTGCCTCAACTAATGTAATTCCAAAATGCTCCACCTTTTCTGGATTTTTCTTTTCATCTTCATTAAATCCAGCACCAGACCAAAATATTTTTGATTTTCCAAATATATCTTTGAGAACTTCTACGGTTGGGCTTTCAATAAATTCTATATTGTATCCTTTTGCTAAATATTTCAATTTCCTTAAATTCTCATCTGCGCCCACCTCGACCCCACCGGCTAAAACCAACTTCCACCCAGCCATTTTTTTTTCCTTAACTAATTTTTTAAATTGTTTTATAAGTATGTCATGGCCTTTGTTTTGAGTTAATACTGAAAACCGGCTAACATAGCAAAATTGATTAATTTTTCTTTTTGGTTTATAAATTTCAGTTGCAACTGGTGGATATAAAACAATTGAATCAATTCCATATTCTCGGTCAATTACTTTTTTAGTAAATTCAGAGTTACAAATTATTTTTGAAACTCTAAAAAGTTTCATTTTATTAAGAAGTGACCTTCCATTTACATCATGAAATGGAAATTGAAAATGAATATAGTTTTTTCTAGCTCTTAGTGTTGGAATACTGCCATCGCTAACCCAAAAGATAAGATCGTAGATCTCACCACGATTTACACTATCAACTACTTGAATATTTGATGGAAGTTTAAGCCCAAACCTTTTGGACAATTTCTCCTTAATGTCACTATTTTTCCACTCTACATCAACATCGAAGCCTTCTTCAGCCAAAACTTTGGCAAAAGTTAGTGTATACCTCTCCCCACCACCAAGTGTATCTAAATATGGATTATAAATTGCCGCCCTCATATTAAATTTTACTTTTCATTTGCATTTCCCAGAGTTTGGAATAGGATATTAGTTTACTATAAATTTGGTAAATTCCATATATTACTCCCTCTTTTCCATCTAAAAATGCTTTTTCTTTCAAAAATCTTTTCACAAATTCACGAAAACCTGCAGTAAAAAATCTAAAACCATTCATCGGAGGATGATTTGCTTCAAACATTAACTTAGCCTCAATTTCTGACCACTTATTTGTTTTTTCAACCATTTCAGAAAGTGTCATATTTTTGTGATGAATCATTGGATTTTTAAGGTGTCCCATCTCACCCTCATACATCGGTTCTTCATGTACAATTCCTGTCCATTTTTTAAGTGCAGATCGTTTAAATAATCTTTTTTGGTAGTCTGGATATTGACCACTATATTTAAATTCTTTATTAAAAATGAAGTTTCTCCGAGGAATAGCATATGCATAATTTCCAATTTCCAATTTCCAATTTCCAATCAATTTACAAATTTCAATTTTCAAATTTTCGGGAACTTCTTCATCACTATCTAAATATAATATCCAATCACCCTTTGCTTTTTTTAATCCTTCATTTCTCCAGTCGTTAAAACTACCCTTAATTCCGTTTACTAAAACTAATTCATCACACCAAGACACTGACTTTTTGGCAATTTCAAAAAGCTTTTTGTCACAATCTGTTGCATAAATAATAACTGCTGAGATCAATTTTTGACCCATGGTCCTGCTCCTTCCTTACCCATTAGTGCATCCTTTGCACCTAGTTTTTGCCAATCTCTGCCTAAAAGCATAAGTTTTATAGTATCTCTTAAGACTGCAAATTTTGTTCTTAAGCTTGCATATTTCATAGCAAAATAATATCTATTTCTAATTAAAAAATAGTCATTTGATTTACTACCTGATCCTCCTGCAGAGGATGATACTTTATGCCAAACTGAAATTACTGGATTATAATAAATTTCAAATCCTGCTTTTTTTGCCCTTTGACTTAAATCTGCATCCTCCCAATACAAAAATAAACCCTCATCCAGATAACCTATTTTCTCAAAAACATTTCTTCTAACTAACATGCACGATCCACTAGCCAATTCAGTTTTTGTGATTTTATTAAACTGACCTTTATCTACTTCATCCACACCAATATGACTAGTATAAATATTGTCCCAATCAATTTTTCCTCCTGCGTACCAAATAACTTTACCCAATTCTTTATTCAAATACCTACCTTTATGAAACTCATGACCTTTAGCAAAATATATTTGGGGAGAAACTATACCTACTTTCGGATTGTTATCTAAAAATCCAACAAGTTTAGTTAATAAATTGTTTGGTAATATCATATCATCATTTAGAATCAAGATATAATCACTTCCATTTCCCAAGGCATATTTAATACCAATATTATTTCCACCCGCAAAACCTAAGTTTTTACCAGTCTGAATATATTTGTACTTGATACTATTAAGTGTGTAATTTTTTAATTCTTTTTCAGTTCCATCCGTTGATCCATTATCAACAACTACACACAAAACTTCTAAATCTTTTGTATCCAAATGTAAGATATTAGAAAGCTCCTCTTTAACCATCTTGAGGCTATTAATAGTTAAAACAACTATTGCAACTTTAGTTTTCTTGTAATTTTTAGCCATATCTTTTGGAAGAAGTTTTTGCTTTCCTTTATTTTTGAATCATATACCCACCAGACAAAATCTCTTGATATTTTAATTAACTCTTCATAAGTATCCTCAGCTGTAATTTTTCTTTTCCTAAATTTTTGTTTTTGCCAAAGTTTGATATAAATTGTTAATTCAGAAAGAGTTTGTAAAAGAGAAAGAACCAATCCATGTAGTCCATCTTTATAGCCTGATTCTGCAAAATATCTTCTTAAAAACTCAGATGATGGCTTAAAAAGCACATCTCTCCATTTAAACTCAACTCCTTTTTTATTAAGTTCTCTTGCCTGAATCGTTGTATATTTATTCATTCTGGTTATATACTCCTCAACAGAGGAATAATGTCTGTGTCTAATTGCGTAATATTCCTTGGCTGGTAAGTCCAAGCCAGTTCCTATGGTTATTGGAACTGAATGAATAACTTCATTCCATGAAACACTGTTTTTCTTGAAGAATCTAATATTATGATCAGGCCACCAACCAGAGTGTTTCATCCATTTTCCAAAAATAATATTTTTACGAGGAATACGGTAATAGTCTGCTTGAGGTTTTTTAATTTCCTGCTTCAAAAATATCTTTAAACCCTCTCTGACTTCCTCATCAGCATCTAAAATAATGATCCAGTCATGTTTGGCTTTAGAAATTGCAAAATTACGGGCAGGTTCAACATAACCAATTCTTTTGTGTTTAAATACTTTTGCACCATATTTCTTTGCAATTTCAACAGTCTTATCTGTTGACATCATATCAACAACCACTATTTCGTTTGCAAATCCCTTTAGTGAAGCCAAACACCTGCCTATTTTCTTCTCTTCGTTTAATGTATTAATTACCGCCGAAATTTTCGCCATACCTGTATAGTATACTAACTTTATTCTCAAAAATCTCCTCTAGACCCAAATCAGCAGAGCCTAATCTTAATAATTCCCCTTGCAGTGGTGAATTTTCTTTAACAAGGTATAAGTATTTAATATTATTCTTATCTAAAAATTCTTTACCCTTAAGAGGATCTAGATTTGAAATAAACTGTAAAACTTCATTTCTTCTACTTTTCCAATCATAACCCATGATGTTTAGGTTTACTTCATCTTCTAAAAATACTTGCTTACCTGAATAGGCTGCCACATATGCTGTTGAATCGTAAAAATAAAGTGGCCTTGGAGGATTACTATTTGCAGCTTTTGCCTTGTCACTATCAAACGGATATGTTAAAACAATACCTTGTGGTTGACGGGACAAAAAATTTAACGCCTCAATCTCATCATTTGAGATAATAGCTTGTGGCATTTTGGGTAAATAATGTTGCAAAGTAGACCAACTTGAAAATATTGCAAATATCACAAATATTATATACTTAAACCTAGATTTAATTTGACTCATGACAATACCAGCAAAAATTGCAAAGAAAAATAAATAATAAAAAAAAAATTGAATAGTATTCCAAGGTGTACCGCTTTGTACAAAAAACATTGGTATTATCACGCCAGCTAAACAAATTGAAACAATGAAAACTAATAATGAATCAATTTTTACTCGCTTGATAGCGTAAAAACCAATTACTCTAAGGCCCATGTTGCCAATAACAAATATTATAAAGGCTGTTGTGTAAGCTAAAATTCCTTTGATCCAAATGTGGCCCATTTTATAAGTTGTCATGGCTGAATAAAATCTTTCCCAACCGAGCCTATCTGAATAACTCATCATTGTTTCCAAAAACCAAAATGGTTGCCAAACAATCATTGACTGAGGATTTTTGTTAAAAGGAAGGAAAATAACTAGTGAAAATATAAGTGTACCAAGAAAAATTTTAGTGATTAGAGAATAGCGTTTAGAGAATAGTTCAAACAAAGAAGCACAAAACAAACCTCCCAAAACAAGTAATCCAGCATAAACTTTTATCTGTATCAATAATCCAAAAAACAAGATACTTAAAAATAAATTCTTTTTTTGTAGAGGGATTAGACCTAATAAAATAAAAATTAAGGACATTGCAAAAGGAGGATTAATTAAAGTTGAGGCTGCTTGTTGGGACCAAAACATGGATTCTCCAGTAAACACCCTATCTCTTAAAAATGTAATTAAAAATCCAAAACCTCCACTAAAATAAACAAACGCAGTAGCCCATATCGCCTCGGTTCGCGAACCTCGCCAATTTAACACAAAGCTAAAAACTAAATATCCAATTAACAATGCAAATATTGGAGGAAGTATTTGGAAATAAAGATAGTTAATTGGTATTTTAGTTACTTGGTTAATTAGAGCTAGCATCAAATCAAAACCAAAATGATAGTTTTTAAGTGCTTCTCCAGCAAAAATAGGGTTTTCAAAACTACCTGCGCTTAAACTTTCAGAAAGTGCCAAGTGCCAAACACCATCGTGTCCATTTGCCCCCCAAAATCCAACGCCATAACTATAATTTAACCCACTTCTGATCATTGTCAGTGACCAAATCAGGCTTCCTAAAAGAATTATTAATATTGTTTTTGTGCCCATGCTTCAATTTCTCCTGTATAAGCTTTAAACGAAAAATTCTTAATGTACGAAAATTTATTAACTATCTTAAGAAGATTCTCAAAAATAAAAGGAGAATAATATTTAAGTCTATTTAAAACATATTCAATACTTAAAACATGGTAGGTTACTTTGGTTTCAATGTTTGCAAAACCCGCTTTCTCTAATGCTTGTTTTAAGTTGGATTGAGAAAAATACATGATGTGTTCACCTGGTTTGTAGTGGTACCACATAGATTTTAATAGCTTATGCCAGTATCCTCCAATATCTGGTGTTACTAAAAATATTAGTCCACCTTTTTTTAAATATTTGTAGGCCGTTTTTAATTCTTTAACTGGATCTGGAACATGCTCTATCACATCTTGATAAGTAATTACATCAAATTCATTATATTTATAACTAGATTTATCAAGTGTAGAATTCTCTATATTTTTAACTCCTCTCTTTCTAGCCTCACTAACTGCAAACTTAGATACTTCAACCCCATATGAATCTTTCCAACCTAAATTTTGAGCAACTTCTAAACAATCTCCTAAAGCTGCACCAACGTCCATTAGTTTTCCTTTAAATCCTAAGCGCTTTTCAATTTTTAAAAGTCTATCTACAAAAGTTTTTCTATTTATTTTCATTCCTTCAAAATAATTTATATAACCACCTTTTGGATTATCATTTTGGAAATAACTTTTGTCATATTGTGAGAGTACATTTTCTGACATGTTTGAATCCCAGACAAACGAGCATTTTTTGCACCTAGTTAATTTATAGCCATGCATTGCCCAATATTTTTCGCTTTCTTTACTATTACAAATTGGGCAAAAATTATTTTGTTTCATTTTTTAAAAATTGTTGTAAGGCTTTTTTTAGCATCCTCTATTAACGAAATCCCAATCATTGAAATCATTGCAGAAGCATAAACAAGAATTCCAACCAAACTTAGTATTAACATTGAGTTAATACTAGTATCTAAAAACTTTCGCACAAAAACTAAAACTAAACCCATAACCAAAGATCCAATTAATGGTTTTATTATTGAATCAATTATTCCAAAATTAACGTATTTTTTGGCAATTATAATTGCAACAATTGACGAAGATCCAACTAATGAGTATCCAATCGATGCACCAACAACACCAAATTTCAATCCAAGAATTGGAATTAATACCCAAGTCAAAACTGTCCACATTATCATTAAATAAAATGTTATTTTTATTTTTCCAATAGCATTAAGTAAATTGGTTAGTTGAGTCGTTGCACTAGCAAAGGCAAAATTAATTGAGATAAAAATAATAGGAATAAGAGCAGGAATCCACTGTTCATATCTTGGTACTACACGAACTAAAATTGGAGAAAGTATAACAATTCCCATTAAACTAGGAAGCACTAATAGGCAGATAAAAAATATGGATCTTGTAACACTTCTTTCAAGATGATCCTTTTCGTCTTGAAGTCTTGAAAAAGCAGGGAAAGTAACTTTTGTTACAGTATCCATAAAAAAGGTCAGTGGGAGTCTTGCAATCTTTTGGGCAAATGACAACACCCCTATTCCAGCAGGACCGATTATCCCACCTAAAATAATAGTGAGTCCATCATCCTTTAAGGTTGCTAAAAATGTATTGACTTGATATGGAATTCCAAATTTAAAAAGACCTTTTAAGGTTTCGATAGAAAATGCAATTCCAGGTTTCCAAGGTTGAAGATAATAAATGATAGATAACCCTACAATACTCCTAACAACTACAGCAATACTAAAACTTGTCAACCCAAACCCCTTCATTGCCAACAAAATCAGAACTACATTGTATATAATTTGTTCCACTATCTGAGGGAAAACGAGTTTTATAAATTCGAGTTTTCTTTCTAATAAAACAGATGGGATGCTCTTAAACGAAGATAAAACTAGTGAAAATAAAAGCGAATAGAGCAGTATCTTACCTTCGTTAGTAAGTGAATACTTTTGAACAATGTATGGAGTTATCAACAATGTAATTCCAACTAGAAGAAATACTAAAAACTGTTGAATTGTAAACGTAGTCTTTAAATCAAGATTAGATGGAGCCTCTTTTTTTTGAATTAAAGCAGCAGCAAGTCCTATATCTGAAAAATAAACTAAAAAATTTATGACCGAACCTACAATGATAAAAACTCCATACTCTGTTGTGTTTAGATATTGAAAAAGCAAGAAAAGAGCGATACTACCAATTATTTGAATTAAAAATGTTCTACCTGTTAATACGACGATTCCCTTAACAGCTCTATCCTTAATTGTTTCTATACCAATTTTTTCCTCCACAGTCTAAATTGTATCATTTTGTGAGTTCAAAAAAGAGAAGTTCTTCTTGCGGGCCGTTTATTATATATTGCCTAGAATCTGTGAGTCTTAAACCTTTTGGATAACTATTAATTAATTTTAATCCTTGCTCTTCAGGTTTACCCTTAAATCTTGATTTATTTATAACTAAATATGTTTTGTTTCCAGCTTTTTTTGCATCTTTTAAACTTTGGGGTACATCATCAATTATTACACCAACACCAATTACAACAATGTTTGGTTTGTCGTTAACATAAAGTTGTAAACCATCAGGTAATGTCCCAAAATATCCTTCAGTCCCCACTACTATCTGCTGATTACCAATTTCATTGGCCAAGCTTTGCTTATTGGTTATTGATGATTGGTTTTTGAGATAGTTTGCTATCTCAACTATTCCTTGTCCCGCAGTCCATTCTTCCAAATATCCAGACCTTTCTCCTCTTGGTAAATTGGCTTTATAAGGATTTGTTAATAGATTGTAATTAAAAATAGAACTTTGAAATATAAAAAACGCCAATAATCCATAACCTATAACCCGTAACCTATTACCTAAAAATGCCATTCCCGCTAAAATAAATAAATATGGTAATGTAAAAAATATATATCTTGCTGTAAATGCTTTGGCAAATTCTGACTGAACTACAACAGGAACCAAAAGCCAAATTAAAAGAATAAGTGTTTCTTTTGAATATTTTTTGAAACCAAAATATATACCTAATAAAACAATTGGAATTAAACTTGCAGGTCCCATTGATAAAAGCCAAACCCCAAAATCTTTCAAGTGGGGTATTAAGGGATCGAAAAAATTAGTCAAGACATGATTTAATGGTAATACATAATCACTAGTTCTTGAATTTAAGAGTGCAAAATTAGGACCTAATCTTTGAATGTTATACATAGCAAAAGCTAAAATATATGTGACCCCAAGTCTCCATATTCCCTTAAAACCATTCAAAAACCAAAACGATGGAAGAAGTAAACCAATAAATAGTGCTGGCGATTTTGTAAGCGAGGCAAAACCGAGAGTAAAACCTGCAAGTAATGCGAAATCAACGCGTTTATGTTTTGAGGTAAGATAAGTAAAAATTACAGTCCAAACACCAAACATTGAAAGCATGGAGTCAACAAGGGCCATTCTGTCGAAAAACAAGGCAAAAGGGGATAGGCAATAGAAAATAGAAGCTAGCAATGAGACTTTCTTTGACTTAAGTAATAAATAACTCAGAATAAATATTCCAACCAATGTACCCATCCCTGTAAAGACAGAGATTAAACGGCCAATAAATAATGGATCTTGAAAATACTTAATCAAAAACATTAAAACCCACATAAAAAGAGGTTGTTTACCATCTGATAATGGTAAAAATCGTAAAGTTGGCTCAGCCGCCATAACCTGTGACCACCTGACATAAATTGCTTCGTCTACAAAAATAGGTAATATTGTTAAATTTATAATTCTTATTCCAAGTCCAATTAGAAGAATTGCCAAAAGCCCAACACCTGTCCACTTCCACTCTTTAAGCAATTTCTTGAAGTTCATTCTAATAGTTTACTTGTTTTATTTTCAAATTTATACTTTGAAATTACTTTTCTGCCTGACTTTGTCTCAATTTCTTTTCTTGCCTTTCCTGCAATATCTCCACCTTCTTTTGCAACAGTTCTGTTTTTAACAAAAGTGTTAGGCTTTTTGGTTTTTGAAATTTCAGTAGTTGCAGTCTCTGCAAGCATATTTAAAACAAGTTCCAAATTTGTCATGTTATCTCTCAAATTTTCTTTCTTCAGACTTTTGTAATCTTTATAGTCTTTAGTTTTCAATCCCGCCCAAGCAAATGTTATATCATCAGTTAAAATTGCATACTCATTGGAATTTTTAACTCCTCTTTCCTCCCACTCATTAGTTAAATCTTTCCTAATCTCGATGCTTTTTAGCCTTAAGTCAACCCAAGACTTTGAATATCCCTTTTTAAGATATGTAGACAATGCACGCTGAATAGCTTTTTCAGGGTCTTCGGTTTCTTCTATCCTTTCATATCCAACTCTCGCAAGCCAAAGTTTAAACGGTTCAGCATTGGAAGACGGAATAGACTGAACAAGTCTTAAAATTGTTTCTGTGTCTGCAGCATCAGTTAGATAAAATTTTCCATCTGAAGATTGCATTTTCAGTTGGTTACATTTTGTAACCGACTGGTTTCCTTCTTTTTTGAGCCTATTCTTAAGAACTTTCCAATAATTCCTCGGATCCGAACTATTACTTAAAACGCCAACAATATCGATCACTGAAAAATACCATTTTTGTTCTTTTTTGTCCCAATCACGTCTTATCTGTTCATTGTTAAACAACACAATTTTTGAAGGTTTTAGTGCCATACATTAACGATAGTCCGAATTAATACCTAAGTCAATATATTAAAACCCTTGCCATAAAAGACCAATTCCATCAAAAGTTTTGACTCCTACCATTCCATCAAAACCTTGAGGAATTATAACTGAGAATATTTTTATCTCACCTTTTTTAGGTGGAACATCAGCCTTTATTCCATAATGCTTAAAAATGTAATTAAATCCAAATTGATTACCTAACTTTGAATTAAGTGAAATTCCATAGTTTTCATACCCTCCTATTGAAATGATTGTTTTTGCAATATCAGTTTTTGCTTTTAAATTCCAAGAAACATATCTTGACTCAATTTCTTTAAAATTTAAAAAGGCAGAAATAATTATTATTAATAATAAAACATATTTTTTTGTTTTTAATCTTGTAAGAGTTAATGCAACCAATAAAAGTAGCGAAGGCACTGTCATCATCAAGTAATATTCAGAAAACTTCCCTTGCTGGATATAAAATAAAAATGCTGGGAAAATACTTGTTATTAATAAAAGAAGTGACAAATGCTTCTTTTTTTTATCTCTCAATAAACTTATGCCGTTAACAAGTATCAATGTAAATAAACCTTTAGTAATTACACTATCTATCAAATTATTATTTCTTGGATAAAGATGTGAGACTCCATTTGTAGTTAACACATTTATTATTTTATTAAAACTAACAAAATAATTTATTCCATCCCTCCCAAAAGCACCAAATATTTTTCTAAAGTTATCAAAATTATGAGTTAGGTCAAATATTATATTTGGTAAAAATCCTATTAAAAGCAGTGCTATAGACAATAATAAGGTCTTTTTATCAATTTTTACAGGTCGTGCAAATATAAAATATAAAATTGTCGAAATTAAACTTAAGACAATGCCAAAATGTGATTGAAATCCAAGAATAAAACCTAATACTACTAATAAATATCCGATTTTATTTTTAATAGCTAGGTATGCACCTGTTAATAAAATTATTTGTGATACAAAAAATAATGATGGAGCCCAAGGTATTTGATCCCAAAAAATTAAATTTGATGAAACTGCAGCTAGAAATAAAATGATGTATGCTATTTTTTGATCAACAAAATATTTGACAAATAAATATAAACCAAAAAGTGTAATCATACCTAATAAAACTGATAAGTAGGCTCCAGTTATTGGTGAATTTCCTGTAAAGATTCCCACAAATGCCCATAAATAAATAGACATTGGTCCAATTGAAAAATTGCCCACTGAAGTAGTTGGACCTAAAAGTGGAAAATCTCCTTTAAAAATATCTATTGCTCTAGTTGCAAGCCATTCTTGATCAGCATCAAATGAAGTTCTAGTAGGTAAATTATAAAGTCTAAGCCCAAGCCCCAAACACAAAATCAAAAAAACAATAATAAATTCTTTTTTCACTTTATTATTTGTACTTGCCCTGAATTGCATTTAATCTAACTTTTATCAAATCCCTTAAACCTTCATATGAATCTTTAATTGGATTTACCTCTTTTCTTTCCCCATATTCATACCACTCAACTGGGACCTCAGCTACTTTTAATTTAAGTTTCCTCGCAACATACAATGTCTCCAGATCAAAACCTGCTGTTACAGATCCATTTCCAGATTTAGACTTTTTTCCAAAAATTTGCATTTTGGGAATAATTGCTTTTATAGCCTCAGATTTAAAAGCTTTAAAACCACATTGGGTATCTTTGTAAGGAAGTCTTAATATTAAATTACGAAGTGTGGCAAAACCATAAGCCATCATTTTACGAACGAAAGATTGCCCTGGCCTTCCTGCCCTTGAACCAATAACAATATCAACACCCTTACTAAAATATGGTAAAAATTTATCAAATTGATCAATTGGAGTTGATTGATCCATATCAGTAAACAAAACATATTGCCCATTAGCATTACTCATGCCAGATAATACATTTCCACCCTTACCCAAGTTGACAGGTTGATCTATAAGTCTGAAGTTTGGATACTTTTGAGTATATTTTTTGACAATGTGACTCGTATTATCTTTTGAAGCATCATTACTTATAATTACTTCCCAGGTAAACTCCTTGTCTTTCAAATATTCATAAACACTATCCAATACTCCTCTTTTTAAGTTTATTTCTTCATTGTAAGCAGGTATAACTACTGACAAATATAATTTATTTTTCATAATCGTTCTCTTCTTTGAACAGTTATTCCTCCAAAACTTTCTTCATAAATAACTTTTCCTATTTTATTTTGTCTATCAAGCCAAGCCTTAAGACGCTCAGGGTGCGGTCCATCTTGTTCGTATAAAGTATAAAGTAAATTAACCTGTTTTTCCTCTTGGATTACATTATTCCATAAAAACAAATAGTTATAAGAGTGAGGAATCACTGGGGGTACATAAACTTCAATATTAAATTTATCATCTTTGGCGTCTTTTTTAATCCAAGCTACAGCAAGTAGCTGACTTTGAAAAGCTATTCCACCTGTTCTTAGTACATCTACATTAAGTCTGGGAATAGTCAAGCTTAAATTTGATTTTAAAAAATGATACAAAAAGATAATTATTATTATTTTTCCAATTTTATTCTTCCAAATAAATGATGCTAAGTATGAAACAAGTAAAACAATTATTAAATAATATCCAGTTAAATAATAACCATACAAATTACCATGATTTCCTGTATAAAATAGATAACCTAAGAAAGGTATACCTAGAAAAATTGAAAACAGTATTAGAATATCTCTTTTGTTATTTTCCATATTTCTCCTACTCTTTTAACCAAATCAAGTTTTATTTTATTGTCATTATTTAATTCTCGAACTGCATTCGTAAATAAAATATTGTCATGTTTAAAATTAAATATTATTAGTGGCAGTAATGTAACGAATAAAAACAGTACTGAAATTAAAAAGGTTTTTACGCTTGGTCTTTTCCAAGCGGTAAAAATTAATAATATTGGTAAGTAAAAAACTGCACTTGCAAATTCAAACTGAAGTGAAAAACCAATAAGTAAATATATTAAATACCAATAATAGTTTTTTGAGCTTTTTAATATTTTAACCATTAAGAAAAATATTAAAATCGAAGTCAAATAAATTGGTGTAGGATTTGAGAGCCAACGACCAGAAAAAATTAAATGATTTGAAAATGTACCAATAATAAGGGCTATAAAACCTGCAGAACGTCCGCCAATCAATTCCCCTGTTTTATAAAGAACAAAAAGTGAAAGTGTAACTAAAAATGAAAGAAATAGAGATGGTACGACGGGATTCCCTCCTCCAATTAAATAGAATGGTGCAATTAAGTAATAATAAAATGGACCTAAAAATATTCCATCCAGTCCTGTTGTTGGACCTATTAAAAATAATTTACCATTATGCCACAAGTCCCAAATAATTTTTGCATCTCTTCCTTGATCGTAATGAAAATCCAATAGTGCTTCAATTCTATAAGTTCGAAGTATAAAGGCCAGAAGTAAAATAATCAAAATCAACAAATTCCAAGGATCAGCCATTTGGCGAGATAAAGTATATAATTTTTTAACTATCTTTTTTAGCATATCTTCTACAAACTTCTAACACTTTTTCAACTGCCTCATTGAAAAATGTATCTCTAATTTTTGCACCCGATGCAACAATGTGCCCACCACCGCCAAGTTCTACTGCAATTTTTGAAGAATCAAAATCTGTTCTAGATCTGAAACTGATCGAAAGTTCTCGCGGTTTTTCCTCAACTGCAACAAAACCAAAATCAGTATTTTCAACGCTTTGTATAAAATTACCAGATACGATATCTTTTGCTTCATCCTCTGAGCTGTATTTTTTGTATTCAGAATATGATAAAACAGAATAAACGAATTTATGTTCCTTATCCAGAGTTATTTTCGACAAAAGTTCTCCTGTAACCTGGAGCGAGGATATTGAGTTGTTTTGATAAAGATTAAATATTACTTCATTTTTATCAACAAATCTCATTAAATCAGCAACAACACTCATTGTTTTTGCATCAACATTTGTGTATTTTAAACATCCAGTATCACTTAAAATTCCAGTAAGAAGTGATTTTTGAAAGTATGGGTATCCAAACTCTATATCCGGATCAATTCCCCAATCATTAAATATAAAATATAAAAGCTCGGCAGTCGAGCTAATAACTTCATCAACGAGATTTATTGTACCGTAGCGCTTGTTTGTCGGATGGTGGTCGACGACAACAGTTCTAATATTTAACTCTTGATTGTTGCCCCCACCTCTTACCATATCCCAACTTGAACTGTCTAATGCAATCAATAAATCATATTTAGACAAATTGAATTTATCAAAATCTACTTTTTCAAAAACCAAACTCTCTGTTAGTCTCTTTTCCAAAAACAAAGTAGTACTTGGTAGATCATCAGGACAAATTACAGTAACATCTTTTTGAAAATACACTTTTAGTACTTCGTACGTTGCCAAGGCACTTCCAACACTGTCTGGATCAGGACCTTTATGACAATTAATTAAAATTTTCTTTGCTTTTTTAATTTCCTCTAAAATTAATTTCGATTCAGGATAATTCATTTTAATTTGGATAATTGTGTATTAATTTGTATATTATAACCCCATCGACTTCAAAGTCACTATCTATTTTACTCATCCCAAAATTGGCAACTTCTGCCTTAGGTGAATGTGTTGGGTCACACTCTTTTTTTGGTTTCTCACAAATTACAATTAAATTATCAACTATTGTTTTTTGATCCCATCTATCTGCATGCATAACTTGTGCCCCAGCTACTTCCATAAAATATCTATAACCGTCTTCATAATTTCGTTCTGCAAGAACTGCTAAATCAAAAGGTTTTCCTTCTGCAATTTCTAGAACCTTTTCTGAAACATTTTTGGCTCTTTGCATTTGGTTGTTGGGATTTTTGGTTAACGGATTACTCTTTAAATTTAAAATAACCAAAAAAACAAAAATTAAAACTGCTAATATTTTATATTTTGAATCGTATATTTTACTTAATAAAAAACCAACCAATAAAAATGGGGCAGGGAACAAAAATCCAAAATAGTGATCATGGATTGTTTGATTATATATTCCAAGACCAAGAAGACCTGAAATTAACCAAATAAGTAAAATGGTTAAATTGTTAAATGGTTGGATTGTTTTTTTTCTTTTAACTATTAACCATATAACCATAATAACAATTTGTATTGTTACTATTTTACCCACAGGTTCTTGTTTAGCTACTAATAAACTTGAATTTATTTGTTCAAAAGTCGGATAAATTTTAGATATAGATGAAACTGGACTACTAATTGAAGTTTCCTGACGGACAGTTAAAAATTTATAAAAGGCTTTTGAATTGAGAAAGTCATGATGAAGGTCAAAAATAAGAAGAGGAGACATTAGAAACAGAAAAACTAGTATAGAGTATATAGTATATTGTATATAGGTTTTAGGTTTACTCAAAAACCAGTACAACAATAAGACAGGAAAGAGAAAAATACCAAGATAATGGGAGTTTAAAACAAAAGCAAATGTAATAGCTGTTACTATTAACCACCTGTAATTTTTTACCTCGCCTTTAGGCGGGTTATTCCAAACTTTCCATATTGAATAAACTGAAAGCAGGGCAAAAAATGGCATTATATTGGGATTCCATGATGAATGAGAAAAAGTTATTACTGTTGGAGAAATTGCAAACAATGCAGCTGAGACAAGACCTGCCTTCTTTGAAAACCATTTAAATCCGACGAGGTAAACTAGGTAAATTGTAGCAACTCCCAATAAAGCTACACCAACTGCAGGACCGACTGGAGAAAAATTAGATAAGAATAAAAAGGGTGCCATGAAGTAATAATAAAGTGGGCCTAAATACATACTACCAACTGAAGTTCCCGGACCAATCAAAATAGGATCAAAATTGACAAGTAAATTCCTAACAATTATTGCATCTCTCCCCTCATCTCCCAAAAAAGTCATGTACCGATCAATTTTGTACAATCTTAAAAATATACCAACCAATAAGATTAGTATCAAAATCCAATTTGTCTTAATGAATCCCAATATACGATATACCATATACAATATACTAACGTAGCTTGCGCCACAGTCTAAATAAATCAACAAAACTTTTAACAATTACCATTAAATCACGACCTGTGCCCTTTCCTGCAACTCTTGGATAATGTGTTACAGGTATTTCAACGATTTTAAATCCTGCTTTTCTTGATTTAATCAAAAATTCTGAGGAAATAAACGCTCCCCTTTCTGATTCTAGTTTTGGTATCTTATCTACTACTTTTTTAGATATAAGTTTAAATCCACAATCAATATCTTTAACATGTAGGCCAAAAAGCAAAAATACCACCAATTCCCACATTCTTGAAGTTACAATCTTAAATTTACTTACTCTACGTTTTTTGTAATATCCAATAACTAAATCTGCATTTGTCTCTTCTTGTTTATCAAAAAAATTTGTAATCTCTGAAAAATCAAATTGGCCATCAATATCAGTAAATGTTATCCAATCATATTTAGCGTTATAAAGACCAGATTTAAATGCAGCCCCATAACCTCTGTTTTTATCATGACTTATCACTCTTACTCTTCCTAAGAGCAAGCTCTGCTTATCCTTGATTAAGTCTTCTACAATTTCCTTGGTTCTATCGCTTGATCCGTCATTAATGACCAATATTTCCCAATTTTTAACATTTTTTTCTAAAACTTTTTTAGCTTTTAATATTGTTTTTTCAGCATTTGCCTCTTCGTTATAGGCTGGAAAAAACAAAGAAAGACTATCAATTTTATATCCCATACAGACTATGATATCATCAAACTATGCGGAATGCTCTAAAGAATTTGGCTGTAGTTACTCTGATGGCAATTCTCCCCACAATTCTTGTTTGGCTTCCTTTCTTTGCTAGGTTTGAAAAATTTTGGAGTATACCACTAGGAAACCAAGGCATGGCTACAATAGTTTCAAATTTCGATGGACCACTCTACATTGTTGCTGCAAAAACACTATATAATCCTGAGAGGATTGGGTCAGATTATCAATTTCCATTGACTAATGAATACTACTCAGCCCATTTCCCCATGTTTCCACTTTTAATTAAAAGTTTTGCAGGAATTTTAGGTCATCCATACTCAATGCTTTTTGTGACAATTTTAAGTTCAGTTTTGGCTATATACTTTTTTAACAAGCATGCAAGATTGTATTTAAATGAATCTGATTCATTTTGGCTTACATTTGTTTTTGCAATATTTCCTGCAAGATGGCTAATTGTAAGAAGTGTTGGTTCACCTGAACCATTTTTTATTTCAGCAATTCTTGCCTCTACTTATTTCTTTACACAAAAGAGATATTGGCTTGCAGGAGTTTGGGGATTACTAGCCCAAATTACAAAATCACCAGCAATACTTCTGTTTGTGGCTTTTAGTCTACAGCTGACAGTTCAGCATTTGCATGATTTTAAACTAACAAACCTAAAAAAATATTTACCTCTATTTTTAATTCCCTTTGGAGTATTTTTAGTATTCTCATTTTACAAATTTGCCTATGGTAACTTTTGGGTCTACTTTAAGTCAGGTGATAATATGCATTTGTTTTTCCCACCTTTCCAAATATTTAATTATTCAGCCAGCTGGGTAGGAACCTTTTGGCTTGAAGAAGTTATATTTATCTATTTAATCGGAATATTGGGAGTCTACAAACTCTACCAAGAAAAATTAACTACTTATTTCTATTTTGCTTTAGTCTTTTTCTTACCACTTCTTTTTGTATCCCATCGTGATTTAATGAGATATTCACTGCCACTTGTTCCATTTTTGATACTTGGTTTTAGAGAAAATTTAATCAAAAAAGAATTCAAGATCGCACTTACTGTCTTGATTATTCCAATTTATTTATATTCCCTCGCCTTCATATCCCAAAACACAATGCCAATTGCCAATTGGGGGCCATTCCTCTAAAACAGAATCTAGAAGTTAGAAATTAGAATTTAGAGATGATAAAACGTGGGAAAAGAACAAATCCAGAGACTAACAGTATGCTATGGAAATTCCTAGGCATTGGAGGCTAAAAAAACAGAGGTATGGACTTGTAGGAGAGGTGTGTCCACATTGTGATCATAAAATATTTCCCCCAAGGGATGTTTGTCCGAACTGCGGTGATGAAAATTGCCAAAGTAGTCATCAATTCAGTGGTAAGGGGCAAGTTTATTCGTACACAACTGTTTATGAAGCGCCTGCTGGATACGATACAAATGTGCCATATACAGTTGCACTAGTTAAGCTTGACGAAGGTCCGATACTAACAGCCCAACTTACCGATGTTGACTGTTCAGAAGTTCAAATTGGAATGCCTGTAGAAATGGTAACAAGAAAAATGCGAAATGACGGAGACGAAAGAGGACTTATTATATATGGATATAAATTTAGACGTGTTGTTACTTCTTCTTCCTCCAAATGACCAAATTATACATTGTGAAATTGTAAGGAAGTACCAAGAACAGGACGACAAAGGCTAGAACTAAGGCGTCGTATTGCACTCCAACCAACCTAACTCCAATTGGTCCTGCAATAGACTGTATTATAATTGCTCCTGCCGAAGTTAAATTAAATTGTAAAAACTTAAACATAGTTTGTTTTAAACCCTTTATTTCTTGTTCTTTAAATGTCCAGATATTATTGAAAATAAAATTATTAACAATTGCAAGTTCTGTAGAAAATGCCCAAGATAATGTTTCAGTTAGTCCGTAATTTCGTAATAATCTAAGTGCAATATAATTTACAATAAAACCAATAAACCCAACAATTCCAAATTTAAATAATTTGATCATTTTTGGATTATGAAGCTGAAAAAGAAATATCGTTCGTAAGAAATCTCCCAATTCATTTTTGATAAGTTTTGATTCACCCTCGGTCCTTGGTTCAAAAACAATAGGTACTTCCACTATCTTTTTGCCAGAATTTGCCATTTCTGCACTCATTTGAATTTTATAAGCAAAACTATTTGAATAAAACCCATCTAAATTATACTCATCTAGGTTACCCTTAACTTTTGTCAATTTAAAACCAGTTGTAAAATCATGAATTTTCGGTTGTAAAAAGCCAATACGACAAATCCAATTACCAACAACGCTGAAGAACTTTCTTTTGAATCCCCAATCATCAGGAATTTTACCGCCCGGAACATATCTAGATCCTATTACTAAATCATACCCATCTTTAATTTTTTCTAACAACCTAAGTAAATCAATAGGTCGATGTTGAAAATCACAATCCATTTCAACAACGTAGTCCGCATTTAATTCCTTCATTGCATATCTAAATCCTGTTGCATATCCACCCCCAATACCCATTTTCTTTTTGTTAAGTGCTAAATGAAGCCAAGGATATTTTTTCATTTTTTCTTGAACTACTTTATATGTACCATCAGGAGATGAATCATCAGCAAAAAGTAAATTCATATCATAGTCCTTGATAGATTTAAATAGTTCAGCCAATGCCTCTATCATTTTAGACACCTGCTCTCTTTCATTATATGTAGGGATCACAATTACAACTTTCTGCATATATTTAAACTTTATACCTTATACATGATAAAATACAAGAATGAAAATATCTATTCTTACCCTTTTCCCAAAAATGTTTGTAGGTCCCCTGACTGAATCTATTATGTGGAGAGCTCAAGATAAAAAATTTTTAGACTTAAATATTGTTGATCTTCGTCAATTTGGAATAGACGAGAGAAGAACAGTAGATGACAGACCATATGGCGGAGGTGCAGGAATGATACTTCGTGTTGATGTTATTGATAATGCATTAAAAGCAATCAAGGCAAAACCTAAAACAAAAGGGGTTAAAATTGTAATGACAGATGCAGGGGGTAAACTTTTTACACAAAAAAAAGCGTATGAATACTCAAAACTTGAGCGATTAGTTATTATTTGTGGACACTATGAAGGGATTGATCACAGAGTACATGAAAATTTAATTGACGATACTATTTCAATTGGAGATTACGTCTTAACAGGTGGTGAAATACCTGCAATGGTAATAACGGACGCTGTCACCCGCCTCATTCCAAACGTCATCAAACCAGAATCACTTGAAGAGGAGTCCCATTCACTGTTCACTGTTGACGGTTTACCAGCTACTGAGTACCCCCAGTACACTCGGCCCCCAGTTTATAACAAATGGAAAGTCCCTGAAGTTCTTTTAACCGGAAACCACGGTAAGATTGACAAGTGGAGAAAATCTAGCAACTAGATTCTAGCTACTAGTAACTAGTTCATCAACCATTTCTCTCCAAGTTTTTAGTGTAACGCCTAATTTCTTTTCTGTAATTTCAGTTTTTAAACCTCCTAATCTTGGCCTTGGGGTTCTACCTTCTACTTTTAAAAATTCCTTCATTGATCCTTTTTGTAAAACATCCTTAGCCCCCTTAGTCTTTTCTAATAAGTAACTTACAAATTCGAATGGTGTGGTTGTATCACTTGCTACCACATGGAAAGTTCCACTAATTTTATCAGTCATTATTTTTGTTAATGGTTCAATTAAGTCATCAACGTTTAATACTGAATGTATCTGGTCCGCAAAGACTGGATATAGTTTACCTTCATCAAATAATTTCAAAAACCCTTTAGCAAAATCTAATTTACCATCAAAGCTTGCTGCATAAAAAGGATATGCAATTCTAACAACTGCATGCCTGACTCCAGATTCATTGAGTAACTTTTCTACTCTATTTTTTGTCCAACCATACCAGCTTATTCCGAAGTTATCATCTGGTAATTTTTTGTCCTCAGAATATGGACCAGGATCAGATTCATCACCTCTAAAAACAAAGTCTGTAGAAATTTGGACTAAAAATATATCTTTTTCTTTGCATATTTCAATTAGGTTTTTCACACCATCAACATTTAGCCTCCAAACAACTCCATTTTCATCTCCTCTTTCTTTTTCTGCACCATCTACATTTGTAAAAGCTGCAAAATTAACTACTGTGCTAACCTCATTTTTATCAAAAAAACTTGCAACATTTTTAATTGAAGTTATGTCAAATTCTGTGAGATCTGGAGTCAATAGCTCTTCCTTATTGGGATACAACTCAACAAATCTAGAACCAACAAGACCACTTGCCCCGAAAACTCCAATTCTTTCTGCCATTTTATTTATATATGTCTGGAAATCTATCTCTCATACCTGGGGCAGTCATATCTTTATCTGTCAAAATTGGGTTAGAAACTGGCCACTTTATATTCAAGTCCTTATCAAATGGGTTTATTGCAAATGAAGAATCAGGCGTCCAATATGCACTTACTAAATATGTATAGTCAACAGGTCCTTCAATAATACATATAGAATTACCCATACCATTCGGCAGAAATAAAGCTTTAATTGGACCATTCGTGCAATCAAAATCAAATGTTTCTATTTTTTCAAAAGTTTCACTTTCTTCTCTCAAATCAACAATAACAGCAACCATTTTTCCATTTATTGGATAAACTAACTTGTCCCATTTTTCAGCATGGATACCTCTGATTACACCAGTCTTGGATCGTGAATGATTCATTTGTACATCATTAAACTGCACACTTAATTTTGTAGCAGTTCTTTTCTAAAAACCTCCTTAAAAAAGCCTCTTTCATCAACTTGAGGTGCGCGTTCCACAACTAAAAGTCCATTTATACTACACGAAGTAATTTTATATCCATTTTCTTGAATTAATATTTGTCGCTCTGGCATTTTTATTTATAGAACGAACAATACTACTTTAGGTTCGATAAATCAAGGAGAAAACTGCAATTACACCAAGAACTGCAACTGCAATATATTCCAAAATAATTTGCAAGCAGATATCCCCATGAATTGCATGATGTATTATTCCCCAAGAAACATAAGCTAGGCCTAAAGCAATAGCTACTGCCATTTGGAAACCTCTGTCATACAAAAAAATGTAAAAACCAATTAAACCAGCACTAAAAATGGCAAACAAGGATATATAGTGTGGTAAATGTTTTTTCAAGCTTTCCATAATTTAAAGTATATTTCCGGATTTAATTATCATAATAATTGAAAGTATCATCCCTAAAAAGACAACATGGGCAAGAGTTCTTCCTGCAACTCTTGTAATTCTCCTCTTTGAAACCAAGAAAGCATCAACCATAAACACAATCAAAAGCAATACCACGACCGATATTGATATATTTCTAGTTGTGGTAAATGGAGAAACCAAAACTTGTTGGGTTGGATTAGATAAATACATGTCATTGCGAGGAACCGCAGGTAACGTGGCAATCGGTGTTGGAGATTGCTTCACTTCGTTCGCAATGACGCTAGGTGTGATATCTATAACTGGCTCAATCTTAGTATCAACTTCAGTTTGGACTGCCTTGTCAGCCAATGGCTGCTGTGGCCTATCTGCATAAGTTGCACCAAAAAACTGAACAATAACTGTAGTGTCGCTTCCTGCTAGATCACCTTCAACGACACCAATTCCGATTTCTTTATATTTTGGATTTAAAATATTATCTTTGTGTGTTGGTGAATTCATCCATGCATCAACTGCTGCTGAGGCAGAACTAAAATCTCGAGCAAGATTTTCACCTGCATATTTATATTTATAGCCAAAATCATTAAAAAACTTCCAAGGCTGTGTCCCATCAGGAGCAACATGGGCCCAATAATCTTTGTCTATCATATCCCTGCCCTTTGTATAAGCAGCAGCAGATAATTCCTGATTAAGAGATAGTGCAGATAATCCTGCCTCTGACCTTTTCTGATTGGTAAGATTGACAACTTCTTGTATACCAATGCTTGAAGCATATCCTAGAATGTCAGGATTAACTTTAGATACATAATTAATTATTCCCTGAAATGCAATTAATAATAAAGTAACCACAATCAAGCTTGAGGGATGTAAGATTTTTGCCTTATGATTATTGCTTTGCCTTGGAAGTAGCAGATGAATTAATTTCTCCATATATCCATCATATCAAAAAAATTGCAAGCTTACTATTTTAAATCAATCCAACTCGACAAATATTCAAACAGTTATTCATGTAAACGCAGATACAGGAGGAAGTACTTTAGTTAATACAGGATCTTCAAGTTCCTCCATCGATGTCTAAATCGCAAGTGGAAACAATAATCAGTAATAGTGCTATATATTTTAACAAACTCGTTTCATACCTTACTTGCTTTTAAATGTTGTTTTTGGGGATTCATACAAGTAGTTAGAGTTATTATTATTCCTAATTTAATATTTTATATATAGTAATAGTTTCTTTAAAACCAATTATTTTTTTATCCAAAGTTGACTTACTAATTAATAAGTTAAGATAATCAGACTTTGGTATTTTTTGAGTACTAGAGATATAAGTTATTATATAATCTGGTTTAATCTTTTCAATTTCCTCCCTGCTGTTATGTAAATCTAATTTGTAATAAATTTGATCAATTCCTGCACCAATACTTTCTTCTGTTAATATAGTTGCGTCTTTTGAAATAGTATTATTTACATAACTGAAAGTATCCAACAAAGCGTTGTCATTCGGTCTAATAAACCTCATATAAAATGTAAAAGTGTTGAATAACAACATGGCAGACAATACTGAAAATAATAATTTTTTATGGTTTCTATTTATCATACTAGGAATGATTTCAATCGATAGATAAACATAGAATGGTATTAATAGCATAATAAGATATTGTGGAGCCTTTAGTGAAATTGATATTAAAAATAACATTGTTGCAAGCGACCAACTTAGCAATAAAGGATTATCTGGAGTTACCTTTGTAATGAGATATTTTAAAGTATTTTTAATTACAAGTACTGTTCCAGCAAATAAAGTAATTATTGTTGATATATAAATCCAATACGTTTTGACTAAAGCATTTAAAGCATCAGTAATCGAATATTCCAAACCTCGTGAACCATATATTCCTAACGTTCTGTATATTTGAACTAATGTTTGGTCAATATAAAGATTTCCCCATTTTAGATACATTACCACTATATATGTAGCGAATACAATTACTGATGAAAAATAAAGTATCCAGTGATTTCGTGAATGTCTTTTTGTAAAAAATAAATAAAATAATGGTATAACTAAAAAATATATGCCAGTATGCTTATAAATTGCTGTAAAGCCTAATAAAATACCAGCTATCACAAAGTAGAACTTGTGACCTTTTTTAATCGCATAGAGATAGGTTGCAATTGAAAGTACTCCAATGAGTAACATTACATTCTCTATTAAATTGAGTCTGTTCGTATATATCAACCAACCATCTGTGACCATAAATATTAAGGAAATTACTGAAGCTTTTATATTCTCAACTTCACGGAACAAATAATATACAAAATATAAACAAATAATTGAGGCAAAGACAGATATTAACCTTGATGTATATATTCCATTTTGACCTATTATCCTAAAAATCGAATTCCTAAAATAAAAATCAAATGGGGGATGATAAAGATACGGTTCTTGGATTTTGGAACCTTCAACTATCATCGACGGATATCCGTAATCAGAATAATGAGTTTGTATAAATGAGTAAACAGGTTCATCCCATTCAAATCCAGGAGTAGTATTAACTTTATAAACTCTAAGAATCAAAGCAAAAATAATTAGTAAACTAACTACAAATATCTCTAATACGAAGTTTTTAATACTAAATTTATTTTTAATAATTTTCATCTTATTTGAAGATAATAATTTAAATTTTCTGAGCATGGTTTTGTAATTTGAAAATACCAAATTAGATAATGAAGTGAAAAAGTCGATATTAAAACATATGTAATAGGTGGAATGAAAAAGGCAAAGATATCTTTTTCTAAAATGAAATTTAATAGCCCAAACAAGATAAATATTACCAATAAAAGAAGGGTCAAACCAAAGATAAATTTAATACCCATAACCGAAAATAATATCAGACAAAATATAGCGAAACATACATTAAATAGCGAAAAAAAAGCCACTTGTAAGAATCTTCTCTTCGAAAGTAGATACCCACGTCTAAAGACGTGGCACTAACACATAACCACATTACAAACC
>ERZ1292632.297-Hain-H43-01um-R2-297-length-51421-cov-15_pt1 | contig 51421 bp, 68 predicted proteins | sample MGYA00564407_ERZ1292632 | MGnify/ENA primary metagenome ERZ1292632 (study PRJEB36523, sample SAMEA6512637) | groundwater metagenome | collected 2019-01-08 | study: AquaDiva: Metagenomics assemblies of 32 groundwater samples | reverse complement strand
AGCTTGGCTGCCTCATCGTAGTGGTGCAAGCGCTCAAGCTGCACGCTCGGCCCCAGGTGGTCGGTCAAGAGACGTTCCAAAGCGTACTTCTGGTCATCGTCGAGGTGAATCCTGTACCAGTAGCCTGCTTCTGCTGTGCGGCGCGTTGCGGCATATGCTTCGAGCGACGCACGGGTGATGGTCTTGGGTTTGCTGCCGGGCTTGAGGATGCCTTTGCGAAGGAGATGCTGCACCCGGGTAGTTCCTGAGTGCCCAAGCATGAGAGCGCTATCAAAGTAGTTAAGATCGCCGCTGTCGTGCGGGCCGACTTGAACCGATGGTGTTAGTGCTGACATCCGAATCCTCCTTGAAGAATTGTTGCAAATGAGTGCGAAAGAAAGGCCGAGGCGATAGCACACTCGGCCTGTCTTTGATCTGCTAGCCCTTGACGCCCCTCAGTTCGGGCGGCAGGAAGTCCTCGACCGGGCGCCCGGTGAACATGGACTGCTTGGCGGCTTCGATGAGAGCACGGTCGTTGGCGCGCTTCTTGGCGCTCACTTCGGGGTCGGCGGCACTGCGGTACAGGATGAGCTCGCAACCTTCGGCCAGCAGCTGGGGCACCAGTCGCTGTGCAAAGGCAGCCGTGGGGAACTTCACCACAACACGGGTGGCGTCGCCCAACTGTGCAACATTGGTGACATTGATAACGGAACTACCACCTTTCTTAGCCATGACATCGTCTCCTTGATTGGGTTGAGCACACGCGCATGTGTGGAGTTTTGTGCGTGTTTGAATCGACGTGATAATCATACAACACAACTTGGTCGATGTCGAGATCGAATGTCAACGATTATCGGATTGAATCTCGACATGAATCAGGTTAGAATGGGACATCATCTTCATCGGGGTAGTGTGCCTGCTCAGGCGGCAGCTCACCTGTGAAGAACACGGTCACACCATCATGCTTGATCCAGGTGGTGTCACCACTGGTGAACTGTTCGCCTCCCATGTCCCGCAAGCACGCAGCCAGATCGACGTTGCTCATATATGTACCGTCATCCTCAAACTGGTGCACCGATACCTGTGCACGTGTGCGCGTGCCCACTACAGCATCGAGTGCCTGCTGAAGCACACGGACAGCGTCAAGCATGAACTCGACCTTCTCAGTGGTTGTCATTGTGAACTCCTTGTTCCTCTTGAATGAACGTGATGTCATCACTACGCAACCAGCCAGACTCGTCACCATCGTCCCATCTGACGCGGTAGATGTTGCCAGGCCGGTGAGCGATGACCCTACCAAACTTGCCCTCGTTGGGGCCGAAGTTCAAGCGAACTACATCACCCATGTCGTAGTGCATGTTAGCACCCCCACCACCAGATGATGCAACCGAGATGGTCGGTGCTGCCGTCCTCGTAGACTGCATCACCTAGCAGTTCGAGGAACCATTTGATAAAGTCACCCATGTCAGCCTCCTTGGTTGATAGTGACCTAGTGTAGCCACGAGCCGGCACCGGTCGTGGCGGCATAGCACAGGCGCACAGCAAGTGCCTGCTGGTCAGGCGTCGCCGTGTTGCACAGGCGCACAGCCTGACTGCCTTTGGGTGCCTCTATCTGCTCAATGTACGCACGCACCACGCCTGGGTGGTACATCGCTTCAAGTTCGAGCTGTGCTAAAAAGCGAGTGGTTGTCTGCACTGTGGTCGTGCCATCCTGATGCACGAAGCACAGGCGCACAGGCTCATCATGTGAGTTGCTCACGCTAATCCTCCATTCCTAACCTGTGCTTGAGGTTGCGGATGTTGGTAAAGGCGGACTGCACGCAACGTGCCTTCGGTAAGTCCACACCTGACCAGCTGCGAACTAGTTCAAGTCGCCTGAGCCAGCGCTTCAGTGCAGCCTCCTGCCGCTCACGTCGATGGTGCTTGGTTAGCTTGCTCATGTTGCCTCCTGCTCCTGCAAATCTAGCTCAGCAAGGCGGTAAGCTAGCTCGTCCAACTCCTTGATCTGCTGGGCGAGTTGCTGCATCCTAACGAGGCGCACCTGCACACGGGCAGCGTATGAGCTAGCACCCACTGCTGTCTTGTGGCGCTTGCGCAACAGACGCCACTCATGCGTGAACACGTTGGTGATGACACCTTTGTAGTACTTGTAACCGGTGCCTGGGTGACGCACTTTGAATGTGTCGGTCGAGTAGTTGTTCATGCCTTCCTCCAGTATCTGCCTGTGTACACCAGCGAGATGCGGTCCTTCTCGACTTTGCGCGTGGTTGGATTGACCACCAGCGCCCATGCGTGCCACCGCTTCATGCGGCCGGTCTTGAACGCTACTTGGTAGATGTACCACCTGCGACTGCAATAGATGTGCACGCTACACCACATATCGTCGTGTTTCATGGGATACCTCCTTCGTGGGCAATGAGGTTAGCGTGCGCGTTCACGCGCGCATCCTTGCGGGCAATGTGAACGCGGTACCAGTTGACCTGGGCCGCTTCGTCGGGCAGCTCAGCACGCAGTTGTGCAGTCGCAGTGCTCAGCGCCTGGTGCCATGTGGGTGCACTGACGAGCGCGTGCATCAGCTGCTCCTCGCAGTGAACCACCTGCTCGGTGGTTCCCGTCAAGTCCACGTCGTCGTGCTTGTGGTACAACCTGACATCGTAGAACATTGTGGGCTCCTTATTCTCCTGAGTTCAGCATCTGGTTCAGCACACTGAATCCCTTGACTGCACCACTGCCTGCGTTCTGCAGTGCGTTATCGGTGCCGGGTCCAGCGTTGCCGACCCAGGATGATGCGCCACCGCCGTTGTTGCCTTTGCCGTCGCCGCCTCCACCACATGCCAGTGATGCAAGTGCCATTAGCACAGCGACGCCCACTGCCATCGACTTCTGCTTGCGTGTTGCTTTCATCGTTGCTCTCCTTTGTTTGTTGTGTGTTGTGTGTTGTGCTTGCTCATCAGTGCAGGATGTGCACACATTACCTGCATACGATTGGCGATGTTGATTGCACACGCCCGCGCTTGCAGGCCCATGCACACGCCAATCGTTTCGCGTATTCAATTGTGTGAGCGCTACAGCGTGATGCCGTACTCGGCGGCGAGTTCGCGTGCCTTCGCCTTCAACTCGTCCGCGAGCGCGTTGTCGCCTGCCATCGCGGCCTTCGCCGAGTTCATCAGCGCGCGTTCGAGTTCACGCTTCTGCGCGGCCTTCGTCGGGTTGTACGTGTTCTCGCTGCGATACACAAACGCCGTGCCACCGACCGACTCGACGTACTCGCGCACTTTCTGCGCTGCCTCGCTCGTGGGAAGCTTCACGGCGAACGTCGTCACCTCGAACTCGCTCGTGATGACGCGCTTCGACTCACCACTGCCTTTCTTGCCTGGCATTGCACACCTCCTTGTGTGTTGTGTGTTGTTGATTGCACAGGCGCATGTGACGCTGCTCGTCATGCGCTAACGTAAAGTTCTAGTTCGTCGTACAGCGAGCGCGTGAGTTCGTCGTAGTTTGCGTCGTCACCCATGCACAGCGCATCCGCGATGATGTCCATCTCCTCCTGTGTCACCGCGATTGTGTATCCCACAACCTCGCCGTCTACGATGACCTTCGTCACGCGCTCTTCGTTCAATGCCTTCACGTCACACCTCCTTGTGTGTTGTGTGTTGTGTGTTGTGCGTTGTGTGTTGTGCGTTGTCACGTGTGTGACAACGATTGACGATATATGCGCGTGCATGTGTGACACATTGCAACATCGTCACGACGTGCACGCGCGAAAAACGTGATTGTGTTTGCGTTGACAACACGTGTGCATACATCACACATGCACGTCAATGTTGCATGCGTCACGTCACGCGCGTATTCATCACGTTCACGCATTGCGTATGATATTGCAATTGCGCGTGTGTGTGCATCACGCGACAATTCACGCGTCGCATCGTAATACACGTTGACGCGTGAATCGTCATGCAATTTGATTGTGCGTGTATCAAACGTTGTCGATGACATCATTCACAAATTGCGTGATGCAATCGCAATACACGTTGTCACGTAATGCACAATCGTCATGCGCGTAATCGTCAAACATTGCGTCGATGACACGTGCAACATACGCGATTTGCATCACGTCGAATGCGTGATGTATTGCGTCGTATGCACGTGACATCGCGTCGTTTTTGTTTGACGCGTCAAACGTGTGTTTCAAATCGTCGCGTTTCATGTGCACATTATACAACGCATTGCGTGAATTTTGTGTTACAATTTCATTGCAAATTCATTACATTTCGTAATTGTTGTTATGTTGAATGTTTACTTGGCATAGCGAAATGACACACGTTACATGTGAATGATTGCGTGTGTCGTAGTTCATGTGTTACATTCGCGTGACACGATTGTCACGCTTCGCGTATACGCGTTGTCGTGTGTGTTCATGCGCATGATACGCATTGCGAACTTTTGCACACGATACGCGCGTTGATCTAATACACGCGAATCGTTAATCAACGTAAACACATAATCATACATGTGCGCGAGTTCATGTATTAACGACGCGACGATTGCGCGTGTTGCACACGCGCGTGCATCATCGCGTATCATGTTGACGTTCAAACCGATGCGCATGTGAAAACGTACATACGAGTACGTGAACGATGCGTAACGTTCGTCGTCATTGAATGTGTGAAATGAAATCATGCGAATATTGTATCACACGTGTGTGAATTTTGGGTTACAAATGTATTTCAATTTCATTGCATTTCGTAATTGTTGTTATGTCGATTTGTTGTTTCAAAATGAAACACACATGCACACATGCACACATGCACACATGCACACACAACGCAAACACACACGTACATTTGTTAATACGTGTGTGTCGCATGTGTTGCGTTATTTGATTGTCACAACTTACAACGTCATGTCGTTTGCGCGCATGAATTCGCGCAACTCGTTTTGCATCGTCACGACGTTTGCGTTGTCGTCATCGTTATGCGCGTTCATTTGCGCAACCGCGATGCGTTTCAACATCGCGTTTTTGTCGTACAACAATTTCGCGCGTTCAACGTCACGTTGTGCACGATACACAACACATGTCGCGTTTCGTTCGCGCGCGAATTTGATGATTTCGTGTGCGAGTTTCGTGTTGTCGCATTGCACGACAAATGACGTTACGTTTGACGTTTCATCGATAACATTGCGTGTTGACATCGTCGTTATGTGTGAATGACGATCGTGTGTTTGAATTACACATGCAATGACGTGTTGCATATGTTCACGCGTCGTTCAATTGTTAATGTTCAACGTCACGCGTATCATACAACACAACGTGTCGTTTGTCAATACGTGTTGCGTTACGATTGTGTTACGAATGATGACGCATGTGACAACACATAACGCATGTGTGTACGCACACGCGCGCGTTATGTCGCGTATATGTGCGCGTTACATAACACACATCACATTACATAATACGATGCGCGAGGAAAATAAAATGCAGATGCATATGCAGATGCACATACAATATATATAGATATATATTCCTGTTAACGTCTACACGGGAGAAGCAAAACTAAGCAGTGGGGACCGAGTCGAAGTTATACGAGGTCAGCGAGGTTCGCATCGAGGAAAGGCCGCTTTCACGCAGGAGCACCCTGAGCGCCCTGGCCCATGAGTCATACGCCATACGTACTTTCACTTTAGCCCCACGACTCTTGTTGGTGGCAGTTAGGAGCGTATAGTCGCGCTCAAGCATGCGCTTGTGCGTCCACGGATCCAGTGGTAACTCCAGAAGCTCAATCAGCTGCCAGAACTCCTCTGCAGCTAGGTCAAACTCATCCATCAGTGCAAATGCTGGCACGCCGGCCCTTGCAAGGACCTTCAGGAGTTCCACTTCAGGGCTTGATGACTCTAACGAGATCATGCCAGGTCAGCTCCATGCTGGGAGTCTTGTACACCTTCACTTCAAGCACACCGCGGTCTCTTAGCAGTGAGATAACGCGCGACAGTGGCAATGTGTACTCCTTAGCCAGATTCACTATTGACATGCCACCGAGCCAAAGCTCTACTATCTGGTTGTTGCGTGCTTCGAGCTCGTCAGGCTTCATCGGTGTCACGCTTGACGTAATCGGTGAGACCCGCGTGGTCAACCACTTTCTGTACACGACCAGGCTCCAGTCCAGTCGATTGGGCAATAGACTGGACAGTCTCACGCAGGCGGGCCTCACGCAAAATGGCGACTCGCTGCTTGCGACTCGTGTTACGCAGTGGTACCCCTGCCCTGCGCAAGTAGGTGTAAATGGTGTTTGGATTCAGCCCCGTCTCTATCTCAATCTCAATGATGGGCGCACCTCCGTCACGGTAAAGACGGACCACTTCGTGCATGTCTGCCTCTTCACGTTCCCTCTTAGCCCCACGACGAAGTGGCACCTGATACCGCTCCAGAATCTGGTATATCGTCGTGGTGCTTCGACTGAACGTCTGAGCAATGTCGGATACCGCAGCGCCTCCCATGTACAGTTCTGTGATCTCTTCCTGGTCATCTTCACTTGGTACAGTCATAATTCGCCTCCATTCTAAACTGACAACAGCTTACCATGTAATTTGGAAATTGTCAAGATGGAATCTCGACGCCGATCAAAGATGAAACCCGATGATGAACGAAAGCGAAACCCAATGACAAATACAATTAACTTATAGAATTATTATTGGGATATATTTTCTTCGGTATAGAGAGACATATGACATGATACTCGACATGTTGAGTTTCATGTCATCTTTCCCATATACGCGCTATATCGATTTTTTGCGATAATAATCCTATAAATTAAACCAATTGACGGCGAGATTCACAGTGGACATCGACCGGCAAGTGTGGTATGGTTACGTGATGGTAAGTCACGCGCACTTTCCCACGTCAAAGGAGCAACCCATGTCATACGTCAAGAATTGGTGGAAAAGCAAGACTTTCTGGTTGAACGCTCTCACCTCGCTTGCCGCTGTGCTAACGCTCGTAGGTGAGCAGCCGTTCATTCCAACAGCCTGGCTGCCGTTCATTCTCTTCGGCAGTGGTGTCGCGAACCTCGTCTTGCGCTTGTGGTTCACCAACACCGCGACGACCCAGCCTCTGGGGCTGTTCGGTAAAGGCAAAGGTTAGTCCGTTGCGACAGTCTATCGTCCGCGGTTCCTTCCGCTGCGCGGGCGTTATGGTGTGTGCATTCGACATGAGGAGTTGGGATGCAGGTACCATGGCCAGCTAAGAGCACCAGAAGCTTGGTGCCAATAACTGACATCAATAGCCTGACGCCCAACCAACGCTTCATTGTTGATCTGATGGTGTCAGGTTACACTGTGCCCGCAATTCTTTCTCGTTGTGCGGAGCGCAGTGAGCCCGAAGGCGGCCCCATTGAGGTGGACTACGGTTGGATCGTGCGGGCGTACACGGACTACTACGCACAGATCCTAGAAGCACGCAGGCTAAAGGACCAAGAGATCCTCGATAGAGGCCTTGGTCGCCGAGCCGAGCGTATTGCACGGCTCGAACGGCATGCAGAGGCCATAGAGGAGAAGGCACAAGCTTCTCCACAGTGGTCCAAGGCATACGTCGGTGCCATCGAGACCATTGACAAGGTGACAGAGCCGCTCAACAGAAAGCGTTTACCGGATGATGACGCATGGGTGATTCTAGTCAACAAGTTGGCACATATATCGACCAGCACACCACACGCTCAGCTGGAGGGGCCGGCGGATTCGATGCAGCCGGGGATAGCTTCTGGGTTGACAGAATCGTTGCTGGACCAACCTACGAGCAACAGCGGTTCCTACTTGATCGACTCCGACGAAGACCCAGTGCCGCTCAAGACATCCCGCTCAGAAGCAGAGCCCGAGTCAAGTTAGTCGGCGGTGGTGAGCGCGGTGGCAAGTCTGACTACTCTGCAATGGAGCTGGTTACGCGTGCCCCATGGGGTCGCCTATTCTGGATCATCGCTGAGGACTATGAAGGCACCCACAAGGAGTTTGAGTACGCACTGGCGTGGTTCTCACAGTTAGACGCACTCGACAAGCGTGACATCAGTATGCCATTGCGTCACCAGTGGCGCATGAAGCTCAAGACAGGACAAGTAATTGAAACCAAGACCGGGTCAGACATTAGCAAGATTAGGTCGGACGCGCCTGACGGCATACTCCTGGTGGAGGCCGCTACCGTTCCCTATGGGCTCTTTCTCAAGTGTTTCGGTCGTCTTGGAGAGACACGAGGGTGGCTCGTGGCATCTGGTACTTTCGAGGGAAGTTCCGGTTGGTATCCTGAACTCTTTCGTGAAATGCAGGGGCCTAATCAAGAGTATCGCGGCCGCAGTTTCTCTGTGCCTTCATGGTCTAATCATGCTGTGTATCCGGGCGGTCGTGAAGATCCTGAGATAAAGCGTCTTGAGCGTATCTACTCGCGTGTGCCTGGCTTGTTTGATGAGCGCTGTGGCGGTGTGCCTACCCCACCCATCAATCTAGTGTTTCGCGAGTACCTTGAGAGCCTGCATGTCGTTAGCGCTGACCAGCACGCTTACAAACCTGGTGTGCCTGTTTACCTAGGGGTGGACCCATCTGATGGTGGACACCCATACGCTGTTGTGGCCTGCCAGTTCTTTGCCGACCATGATCCAGACCCGGACGACCGCATTGACTTCTGTGTGGTCATCGACGAGGTGTGGGAGCAAGGACTGATCGACGAGCAAATGATTGACGCATGTATGCGTCGGCCGTGGTGGAAGGACGTGCGCGGTGGAGCAATCGATAAGCTTGCGCCCGACAGTCGTCGTAGATGGCTTAGCTATGCCGGTGTGCAACTGGCGTCAGACCGGGTGGAGCAACTCCACGGGATTCGCAGGCTTCACAGTTTCCTTTACAGTGAGCGTGTGCGCCCAGACGACGTGGAGTCAGGACTTGATGAGTATACTCGGCCACCCCACCTCTTAATCGTCGATCAGCCAGAGCGTGGGGCATCATACGGGCTGCGATACGAGTTCCCGCGCTACAAGCGCAAGGAGACCGATGTTGGAAGCGATATGCTACCTTCAGAAGTCCCGAATCCGAACCTACCTTGTGACGCCATCAAAGCGTTGTGGTATCTACTGGTTGCACGGTACGGTGCTGTGCGTGGTCGGCAGCTGCCAAAGCCAGTATACACTCTCAGACGTGGTACAGAGCGGGTCGAGTGGCGTGGTAAGCGTACCGAGCAGTCTCTTCCACGAGGTGGTCACGGGGCAGACGGCCGGACCTTCCTCACTATAGTCGAAAAGAGGGTATTCGATGCAGAGGAGCGCCGAAGAACTCGAAGAGCTGTACGTAGAGTTAAGGACGAGATATTCAAGCCGTAACAACTACGTGACAGTGATGCAGGACTTCTTTGATGGGCGTCACTGGGCTCTTGACAGCGAGGGTGGTGATATTGGTGCCAGTGGTGTAGACACTGGTGACAGCAGTGGTGGTACAGAAGAGACCATCACCGTTAACTTCTCGCGCGTGGTGGTCCTGAAGTACGCTTCTGTGCTGTCCAAAGGCTTCCGCTTGCAGGTGCCTGAGCCTGCTGTGGCAGATGCGCGTGCATCAGCTCAGAGACGTGAAGCGTATCTTCTCACCATGATGCCATCGTTCATGCGTGCGTACCGTCGTGCGGAGCACAACGCCTGCAAGGTTGGTTATGGTGTGATTCAGGCTGTGTTCAACAAGCATGACACTGCTCCTGAGGTCCGCATGATGGGTGAAGGTCAAGACCAGCGCGTTGTACATGAGTACACGTTCATGCCTGGTCAGTCCCGCTCCGCGTTTCACTTTCGCAATGTACCCCCTGAAGACTTCTTCCCTGTATTCACCGGCTATGATGACCCCAATGAAGACTTGTGGTACGTCATTCGTGTAGACAAGAACCGCCTGACTGCAGAACTACGCGAGCGTTATCGAGTGGAGTTGGAGAGCACTGGTGGGTGGGACTTGTTCGGTCCTGACCAGGTAGAGCCGTCGTGCACACTGTTGCATTACTGGGACAAAGAAGACTACTACTTAATCGCTCAGACCATGCGCAAGCAAGCGAGCAAGCCGCGTAGCGCGTTTGGTGGAGGAGGTGGTCGCAGTGAAGCCCCACTCACACGTGCTGTGCTTCTCGAACATTCGAAGCACTTGTGGGGCCGGCCACCGTTTTGGATCATCAGCAACGTCTTTACAGGTGAGGCAGATCCCACATGGCGCGGCACTACATCAGATATTGACGCAATCAAGGCGCTCAACCGTCGTTTCAATGAAACGCTGAGCGATGCTGCTACTGAGATCCGCATGCACATTCGCAAACCATTGGTCTACAAGAGCGACGAGCCACAACAGGATGTATCAGCAATTGAGTTCGAGTCAGGCTCAGTCATCCCCATTGGCTCAGATGAAGAGTTGTTGCCACTGGACTGGCAGCCTGTGCCTGACGCTGTGGAGCGGCTACTGGACCGCTACGAGCAATCCGTTCATCATCTGTCGTTCCTTAACGAAGCCGCGTTTGGTAACATGCCCAATTCACCAACCGGTGTGGGTATCCGCATGGCCTTTGCATCCATGTTACAGATGCTCGATTTGAAAGTGCCTCAGCGTGTTGATATGCTGCAGCATCTCTTTGGTGCTGTGCTTGCTTACACAGAGAAGATGCTTGCCCCTGTGCAAGTCAAGCGAGGTGGTGTACAAGGGGCGTCGACTGGGCGTATGCTTTTCCGTAGCACTGCGGCGGGCGCGAAAGGCGGATCAAAGTTCACGGTTGTTGACCTAGAAGCGTCTGACATCGCCAACGACTACGACGTTGTCATTGACTTCAGTCAGGTACTGCCGTTCGACGAGATCCAACGTGACCAGAATGAGGTGTATAAGTTCAAGTCCCGCACGCAGTCGCTGCGCGAGACTTTGCGCAGTAGAGGCGTGCAAGACGTCGACCGCGCCATTGACGAGATCAAGGGCGAGCTTGAGGATGAAGTTCTCAATCCTGAACACGTGCTGCTGGTGGCCCAAGCCCGCCAAGCCAAGGGTGCTGGGCAAGCCACCGCCGGTGCACCACCGCCCAGCCTTGCGGCGCCACCTTCCTCGCCAGTTCCTCCTATGCAAGAAGGCCCCCCCGTACCTCTTGCTCCCACTGCAGGCACCGAAGGCGAGGGCGGTGGTGTTCCCGGTGGAGGCATGAACGTGCCTGGCATGCCGCGTGTGCCTGAGGGCATGGGTCCCAACATGGGCGCGGGTGTGCCAACGCCTGGTGTCAACATCGGCGCCGGAGGCATGGGCTAATGGCTTTCACTGAGGGCGGCGGCAAGCAGAAACGAATCACACCCAGGCCAGAGGCCACTACTACTGTGCCTGCTGGTGCTAAGCCGCGTCCACTGATATATCCTGAAGGTGCACGGCGTGAGCGTCCTGGCATGGCTCGCCGCAAGAAGTTGATGGTCAAGCCACCCGCGTTGCTGAAGCCACCTGAGGTCGGTCCACCCGTTAGGCCACCTACAGTACATCGTGGATTGGAGCGTGAACTCGCTACTGCTGCTCGCTATGCCGCTGTGCCTAAGAAGGGCTTTGGTCTATTAGGTAAGCTCGTTCAGCCCATGGTGCAGATGAGTGAGGATGCTACCGGGCGTATTGCACGAGATGCGCCTAAGGGTCTTGATGGTCAACCTGTGCCTGTGCAGGTGAAGGGCATGCCGTGGGCTCAAGCAGACGCTCTGCCTTGGGAGGCTGCTCCAGTGCAGCGAGCGGGTGCCGCAGTGGGTGCCGCAGTGGGTGTACCCACGCTAACGAAGGGTCAGGACTGGAAGTCCTTCTTTGAAGGCATCGCTGGGCACGCTGTGCAGTCCCCTGAGGAAGCCGTTGCGATTGCCCAAGCGTATCTGGTGAGTGAGGATGAAGTCACTCGACCATCTGCCACGGGCAACCAGATGCGTCGGTTCCTTGGATTACCACAGCGCGGTGTGTCAACTCTGCTTGAAGACATTCTGGCGCCCATCTCGTACCCTGCACGCTTGGCTGAGGCTGGTATCACGGCTGGTGCCATGAGTCTGCCTGAAGGCTTCGTGTTTGACCCTTCATCTGCTGGGCTAGAGCGCACTGCGGGAGCACTGCTTTTGGCAAAGGCAGCTTCTCCCGAGCTCTTTGCTGAACAGCAGAGGATGCGTGCGGCGGCTCAGGCTGACTTCAATGACAAGAAGCAAGCGTACCAAGACATGATTGCGAAGCATGGCTACGAGGATGTCTTCAACGTGTCTTCACAGCTTGGCTATACCATGGTATTTGCTGATGCTGCTAAGGTCAAGGCTATCACTGCAGACCTCGACAATCCTGATCTGACATGGTATGAGTTCGTACGTAAGCATGAAGACCTTGGTGTTGAGGTACTGTTCCAGTCGGCATTTGATCCATTCAATCTCATTCCTGTATCGTGGTTCGAGAAGGCGTTTGAGGCTCCGAAGGCCGTACAGACTGCAGCACGTGGTATTGCATACGGGGTCAAGGGTGTCATGGAGGCTCCACCTGTTGCTAAGGGACTGGGCAAGCTGGCAGGCTTCTTTACTGAAGTATCTGCACAAACCCGTCTGCGTGCATTCAGCTATACAGTCGAAGACACCCTGACTACGTTGCTGAGCCGTCGTGGTGTGCTTTTCGAAGCTGGTGAGGGCACTGACATTATCAAGCTTATAGAGCGCGCTGTGCAAGGTGACGAGACCATTTTGCGTGCGCTCGGGCCGCAGCAACGTGACGTGCTCAAGCGTATTGGTGATCAGTGGAATGCATTAGGTCTGCGTGATGTGCGTGCGGCAGTAAAGCGTTACGGCGATGAGCTATCACAGAAGATGATGGATGAGCCGCAGTACGCTAAGCTGCTTGCCAAAGATGACGCTATGCAGATCTATGTCGTCGAGCGCATGTTGACCGAGCAGCAGGCGAAGGTGCTAGGCATTAGCATCGAGACCAAAGGCGTTCTCTCACGTCCACTGGCGTTCATGACTCAGTTGCTCAAAGAGAACTATCTGGCGACATGGGCGTACAAAGTTAGCAACGGGTTTGTTGACAACCCGGTTAAGATGACACTGCGTGGCTATAACCCAGCGTGGTCGGGCAGTATGACCAATCCAGAGCGTGTCGCAGCGTTCTTGTGGGAGCAGGGCTTCGGTATTCCTCGCGGTATTGAACAGGATTTCACCATGAAGGTGCTGGGTATCGAGCGTGGTGTTCTTGCCACCGAGCGACTGCCGTGGCCCATTGGCAGCTTCACCGAGTCAATGAAGAATCTAGAGGTGGTAGCCACCGAACTCTTTGGCTCCAAGGTAGCCAAGACTGCAGATGCACTCAAGGCCGCCTTTGCTGAGTCACGGGCGAAAGGGTTGCTTGAAATTCCTGTTGCCGTTATGGATCGCGTCAATTGGGCCAATCTGCCTGTGCTTGGTCCGAAGGCAATCCTTGAGAGCAGTGGCGCTATGGAGATCACTGCACGCATGAACACGTTTGCACAGGGTATGCTGAAGTACTGGGACGGTGACGGCTTGCGTGCTGTGCAAGAGACAGTGGGAGAGTTGACTCGTTCAGGCATGGTGCCCGAGGACGCACTCACGTTCCTGTGGAACCGTCGTGGCACTCCTGGACCGGGTACCATGCGCGAGTGGATGGATCGGTACTTGAAAGTGCCCGAGGTGGCTGAGTATGTGCCGACGCCCACCGCTAACCTTTCTACCATCTTCCCGTGGGCAGAGCAAGCACCCGAGTCGGAGAAGCTGTTTATTGCTCTTGAGCGTGCGCTCGACATAGCACAGGCGCGCGGTGCCAAGACTGAGGAGCTGCTTGCGAAGTTTGACACTGCAAATGCGCTTATTGGCCACATGAAAGAGATTGAAGAGCGCGCACTGAAGGCTTCTGTGCAAAGTGGTGTAACCTCAATCAAAGGCCCCGTTCCATTCGTGCTTGAGGCCAGCGATGACGTGCTCTATCGCTTTGACGACGCGCTCGATGCATTCATGGAGACAAAGAAGGGAGAACGTTGGGAAGCAATGCACGTGTTCCAGGAGGATTTGAAGGCCCGTGGTCTTGACTGGGCACCAGATTCTGCTCCCTATGCGGCTTATAAGTTTCATGACCAGGTGGGCAGGGCGGCTGATAAGCTTTTGGATAAGTTGTTGGAGAGCCCAGGTGACATCGCTGGTCCCGCAATCCTAGATCAGATAGACAAGATGTGGGATGGCGCACGTGCCATGATGCGTGCTACTCTGGATGAGGCAGCTCAGTTTGCAGTTGACAGACCTCAGGCAGTGGCATATATGGAGTATGCAGATTCCCTTGATGGTATCATGGACGCTGCCAACAAGGTGCGCAGAACGGCGCTGGATGTGTTGATAGAGAAGCAGCGTGGGCGCTTAGCCGCTGATGCTGCCGCGAGCAGGCTTCGTACAGTGTGGGATGACTACACCACAATGTTCAAGAATGCCACACGCACCGAGCTTCCTCCGCTTGCCAAGACATTCGCACAGTTCAAGCTTGACGAGAAGATGATGACATTCTTGTGGGAGTCACCGGATGTGCCACTGCGCTACATGGAAGGTGGGATGCATCCCAAGCTGTATGAAATTCACAAGCTTACGCCTGCACAGACTCGTCAGCTAGTGCATGGTAGATTGACACCTAACGGAACAATTGCCATAATTCCAGGTATCGATGTACCGGACAAGACCACACAAGTCATGCGTTGGGCGCAAGACATGCTGGATCAGGGCATCTCTCCATACACACCCACACAGGTGCAGTTTGGTGGGCAGGCATGGATCAGTCCCATTGGCGGCAGTACACGCATGAGCGTGACCAGGCCACTCATCGATGTGGCCTATCCTGCGCGCACTCATCGTATCGCTTTGGTGTACAAGGGTGACGAAGCTGGCAAGTTGATGGTGCAAGACCGTCGCTTAAGCGATGTGCTCAAAGCTCCATACGAGGCACTTGAGACCTGGGAGGAGGTTCTAAGGTATACGGAGCGAATGAAGGGTGGATCCCTCGAGGATGCACTGGAGTTCGCGGAAACCATTCGCTCACATGGCATTAAGGGTGAAAGTGCCACCTATAAGGGTGCATGGTACCGCAGTGCTGAGGGCAATGAGTGGGTGTTTACCAACACCGGAATGCATCCAAGTAGTGACTTGCCTGAGAGCGCCACGGGTCTGACACACACGGGAATTGAGCTTACAGTGTATCCCAACCACACGACGTTCATCGTACCTGGCAAGGAACTCACGCAGGATGTGGATGACGCTGTTGGCTGGATGCTCACTCATGGCGCGGATCCCGATACGCCCATCAAAGTCATCAACTACGGTGCACAGCCACTAACGAACGCTCGGACACTAAAGGAGTTTGTTGATGACCGCTTCGTGCGTACGAAAGCTCTAAAGGCTACTGTGGAGATGGAGTCATCTGCACGTTGGCCCACCGACTTGCGCGCTGTGCTGTCTGTAGAGCAGGAGACTGGTGAATTGCAGGGGCCTGCATTAACTGGTGTGATGAATGCGTTGACAGGCGAGATTCGGTGGAAGCGTGCACTTAATCACATACCTACGTCCGATGTGGAAGGTCTGCAAATTCGCGCCCTAGTGGCAGGGTGGCACCCCACTGAGTTCGACTTAGCCTGGGCTAATCCCGACCTGGAGAAGATCTTTGCCAAGCAGCTACTCGACCTTGACCCAGGTATGCGCGGTGTAATCATACGCAACACGTTCCTGGGCTGGACCGCTTCGGTTGAGGATGTGGCGACAGGCGCTGGTCGTGGCTTCAAGCGTCCTGTGCATCTTGACTGGACACAAGCACTTAACCGTCTCAACACTCATATGCTTGACACTGTGATGGCACGTCAGCAGCAGTCTATCCGGTGGGGCGAGTTGTACTCGCAGTTGGGCAAACTCGACGATGTTACAGAGCGCACGCTTGGTGCACTCGGCGGATGGAAAGCTAAAGCTGAGCAGTTCTTAAGTCAGCCACCTGTCCCTGTGCAAGCCGCTCCGAAGTTCGGTGCAGCAGACGTTGCCGCTGCGCGTGCCCGTGTGCAGGATGCATGGTTGGAGCAGCTTGAGAACGCACGCATTTACGGTGAGATGGAAACTGAGGGCACGTTATTCCACTACTGGAAGAACTCGCGTGCTGGTGAGATTCTTGGCAACATCTTCCCGTTTACCAAGTGGCAGCTACGTAATCCTGGGTTCTGGGCACGCACGTTCATGGAGCGTCCCGCACTGCTTGCGGATGCGTATCGTGTGGACCTTGTGCGCCGTCGCATCGTAGAGGACATGAATCTAACGGACCGGTTCAATGAAACATTACCCATGCCTGTGCTTCAGGCACTTGCTGACAAAGGTATTCTGCCGCCTGGCTACTGGGCGTTCAATCCGCTGCAGGTTCTATCTATCTTCGGTCAGATACGCGAGCCGTTTGAGACCCCGCAGGAGGCCGCTCTCACAGGTGCTGCGGGCGTGGTCAAAGGTGCGCTTAACGTAGCGGAAACCTTTGGTATGCAGCCATGGCCGTGGTGGAAGGCTGCTGCACGCAGTGCAGGTCTATATCCTGGTGAACCACCGCCCTCTGTGCTTGGTGCACTTGGTCGTTATCCTCCATGGGGCACTGAGCTTGAGCGCATGATTGCACGTCAGGCAACTGGTGGTCCCACAGACATGGACGTGTACCGTGTGAATCGTCGGCTTGCTGAGATGGTACAGGAAGGCACGATTTCCGCTGCACAGGCGACAGCGGCACGCGATAATCAGACGCATCCGCTGTGGATGCAGGCCCAGCGCGAAGTCAACTACGTCAACGATGTTACATCAGGTATGCGCGTGTTTGAGCCGTTCACTACCAAGTACGCTTCTCCGGGTGAGTTAGGGATTCGCAGGGATCTCAAAACTTTGGAGGGCATAACTGATCCCATTGAGCAACAGCGCTTCTTGATGTCTCATCCGCACTTGCAGGCATACTGGGCATCACAGAAGCCAAAGCTGACGCGCGAGTATGACCGTGAGAAAGATCTAATCTTTGAACGCTGGCAGCGCGAGATCGACCAACTGTATCCATGGGACCCTGGTCGCAAAGAGTTATACAAGATGCGTGCCGACGAGTTGCGTGCGTTGGAGGACAAGTACGTTGCACAAGGCTTGCAGTTGAAATCCGAGCCAGGTGACATCAGGTCTGGATCCGACGTTATGCAGCGGCTGCGTGATATGGAACCGCGTCCTGACCAGTTTACAACTACGTCTGGTGACATCGATTGGGCACGCTACGACGCTGCAATGAGTGCATTCACAGGTGGCATTGGTCAAGCGTCAGCAGCCATGGGTTATCCCATCACCCCTGACCAGTACGACATCTGGCGCACTGGCTACAAGAAGCCGATGGAGCAAGCATGGATGCTGCAGCAGCGTGCCATCAACCGGGCATGGGATATTTCCAATCAGGAGTTTGAGCGTGGTGGCTACCGTAGGCTACAGGCCATGGGTGGTGGCTCGCGCTTCGAGGTTGCAGCAAAGCTCGCACCAGAGCGGCAGGCATCAGCGTTTGCAAGTGCCATTGCTGCACGTTTGGGAAGGCCTGTGCAAGAGATCCTAAAGGAACTGGAGGGTGTTACGCTGCCCGGTGCTGGTACTGCATTGACTGAGGAGCAGAAGCTGCAGGCTGAGTACTATGCACTTGAGTTGGAGGAGCGTGAGCGGTTCCGTGTGCATTTCGACGTGCCCCCGGGGGTGAAGGTTAGCGACTGGCTGGATGCAGCTGAGCCTGACGCTGTGGAGGAGATGCTCGCGGAGTTTCGCTCTGACCCATCATTCCTGCTTCGTCCCACTGCACGTCAGGCATTCTGGGGCTCCATCCACGACCTCATTCTTAACGATGCTGCTTACGATGACCCTGTGCTTGGTGCCATACTGAGTCGCACTGGTCGGTCAACACTGAGCTTTACACAAGAGCAGTATGATGCTGCACTGAAGTATCTCAAGCAGCCAGACGTGTTTGATCGTGTAGTTAATGTGGACCGCATGGATGAAGCTAATGCACATCCAGACTGGTGGCAGCGGGCAAAAGAGCAGCAAGAGCAATATCAGCTCGTTACGGGTGCCTACCCTAAAGAACGCACAATAGAACAACAGTACTTCTTGTTGGCTGAGAGCCAGCGAGCGCGTTGGCAGCGGAGTAACCCAGAAGCCTGGAAGGCACTCACTGACTACTGGGATGTGAAGTCGGATGCAAAGTTCACCAATCCATACTATGCGTACTTTTATGACTACAGCGAGTATACGCGTTGGTTCGGTGGCCGCAACCCTGCAGATGTGCAGGCTCAGATTACAGGCTTCAAGTCATCATGGGACGCTGCACGTCGTGACATGGATATGTACAACCGTGGTGTCATCAAGGTGTGGACACCCGCGATGGAACAGTGGTTTGGCAAGCGGACTGCTGTGAGCGACTTATGGGACTTCATTTTTACGCTGCCACCCGGCTATGGTGAGTGGCATAAGCAGCTGCAGTCTCAAGAAGCTTACAAGGTCGTGATGCAGTTGCAGTCCATGAAGCGCACTGACTGGGTAGACAGAATTCCGGATGCGACAGCACAGAAGGCGCTGAGTACACTGAAGGCATGGGTGAAGGCTAATCCCTATGCTGGAAGGCCCGACACATTGGATTACTGGACACGTGAGCGCGGTATGGCTGTGCCCCCGTTGCCAGAAGAATACGCTGCAGTGCGTGACTCACGTGCGTTGTGGAAGGCTGCATCAGAAGCATCCGACTGGGATGCAATGGATGAACTGCTGAAGAAGTACGGGGCGCTGTGGCATCTGTATGGCTACTACACCCCACGCATTGGTTCTTATCGGCCAAAGGATGAGAGCGGCAGCACCACGGGTGATGGCGGCGATGGTGGAACCCCTGGATCACCCGCGCCGCCTCCGCCGCCTCCACCACCATCACCATAATGAGGAGAGATTGACGTGGCAGCAAATGAACCCATTAAGCCGCCCGAAGGGACGGCGAGCACACAGGATCTTGAAGCAGCACTGCGCCGTGTACAGGATACTGAGAGTAAGCTCACGACCGCCCAGCGCGAGTTAGAAGCATCGAAAGCGCGTGAGACTGCTCTGCGCGCGCGCGGTGCCCAGCAGACGGCGAAGGACCCTAACGCGAAGGATACTGAGCTGCGTGAGCAGTTGGAAGAAGCTACACGCAGGAATCTTGTGTTGGAGACTGCTGCACAGTTTGGACTGAAGCCAGAAGACTTGGAAGGCGATTTTCAAAGTCCAGAAGAGATTCGGCTTCGTGCTCAGACTTTGCAGTTGCAGCACGAGTTGACCCGTCTCAAGGAAGAGTCAGTCGGTGTGCGTGAAGCACTAAAGGCAGTCACCGAGTCGGTGCGTGCCTCTGGTGAAGCCGCAGCCGCTGGCACTTCCGCAGAGGGCGTGCTTACGCAAGCACCGACCCAACGTGAAGAACCGAGGTCACCTGAGCTGCAGAAGCAGTATGATGACGCCGCGAAGGTTGCGCGTGAGCAACGGGGTGCAAAAGAGAATGAGGGCTTGATGCGCTGGTTGACTATAGCACACAAAGACCCTAGCCGTTATCTCACGCGTACCGCACGCGACACTGGAACGCCTGAAACTAGATAAGGAGCTGACATGCCTGCAACAGTTAAACGGGGGCAGATCAGCACCGTCACTGACACTACCAACATCAAGCTGGACATCGCTGATGCGATCGACTTTCTGTCGCCCGTTGATGTTCCGTTGCTTGACGCAATCGGGAAGGACTCGCTCCACACTCCATGCACGCAGATCTTGCACGAGTGGCTCGAAGACGAACTGGAAGCACGCAGTGGCACGCTTCTCAATGCGTATGTAGCTGGTTCAGGCACAATGGTGCTTGCTGCAGATCAGGGCAAGTATCTAGTGCCGGATGACATCATTCGCAGCGAGAACATCGTGTTCCGTGTGCTCAGCGGCCCACCCGATTCCGACACGCTGACTGTGTCACGCTTGGCAGGTACCGATGCAGCAATCGCCGCTGCGAAAGCGTGGAAGAAGATCGCTCACGCAGCGCAGCAAGGCGGTGTTGCTCGGTCCGACTCCAAGAAGACGGTGGTGACTAAGCCCTACAACTACCCGCAGATCTTCAAGGACTGGATCGTCGTCTCAGGCACGATGGAGGTGATCTCACGCTACGGGTACGTGAGTGAGCGTGCCTATCAGGAAGAGAAGTTGCTGAAGCGCTTGGCCATTGACATGGAGCAGGCGTTGGTATACGGCGCGCGCTCGTATAACGCAGGTCCTCCCGTCAAAGCAACAATGGGCGGCTTGTGGGACTACGTGCGTCTTGCTGGTGTCACCAACTCCTGGGCCCAGGTCATCGACATGGTCAACGCTCAAGTAACTGAGACGAAGATCAATGACGTGCTCGCTGCCGTCTGGGCAGCGGGTGGCAGTGTGGACTGTGTTTTAGTTAACTCTTTTAACAAAAGAGTTATCTCAACATGGGCCACTCCACGAATCCGCACTGAGCGCAGCGAGCGCACAGCCGGCGGCTTTGTGACTTACTACGAAAGTGACTTTGGGACGATCGACGTTCTACTGGATCGCTGGGTTGACGCATCCGACATGATCTTCCTCAAGAAGAGCGAAGTCGGCATCGGCCCGCTGGTCAATCGCCAGTTTTCGTCCCGCGAAGTCCCCTCCAGCCTGGACGGCACGTGGTACGAGATCCTGGGTGAGTACACTCAGGAAGTACACTCGGCCAGCATGACGCATGGCTGGATCTACAACACTTCAACCTCGTGAGGTGATGTCATGGCACAAACAACTCTGCGTCCCAAGCAGCTGCTGCGCGACTTCATGCCGGGGTTGGGTGACCAGACCGAACTGGGCGCTGCAGATCTGGGCTCGACCATCATTAACGTGACGGTCGGCATGTCCGACTACACCGATGCCCAGCTTGTGGCTGCGAAGTCCAACATCGAGTCAGGGCAGGATGCTCCTGTGGTCATCCTGCACAGCCTGGCAGTGGAGCCGTCGTTCGTGGCTGCACAGCCCCGTTTGACTTCAGTACGGGCTGTCATCCAGGTCGTTACGGCCAATCAGTCTGCCGTGTTCCTGCGGGCTTACTCGCCATTCACTGGTGGTGCAGCCGGCGGGCTCGGGGTTGCTGCACGCGTGGTCGTCGTGCGGTAATCTTCTCCTCCTTGAGGCTGGGCTCGGGTGGCGCACCTGGGCCCAGCCAAGGCGGGGTTGCTTATGTTGAAGATTGCGATCTGTGTCCCACATGGTGACCGCGTCACGCTGCGGTTCTTTCAGAACTTGTTGATAATTCATTACTACACGCTCTCACAGAGGAGCGACATCATCTTCTTTTACATTGAGATTGACTGCCACATGGTGTCGTTGGCACGTGACAAGATTGTGCAGAAGGCACTTGATGCTGAGTGTGACTATCTATTCTGGGTGGATGATGATGTACTGCCACCCGAGGATGCACTCGTGAAGTTGCTGGCTCACCTGTTGCCGTTCGTGAGCGGTCTCTACATGACTCGACTATATCCTCACACTCCACAAGTATACACGCGCACACCTGTCGACGCTTCTGGTGGGTGGTCATACAAGCCTGTGCTTGAGTACCCAGAAGCGGTTATTAGTGTTGACGCAGTTGGTCATGGTTGCTGTCTCGTAGATGCAGGTGTCTATAAGGTGCTGCGTGACATGATCCCTGTGCAGTCCGTGCTGGGTGTTAGGCTGTCAAACTGGTACGAGTTCCTGAACAACCGTGGTGAAGACTTCTACTTCTGTGACCGTCTGCATGATATTGGAGTCGAAGTCATGGTCGACACGACCGTCAAGTGTGCCCACATGACAGAAGATGATGTGCTGGAAGAACACTTCAAGCAGCTAATGGCTGCAGGAAAGGTTGCGAAGTGATTAAGGTTGCAGTTGCTGTACCTCACGGTGGCGCTGTGCATCCGCAGTTGTACCGCGCCATCTTTCATATGCAGAATGAGCTGGGCAGCGAGTATGAGTTCAGTTACTGTGAAGTGGACATGGCGTCAGTAGCCAAAGCGCGCAACATGATGGTGGAAGCGTGCCTGGTGAGTGGTGTTGACTTTATTCACTTTGTTGACGATGACGTGCTTGTGCCACCCAACACACACTGGCTGTACCAGCACAACGCTGACATTGTCAGTGGTCTCTACATGGCGCGCCAGTCACCTCACACACCACAGATGTATACAAAAGCGGTCGAGTCAGAGAATGCTGGCAAATACTGGCCTGTGCTTGATTATCCAGAAGGCTGGATCGGTGAGGTGGATGCAGCCGGTGCAGGTTGTTTGTTGGTGAAATCCACTGTGTTCAAGGCTTTGCAGGAACACTGGGATAAGCAGCGCAGGATGTGTGCAGACTGGATCGTTGGGGATCGGTGTTACACGGATGACTCGCTGAAGTACTTCTCCAACCTGGGCATGAGGCTCTCACCGTGGTTCGAGTTTCTTGACGCTGTTGGTGAAGACTTCTACTTCTGTGAGCGGGCACGCGAGGCTGGGTTCCGTGTGCTCGTGGATACGCGGGTCAAGTGTGAACATTTGACCTGGGTGCCGGTCGGTGAGGCACATTACAAAGACGCGCGCGAGCGCGGCCTGATAAGGAGTACGAAAGATGGTCAAGTTCCTGAAGTTCTTGGGGGAGGTGGCGGTGTTCCTATTGGGGTCGCTGCTGCTGAACCGGCTGGTTAATGGTGCACCATGAAGATTGCCTTTGTGGCACTGCCTGGCGGCAAGCCATGGAACGGTGCTACAATCTACAATGAGCCGCTCGGTGGCAGTGAAGCTGCTGTAGCTTACATGGCTCGCGCATGGGCACGGCGTGGACACCACGTGACTGTCTACTCGCATGGTCAGCCTGGCGTGTTCGACAACGTGCTGTATTCCCATGTACAGAGCGTTGGGTCAATCCGCCCAGATACTGACGTTATTGTGGTGTCACGTTGGATTGAAGCACTTAACGAGTACATTCCTGATAGTAGCGCATTGCGTGTGCTGTGGTTGCACGACATGCCACAACAGGGACGCTTCAACGTGAAAGCCAATGCACTCATGTTCATCAGTGAGTTTCAGGTACGTGCATGGGGAGTCGCTGGTGATACTGTGTTTCTTACTACGGATGGCATTGACGGCGATGTGTTCCGTGTTGCTGACGCGCCCCATAATGAAAACAAGCTAGTGTGGCTCAGCAATCCAGACCGTGGCCTTGCGCTTGCTGCACGCATCTTTCAGACGCTACGTCAACGGTGGCCTGATCTGGAGCTGCACGTGTACGGTCGTGCGGGTGTGTATGGTTGGGATGCTGAAGCCGAGCGGCCATACTTGCCCCTGGAAGAGCACAGAGAGAATGTGTTCCTACATGATCCGCTGCCACATGCCCGCTTAGCAGTAGAGCTGCAGAGTGCATGGGCCATGTTCTATCCTACGTGGTGGCCTGAGACGTGCTGTATGTCAGCTCTTGAGTCACAGGCATGTGGTACTCCAGTCATATGCTCACCGGCAGGTGCGCTAGTCGAAACGGTCAAAGGTGGTGTTGTTGGATATGACTTCCTTAATGCAGTATCTCAGCTACGCAATCCTAACAAGTGGCGTAAAGAGGCACAGGCAGGTATTGAGTGGGCGTCCACGCTAACGTGGGAGAACATTGCTGAGGGCTGGGAAGAACTGTTCGTGGATCTCAAAAGGCGGGCATAATGAGAGTAGTATTCACATCGGGCTACTCCTACTGGGGTGAGCTTAGCTATGATGAACTGTTTTCATCCAGCGGCGCAAAGCAGGTCGGCGGTGGTGAGACCGCCATGATGATGTGTGCCCGTGAGTGGGCACGCGCGGGTCATGAGGTATTCCTGTTCGCTTCATGCAAGCCAGGCAAGCAGAATGGTGTAGACATGATGCCTGACCGGCTGTACACAGACTTCATCACGTCTGTTGACACCGATGTCATCATCTCATGGGATCTGCCTCACGCCTTTCGCTTCGCGGATAGAGCGCATGCTCGTGTGCTTGCGTTCCAGTTGAACCATGCTGAGGTTGGTGTGTTCTCATACTGCATTGACCAGTACTGGCACCCATCGCGTTGGCACCGTGACCGCTTTGTGCATGAGTGGCCTGAGATTGACTCCAACAAGACCGCGTACTGCTTGACTAATGGTGTTGACGTGGCCAGATACGTGGAAGCGGCGCAAACGGCGCGGAAAGTACCGTCACGGGTTGTGTATACATCGTCTCCTGACCGAGGCCTGCACCACCTCTTACGTATCTGGCCACGTGTCAAGCAGCAGGTGCCCGATGCTGAGCTTCACGTGTATTATGACATCGAACGTTGGCTGCAGAACGACGCACAGATGAAGCAGCTTGGCGTCCCCAACATTACACGTGAGCGTGCAAAGCTCATCAGGCCATACTTCGAGAGTCCATCACATGGTATTACGTTTCATGGTGGTGTCAGCAAGTGGGAGCTGGCATGTGCTCAGGTCAGTGCACCTGTGCTGTGCTATCCGTGTGACCCAGTTGCACCAACTGAGGGTTTCAGCATGACCGTGTTGGAAGGCATCACCGCAGGCTGTGATGTACTTATCACTAATGCAGATGCGTTCAGCGAGCTGTGGTCTGGTGTAGAAGGTGTGACAATGCTGCCATTGCCTGTGCATGACGACGTGTGGTCTGACACACTTGTTGGGCTGCTTTTGCGCTCAACGAGCGCTGAGTACCACATTCGTGAGATTGTGGAGCATGCATGGGAAGCTGTGGTAGCGCGTCAGATTCTGCAAGTAGGAAGGGTTCTTAATGCCGATCGCCATTCCTGACCATGCAAACTGGTCAACTCGCTATAAGTTCCAGTGGTACTACGTAAAACTGGTGCTGGACGCTGGTGGCACTGTGCTTAATGTGGGCTGTTCTGATGACCCGCTGAAGTTCGGCGATGCGGTGACACACTTCGACTATGATGACTGGTCAGCGGTTCACACACACTTTGTCCAGGGTGATGCCCACCAGCTATCACAGATAGTGGGGAGCAAGTCATTCGACTTGGTTGTGCTGGGTGACGTGCTTGAGCACGCAGTAGTGCCAGAACTGATGGCTGTTCAGTGTTGCTGGGTAGCACGACAGTATGTGATACTGACAGTCTTCAAGGAGTGGCGTCTGCCTGGACATGGTCAGTGGTTGGATGAAGGACGTGAGATTGGCAGACAGGCCAACATTGCGTTAGGTTTCACTGATGTGGAAGAATATCATGCAAAGCACTTTCCGCTACGCAAGAGTGGTGGCGACGATCCCCATCTGGAGCACATCAACCAGTTTGACGTTAAGGACATCGACTTAGTCATCTCGGCAATGGAATACTCGGGTTTTGAGCTTGAGATCTTCATGGAGGCTGATGAGCCTGTGCTGCATGAAGGGCACGCGTTGACCAACTGGCTAATTGCCATGAGGCGGAAGGAGGTGACAGATGCCGGGAAAGTCCGTCAAGAACTGGAGCCGGTATCATGCGCTCCGGAAGAAAGGATACTCGAAGAGGTCATCAGCGCGCATAACTAACGCGCTGGCCAAGAGACGTAAGAAACGTTCACGAAGGAGGTAGCCATGGCTGGCAGACGTAAGCGAAGCAAAGCACATCCTGGCTTCAAGGCTGTGCAGCGTAAGATTGCACGTCGTGGTGGTTATAGCATGAAGCGTGCAGGAGCAATCCTAGCTGGACGCACACGAAAGGCGAGTGCTGCTGCAAAGCGGCGCAATCCACGGTTGAAGAGAGTGAAGGGCAGGGCGCGTAGACGCAAATGAGTCATGCCTCATGTTGTGCAGATCAAGTATCAGAAGCCTGTGCAGTCGGGCACCATTGGTACAGTCGTCTTGGTGGTATCTGGCGGTGCTGAAGCTCATGTGATGATTGCTGCAATCCTGCAGCATGGGTGCTACTACGTGGCACCAGGTGATCTGCCTGGTGTACACACTATCATCCCTTTACATCGTATAGTTGAAGTTAAGGAGATTATAACGTAATGCGTATCTGCTTAGTGTTTCCCAAGAGTACATTCCTGGAAGATCCGCTCGTTATGCCCCCACTGGGTCTGTGGTATCTTGCGGCCCAACTGGAAGCACAGGGACATGAGTGTGACTTCTTTGACATGAATGAGGATGAGCTACCTTCTGATGGTGACTACCATCAGCTATGGGTAAGTGCCACATCTTCTCAGATGTATGAGGTGCGGAAGATATCGGACGTTGTTCATCCATGGACGCGCACAAAGACTGTGTTGGGTGGTGCATGCGTGTGGGCGAATCCCGAGACTGCAGGAGAACTGCACTTTGATATGTGTGTTGGGGGTGAAGCAGATAACCCTGGCATAGTTGAGTTGGTTACCTGGCGTGTAGCCGAAATGCCCGATAACTGGTCCGTTGCTCGGAAGCGAGCAGAGGTTATTCAGCCCACAATTACCCCAGGTCCTCTTGTGTGGGTACGTCCGCCCGTGCGCAGATGGGACACGAAGTACCACTTTTGGCTGACGGACCACAGTGGGGCTAAGCACAGGACCACAACAATGTTTACATCGCGTGGCTGCCCAATGGCGTGTGCATTCTGCGAGAGCGGGCGCAATGGCGTAATTTGGGACCGTCTTGTGCGCTACGAGCCTGTTGAGACTGTAGAGGCTCAGGTACGCGAGATTGTCGAGCGTGGACACTCTGGCATCATGTTCTACGATGACATTCTTCCATTGAACAAACCACGCACTTTGGGGATCATGGAGGTATTGAAGAAGTATGGCATTGTATGGCGCTGCTTCCTGCGCACCGATGTGATATCCAAGCAGGGTGGCTATGAGTACCTCAAGGAGCTTGCTGGTGCAGGGTTGCTTGAGGTGCTCGCGGGAGTTGAGTCAGGGGACAATCGTATCAAGGATAACATTCACAAAGGAACCACTATTGAGCAGGATACGCAGGTCCTGCGGTGGTGCAAGTCCCTTGGAATCAGGTTTAAGGCCAGTGTTATTCTTGGACTGCCAGGGGAAGATCGTGACAGCATGCAGCGGACTCGTGACTGGATACTCACCTACCGTCCTGACAGGGTCGATGTCTGTACTCTGATTCCCTTCCCGGGTACGCCAATTACCAGGTCGCATGACTACCTGGGCAACGAGTACGATGTAACATGGGAGGAGCGCCTGCCCGAAGAGTTCTTCTACAAAGGCAGGCGCAGTGACCCAACTAAGGCGCTTGTGCACACGTCTCATCTGACCGCAGAGGAAATCCAGTCGTTTCGTAATGACCTTATGCAGGAAATAGCTGCAGCAGGCATTCCATACTAGGAGAACACCATGGCTAACATCGCAACAGCAAGACCACAGGTAGTGACGTACCGACTCATCCGTGCCAACACTGCAACGCTTCCGTTCAACATCCTGCCACATGCGAACTCACAGCCGCAGGCAGTCCGTGTGCTCATCCAGCCACTGTTCAGCAACACTGGTGATGTGTACGTGGGCGGTGCAGCGGTGAGCACTGCAGGCCCGAATCTTGGGTATGCTCTGCCGTCACCTGTATCATACGGGTCGATTCCTGAGATCGAGTTCGCAGGTGTGCCTATAGGACTGGACGAGATCTATGTGCTGCCCAACGTCAACAGCGAAGGCGTCGTTATCGTGATGGAGCCGCAGCAGCTATAGCAGCAAGGGAGGCACCATGCGTTCAGTCAGGGAAATGCTTGACGACTTGCTACAGGTGCGCATAGACCCCACGTCTATCTCACAGTGGTACGTGCTAATGGACGTGACTAAGCGTGCGCGCGCCTTGCTGACAGACGTGATGCAGACGTATGAGTTCCAGTCACAAGGCGTGCTGTACTCACAAGGCATCACTGGCATGCCAGTCACTATTGCGTTACCGGGGAATGTCACGCGAATCAATTACATTGATGTGACTGCACACACGCAGGGTGTGACTCGGCGTCGCCCTGTGCATGCATTCCGGCATATCCCCACACCGCAGACGAACCTCCTCTACCTCGATGAGGTCCTGAGCATCTGGTCTATCGATCGCCCTGTGCAGTACTGGCTTGAGATTGGTTACGAGGAGTCAGTGCAGCAGCACGTGTTGCCACCTGATGTTGTGTTAGTGGCACCGATGACCGATGCTGTGTTGGCGGCTAACGTAACAGGTGGCACACCCAAAGACAGATGGCCTGTGCCTGGCTATCTGGAGTTCACAAGTCCGGTCACGACCACTGACGCGCGCGAAATTGCACACTATCAGTATGTCACCGCTACCGCTTTTACTGGGCTAACACGTGCTGTGGAGGGCCAGGCACACTCATGGGGTATTGGAACTGTGGTGTCGTTCGTACCTGCCGTACCCAACCGTGCCATGCCTGTGTGGATGGACGCTGCTAACGCTGCGTTGTTTGACGCGTTGGTGAGCGACCGTGCGTTCTATGACAAGTACAACGCTATTGCGTCTGAACAGGCGTCGCCTCCTGAACGACTCGTCGGTCTGGCACGCACGTTTGAGGATAAGGCAGATAGGACGTTTAGGCGTACACGGTCATTACCCAAGCCCGCAAAGGTTCGCGTGAGAAGGTTCCGCAGATAGGAGACCCATGGCAACTCCTCTTGCAGGCGTTACGCATGACATCGTAGCACACATCAACAACTCACAAAGCGTTGGTCTGGTGGTGCGCCCTGTGTCTTACCGCGTTGGCGCTGTGCCTCACTTTGCTCCTCAGTTTACTATTGGCAACGTATCAGCGGTCGACAAGTCCTGGCTGCGCTCATTCCGTATGGAGTTCAAACGTGGATCAGGCTTGCGTAAGTCTGACAACCCGAATGCCGTGGATAGATTCTACGCGGGATCCATGATCGTGCTTGACCGGGATGGGCAGGCAATGCCTGGTATTTTGCCTGTGCAATCGTCATCATTGAATAACGCTCCAATGGAGCTAACGTCGCGTCGGTCCGTGGTTATGTTCACCATGTCACAGGCCACGCGTATGCTGGTTGAAAACATTGGGCTCTTCACTCATACTGTAGGCAACTCTCAAGGACTTGCGTGGGTGGTATCCCATACTGTCCAAGATGGGGTCGATGCAACACTGCGGCCCACCGCAGCTGTGATGCACAGTGGTGTGGCGTTCATAGCATTTTCTAACTCGAACATTGGTGCTTACGGTCTGACAGGCGGTGGCCAGGGCTCACGGATGTACCATCCGGTATTCACTAACAGCGAGACTTTGGCGTGGGGTTACACTCAGGCACACCGTTTATACAACTACGACAAGCGACTGTGGAAGACCAACAGCAATCGCATAGCGTATTGGGATGCACCACAGTTCAAGTGGTCTGATTGGGTTGATGTAGGTGATGCCACTTATGACATTAGTGCAACTGAGACATTCATTGGCCGCAAGTTTTTTGGTAAGCCAGATGGCTTATGGGTCTTCGACGCCGGCCGTGTGTATCAAATTGAAAGTTACGCGGCTGATGCTGATGTGGGTAACTTTGCGCTGCTTATTGCATACAGAGGTGGACTCTACTTCAATGTGGGCAAAAGACTGCTGCGCTACACTGCTGGTGGGGCGATCGAAGAGCTGCCGTGGCCTGGTGAGAAGATTTATGGTGGTGCGGTCGGTATGGGGCTGCTTCTCATCAGTGGTTCATCAAAGTATGATGCGGGACATGTCATTACGGGGTTCAACCCTGACACCGGAGCATTCAGTGAAATCTTTAGCTCTCTTAACACCTCGTGGGGTCCACTCAACTGGACCCATGAGATTTCCATCCTGCAGCCTGGAGCAGAGGTTGACCCTGTGCTTTGGGTCGGTCCCGTAACACTGTCTGCTGCAGCATCTGGAGTCACACGTTCCCCAATAGCACGCTTCTTCACGGAAGACCAAGCATGGTCGCCTACACAGCGCAATCCGTTTCCCATTAACGCAGGCGTAATACTTACACCTCACGTGAACATGGGTATCCCTGGGCAGACCAAGCAGGTCTCGCGCGTCAAGGTTTACTACTCTATGAAGTCTGGTAACAGCATTGAGGTGTTGTACCGAGCAGACTTCATCCCCGACATCGTGCGCAGGACCATGTGGTCTGGTACGGCAGAACAGAACTACAACGGTGAGCCCTTCACCATAACTGGATCAGGGGCGGCCATCGTGGCGTCTGATGGTACGTTTGATATGGTGTATGTTGGTGCACGCACGAGTCTCACAGATGGATGGATACCAACTGTGCAGTATGAAACTGCTCCAGGGGTGTGGGCGAACGTGCCTACACTCTACACGAATCTTTACCAGCTACCACTGCGGTTCACCATTCCCGAGCGTCGCAGCCCCCCAAACATGGTCGGGTACATCAAGTTTGCTATTCCTAGCACTTGGGTTAAGACAAACTCTTACGCGGCTGACTCATACCATATAAGGTTGGTATCACCAACAGTGCTACCCGTGGGAGACTACGTCTACCTTGTAGGTGCATCGCCAATGTTATCTGCCCAGTTCCCCGGCCACTACACATCGCTGGGCACCGTCACGGATGCGACTACAGAGATGAAAGAGCTGAGCGTCGACCCCGCTGTGGCAGCTGAGTCACTGTCATTCATGATTAAGCTCACTGGAGATCCCACTAACAGGCCTGTGCTCAAAGCGTTGGAAGTAGAGTATACAGTGCCTGAGACTGACAAACTGCAGGTAGCAGCTGTGGTGTTAGGCATACAGCCCATCCAGATCCTCGACCGCTCGGTTGAGAACTCAGCTCAGTGGATCGCAACTACGCTCTTTAGCATGTGGCAATCAGGTAAGCCATTCCCTGTGCAACTGCCGTTCCCATTCCCTGTTGCACACACGCGCAATATGGTGCTATCTGTGCAACCGCCTGGTGTGACGGTGCCTGTGCTTGCCTACTCGCATAGCTTTGTTGGTGCCGAGTACTCTCTGTTGCTGCGAGAGGTGTGAGCGTCTATGCCCGAGCAACTGCACCCGCGTTCTCTACTTGCACGTGAGTACTGGAATCGTGTAGCACGTATGCGCCGTGACGCTAACGAGCGCGGCTTGGTGTCATCATACTATCCAGGCGTCAGAGACATCGGGTACATTGACTATCTGGATAACATTGACGGTACCATACCTGAGAAGCTGCTACTGCAAGAAATTCTTGGTCTCGGTGTGAGTGTGTGGTATAGTCTATTCATTGGTGACTTCCCATTCACAACTGACAAGGAAGAGAAAGCACGTCCTGACTTCATACTGCCAGATTATAAAATTATCATAGAGGTTGCAGGCGAATACTGGCACAGCCGCGAGGGCGCTTGGGAGCGGGATGCACAGCGAGCTGCGTGGTACATGGTAATGGGCTTTAGTGTGCGTGTCATACCTGACTACGAGATCTTGCAGGATCCGCTCTACGCTTTGCTTAAGTATGTACCTGAGCTACGCAACCCTCAATACAAGGGAGAAGACTTCAGGTGGGCACGACATTATCAGCCTGCTGCTCCCATCATTGCACTGCGCAAGCGTTTCCCAAAGGTGCAACGCACACGGATGATTGGTGAGACCAAGTACACGCGCTTCAGACCGACTGGTGGACCGCCACCGAAAATGAAGCGCAAACTGGGACCCATGTTCACTGGCTTCGGTCCGGCACATGCTGACTACGTCAAGAAGCTTGAGGAGTATGGCCAGGAGTACCGCAACTGGGTGGTCAAAGATTTGGGTGACTGGGTCAGCACTGTGCTTGGGGCTGAGGGCCTGACAATGGACTGGTTCTGGCTGGGTGATCCTGACCATGAGGGTGAGGAGGGCTATGGCTACTGGAAGCCCATTAACTTCCACCTAACTCAGGAGCACAAGGACATGATCAACTTCTACTACAGATGGCGCAACTGGTGGAAAAGATGGAGACTCTAGCGATAATCGTATCTGTTGCAACAATGCTTGGTGTAATAGTTGGGGCTGCCGCTGTGCTTATCGCGGTCAAGCTGGGCATCTTGATCGGTGCACACGGTGCTGATGCTGTGCAGCCGCGCAAGACATTGCCGCTACCATACGTGCCTCCCACAAGGGAACGCTGATGCTTCGTCCACTAATCTGGCCTGCAGACGAAACTGAAGACCAACAGCGCATACGCTACCTGGAAGACCGCGTTAACTTCCTTGAGCAGAATAACCGTGTGCGTCTCGGCAACAGTGACGCTGTGCTCATGGATGACCTGGGCAACGTGACCGTTGAAGATGACAGTGACCATCACAACATTGTGGGGTCGCGACACACGGTTACAGGCGCGGTATATGCGCTTGTTGGTGTACCTTCCGTTGTGAATACACTTGGGCTCATTACGCCCGTTACCAACGTTGGAGCGAACCAGATACCGATTGGTGGTACTGCTGGAGCAATTACATGGAACGGGGCACACAGATTCATTAACACTGTTGGCATAGGTGATGATCCTGTTACCATTGCTGTGCTAGGCATACAGCATCCCACGATACTTGACACTGCATTGCTGTATGGCTTGAACATTGACTTTGAGCACACAGCATCCACAACCCCTGCGGAGCTCTTTGGGGCATCAATCTTCGTAAGTCGCAACTCCGGATCGGGGATTCCGCTAGCGCTTACAGGACTTGAGGTGCGCGTAAACCACAGTGCCCTCCTTGGTACCTTGCCCACACTCACACACATCAAGATCACAGGGTTCGTCAACTCCAGCACCATTACCACAACGTATGGCATCTACATTGATGACATCAGTGGAGGCACACAGACCAATGTGTGGAGCATCTATGCATTGGATGTCAATGCACCCAGTTACTTCGCAGGAGATGTCCTCACCGGGACCGCGACAGCAGTCGCAGGGGCACAGGTGACGGTTGCGGGTGGCAACATAAGCCTGGCTAGTGGTAACTTCGTTGACGCGCTCACGGATGGATCGACTGGTGGCTTCAGAGCTGGCAGTACAACTGATGTTCTGCTGTACCGAAGTGCTGCCGACACCTGGCGCACACCTGATGCACTCGTTATTGACACGACACTAACGGTTACGGGGTTAGCTACCGTTGGTGGGCTAGACTCAACAGTTGATACGTTCATCGATGCACTCACTAACGGATCAACTGGGGGCTTCAGGGCGGGCACAGCGACCGATGTGGTGTGGTATCGTGACCCGCTGATCGAGCGGTGGTACACACCCGATGCAGTGGCTATAGGCAGTACTCTCTCAGTAACGGGCCTGACAACTCTGGCTGGTGTGACTGCAACTGCAGGCACATTCATTAGCGCAATCACGGATGGCAGTACGGGCGGTTTCAAGGCAGGCGTGCTCGGTGACGTTGTCTGGTACCGGAGTGCTACGGATCAGTGGCGTACACCCGATGATGTGATCGTAGGACCGGGCGGCACAGGCACAGCGGCGACGAACTTGGCGATTGACTCAGGCAGTGGTTCTGGTGGTCAGCCCGCGTTTGTGCTTCAGAGGAACAGTGTAACGAAAGGCCTACTTGGTGTAGCCGGTGCAGCTGGTAGGCTGGTTACTGGCTCTGCTGTGGATGACACTGTCTTTAGAGGTACTCAAGACATTTTATTCTCTGCTGACGGTGGCACTACCCTACATTTTGCTGTTCAAAATAATGGCAGATTGAAGGTGGGTCCTAAGTCGTTCATGGAGACCACGGCAGAGAAGACTGTCACCACCGTCTTCACGACTATCTATACCATACCGGCGGCATCATCCGCAGGCATCATATTCGTGAATGGTACAGACGCCAGTGCCGGTACCGCTTCTGTAACCTATATGGCTGTCGTCTACTGGAACAAGTCGAGTGATACAGTGGATGCTGTCATCGAGGAGAAAGTGAACGCGGCAACTGCTAGTCTGCAGTTCTCAGGTGATAACTTGCAGATCAAGGATGACGGCGGTGGGTTCTTCAACACCTGCAAAGTCGTGTCAATATGGAGTCAGAACGGGTGAGAGGTGAAGGATGAGACTACAACTGACCATCGGGGAGCGCATTGTGTTACTGAGTTGCATACCCACACAAGGCACATCAGCTGTGCGGCGCAGATGCCTGCGTGTCAAGCGTGCTCTGAGGCACCATGAGCTTGAGAGGAGCTTCTCGTTAGCACAACTGCGCGCGGATGACTCACTACTCGATGTCACACTGGACGATGAGATGGGCACGTGGGTCAGTCAGCTCTACACGGACAAGGCCGACTTCGCGGGAGAGATGGACGAGTGGACTCTGACACTAGGGGAGAAGCTACTCAATGCAAGGATGGCAAGTGCCCAAAAAGATGAGCCTAGCTGACGACGTGCGGGAAATAAAAGAAGACGTGCGTGCCATACGAGCTTCACTATACGGCAACGGCAGACAGGGTGGGCTGTTTGAGCGAGTGGCACTGCTGGAGCACACAAACCGTTTATGGCGGTACGGTGCCGCTGTGCTCATTGGGGTCTTCTCGTCCGTGGCTGCAAGTATCGTCTTGAAGCTTTTAGTTCCTTGAGCTCCACATCCATTGCTGCCTGTACACGCTTCAGCTCCTCACCTATGAATGCGCGGTCCTCACGTGGTGCATCATAGAACGCCATAAGCAGCTCCAGCTTGGTGCGCACACCCGCCTCAGTCATGCCTGATTCCAGCAGTTGCTGTGCAACGTACCGCACGGTGTCCTGTGCTGTTGCATCCCAGTAACCTGGCTGAATTGACCCTGTGCCATTCGCGAAGATGAACCACATCAGCGGGCGCAGAGTCACGACACGTAACTGTAGTGTAATGTTGCCCCTGATGTCCTTGATGTAGATCCGTGCGCCCTCAGTGAAGTCCTTGAGTGCATCTGCCATAGTGAATTCATCAGGCTTCTTCATCCCACCCCTCCCCACTTATCTCCCACCTTCGCATCTGCTTTGAACGGCACATCATTAATGTAGCGGGCTGCCACGTCCACGAAGATCTGCTTCGCATACTCCGCGACTGCCTGTGCATGCTCCATGGGTACTTCCATTAGTACACTGTCGTGCATCGGAAACAGGATATGCACACCCCACTCGCGCATCTGTGTATCGTTGTGGATCACCACAGCAGATAGAATCGTCAGGTCTGATGCACCACCCTGTATGGGTGCATTGATTGACACCTTCCTTGCCTCTTCCTTATTCCCAAACGTGATGACTGGCATCATGCGTCGGCGCCCAAAGATGGACTTGACGAAGTGCTGTGTGTGCATCAGCTTCTCTTGCGCGTTACGCCATACAAGTAGCCCCTTCATTGTTGCTTTGTAACCGTCCACAAACTTCTTTGCCACATCCATCGGGATAGACTCACCGCGTGCATACGTCTTTGCCTCAGGCTTCGCTCCGTACAAGAACTGGAAGTTGAACACCTTGATGCGCTGACGCTGCTCGTCAGTGTAGTTCTCGCCGAATACGCCTTTGGTGACTTCGCTGTGCAAATCGCGTCCTTCAATGTAGGCGTTACGCAAGAACTCATCGCCACTAACGTGTGCAGCGAACCGTAGCTCTGCTTGCGAGTAGTCAACATTGACGAGCTTGTGGCCAGGTGGTGCAGTGATGAGGTTGCGGATGTGCATCCCCATCTGTCCAGCCTCGCGGTCGTTGCTGCGCGGGATGGTCTGGATGGCAGGATTGCGTGCGCTGATGCGGCCTGTCTCAGTGCCGTGGATCAGGAACTCAGGATGCACACGACCATGCTCGTCCAGAAAGTCCATGAGCTGGATCACGTATGATGCACGCATCTTCTGGACGCGCCTGAATAGACGTAGCGTTTCTAGAAACTCGAAAGCATGAGAGTCCTGTTGGCCAGCTTCGCTCAATTCCACGAATAGCTGAGCGATGACTTCGTCATCTGTGCAACGTGGTTTCTTGGGCAGTGAGCGTTGCAGCTTCAATTCGAGCACGTCGTACACATATCCAGCCACTTGCTGTGTGCTTGCAGGATTCTCGATCCAACCATCTGTCATGGTGTAGATTTCGTCCTTCACATCCTCCTGCCACATGCTCCACTCTTCATTAAGGTTGTTGAGAGCACCAACATCCACCAGAGCACCATGCAGCTCTGCTTCTAGTAACATCTCATTGGCAGGCATCAGCAGGTTAAGCAATGGCCACTCCAGCAACTCCTCTCTTTTCAGGAGTTGCTGCAGGCCTTGCTTCAGGTGCCAGTCATAGAACACATCCTGTGCTACATAGGTGTGCAGGTTGTCAGCAGGGATAACACTGTACCGTACATTGTGCGCTCTGCTTGTGCCAATCCAGTCCTTCATCTGCAGCTCCCAGTCCTCCACGTCGAAGAAGAAGCTGCACAGGCCTTTCAGATCATGCGTGCCTTTGCGTTCGTCCCATGCATAGTGAGCAAGCATAGTGTCAAACGTACACTTGGCGGGCAGCCCGTATTGCCCACGCAGGAAGCGTAGGTCGAACTTGCCATTCTGCAAGATCCACTCACAGTCAATCTCGAAGAAGCGCCTGAGTGCTTTGTACCATTGCAGGTCGTTATGGTATTTCACAGCATCGAAAGCCGACTTGGGCACCACATAAGCAGCTTTACCATCATAGATGCCCATGCACAGGATGTCATCGTGCTGCCAGTCTATCTGGTCAGTCTCGAGGTCAATACAGATCTGGAGGGCGCGCGTCTGCTCCCAAACACTACAGAAGTATGTAAGTAGATCAGGTGCACTGAGCATGAGAGGGTCACCTGGAGCCGGCAGCTTCACACCAGGCTTTACACATACATACTTCTGCACACCATTGGTAAACGTGCGCGCTTCACTAGGCGCCCGCAGAATGTACGCTGGGTGGTAAGTGTATATGTAGCTGCGACCGTCACGCTCGATCCACCGCCCAAGCTGTGTGTTGATTGCACCTTCCAGATCTGGCACCAACGCTTGCTGTGCAATGCGGCCCAAGAGAAGCACATTACTGCGTGCTTCTCTGAGCTCATCCGCAACTCGCCCGGCACAGCACAACGCAGCCTGTGCCTTCTCGTCTGAGATGACCTGAGCAGACTTCAGTACCTTCTCTTGCTCGATGTCATACTGACCACGTGGTGCAAAGGTCTGGGTCTTCTCACCCGCATCGACCTCTGGTGGAGCACACGCAATGACATTGAGCACGTTGCACTGCTCACGTGTTACACCAACCTGTGCAAGTGTCTGCCACAGCAAGTCACCGCTTGGGCCTGTGAATGGCTTGCGAGAGAAGAACGCTTCGTCCTTGCCAGGCGACTCACCGACAATGGTGTACGCTGCATTCGTGTGCAGCTCTGATGCGACGAATGGACGTGCAGCATACGGGCAGCGTTCACAGTTGGCGAGTGGATGCTTGTTATCCATTGAACCACCACAGCCACGCCCACACAGCAACGGTGAGCACAAAGAACAGGGCGCTCCAGCGTGCTTGCACCATGCGCTCATACTCGCGCTGTCGGCGTTCGTTGTACTGCAGTACAGCCTGCTGTACTAGTGCCACAACTCGCTTGCTCATGTCAGCTCCTAATTGTCGACTACTTCCCACATGGGTGGCAAACCACCAGGCCATGCAAATACAGCAATGCGTGGCCAGTTGAACTTTAGTACATCGAAGCCCATCTTCTCCATTACGTCTGTGCTGATGCCAATGCCGTTGTAGGCTGGGAAGTACACACTGTTGACGCCCAGCACACAACGCGGCTGAAGTTCCACAATGATCTCGTACTTCTCCTTACCACGTTGCGCTGTGCCCGTCCAACACACCCATGCCTTCACACCTGTGGGCTTGCCAGGCACGCTGAAGTTGTTATCGAAGCCAGGCGCCTTAGCGGGCCACACGTAAGCGATGCCACGAAAGAGCTCAAGTGGAACGGACGTCGGTGTGCGTGTGGGCACAGGGGTAGACGTGGGGATAGGTGTGCGCGTAGGCATGATGGAGGGTAGCTGCGTGGGAGTGAATGTGGGCTGCACTCCCTGTACAGCCCACACGAAGACAAAGCTGAAGAACACAATGCAGACGGTAATGCACAGACCAATGAGTGCACCCATTAGCAGAAACTGGGGGTCGCTGTGCTTCCGCTCAGTCTGCAAGGTCGTCAGAATCCCGGTCACCGGGTCGATCCGAAAGTCTGGTAGAAGCGAGCTTCTTGAGGATTTCTGCTTCAATGTCGTAACCTCCAACATAGGCACACACATAGGACATGAAGACCACATCTGCCAGCTCCTCTGGCAGTGAGTACTTCCAGTGCGGATGGTTGCGCACATACTCAGGCTTGGTACGCATGTACGCTTCGAGCGCTTCTGCGACCTCAGTCACTAGGAACGACAGAGCGTCGTGCAGGTTGGGCTGTGCCCACTTGCCTGCTGCTGTGCGTGAGTCAATGTACCGTAGGATAGCGTCCTTCACTCTACTTGTCATTGGCTAGCTCCTTGAGGTACTCGACGTTGTGCTTGATGCACACATCTGCAAAGCTGTAAGGTGCAGGACTCCGAGTATCAGTCTCGTCGCCGTGGATGCCTGGCCGATAGTCCTCCAGCTTGATCTGCTCCAGGCCATAGCTGATTGGCTTCATTGTGTCCACACCGTGCACCCATGGGCACAGACCGACAATCGAGCGAAGCTCCATGGGGTCTTCCAGGCCCAGCAGGTGCACAGGGCCAATGGGTATGTTGGTGTCAGTGCGGTAGAAGTCCACAATGCCAAGCAACCTTACACGGGTGGTATACTCCAGACAGAACTTACTGATACCGATCCACGTGCCAGGCACGAACGCCACATGACGTACCATATGCTCCAGGCAGTCACCCCACTCTTGCTCGTCCGCACCTTGTGGCACAACCATGAACGGCTCTGGCAGGTTCTTGTATGTCAAGCCCATATTGTAGTGCCACAGCGTGGCAATCATGTTCTTCACCACATCAGGCATGACCCATACCGTGGGCTGCACCTCTCGGACTATGGGCAATAGTGCATCAAAGTGCATGGCACTGCCGAACTCTGCTGCCCCATTGTCCAAGATGACCTCATGGTCGGTGAACCGTGCAGCAGTTGTGTAGAAGTCACGGTACACTTCATTGTCACGTACGAGGTGTGCCAACGCCATGTGGTAGTCACTCGGCAACGTGTACTGCAACGTGTTGGGTGATGCAACGACTGCGACTTTCATCCGTGTACCTCCTCAGTCCGTGTGGGTCTCTATCCACACCTCAGCGTCGTCGATAGTTCCAACGCTTCCGGCGTGTTCACCTTCGACTTCTACATCCCAGCCATCGCCGTTATCTGTTAGTGTCACGTCACCAGCAGCAAACGACAACGGACTACTTGCAATCACGGTCCAGTCACTTAGTGACATTATTCCTCCTCTCCAAGTTCTGCAGTCCACTCCGACAGCCATTCGTCGATGCCATCGGAATCAGTATCACCGTCTAATACCTGATCGTCCTCACCCACGACAACTTGTGCATGACGACCTCCTACATCAGGTGGCACATCCGGTACATCGATCGACTCTGGTTCGTCCATCGGATCTTGCTTATGCATTGTTATCTCCTTCAGATTGGTCACTGTCATTGCTAACCAGTGTTATCGAGTCATCATCGCCGTACAGTGCAGTGACTTCGACACCGTCGGCCTCTGACTGTGCATCCTCTTCGTCGGCCCATTGCTCATCCACGTTCATCCTCCTCGTTGCTGTCTGGAATGACCCCAATGTTCTCAACCGGCATGCCACCGATCTCGACTGGCTCTGGTGGCTCAGGTGCAGGTGGTTGCTGATGTCTCATGGTTGGCTCTCAATCATGCTGAGAAACTCCGCTTTGACCGTCTCGTAGCGTTGGGCATCACCCAACACCACGTCATTCACCATGTACGTGCCTGGAGCAACCACACCACGACACGTCGTGCAAGTGTGCGTGGCTGTCGCTCGGACCAGTAGTGCGGTAGGCTCCAGCTTCTTATACAGGTAATCTGCCAGATCACGCGCGAACAGCTCTTGCGTCTGTGGCCGCTGTGCAAAATGTTTCACCGCACGCGGGAACTTCGACAGACCTGCAAGCACACGATCAGGCTTGTAGCCGATGTGGACGTGCCCCTCGAAGGGCAACAGGTGGTGAGCACACGCGCTATGGAACGGGATGTTGGCACACACGATGAGCTGCTTGGTGGGTGGCTCATTGACGAACGTAGTGAATGCTGCATCAAGTCCACCAATGAATGCTGGTACCAGCGACAGCCAGTACTCATGCACGCGTCGTGCAGTGTCACGTGAGTGCTGGTCGGTGAGGAACTCATCACCGAAGATCTCTTGCAGTGCTGCTTCGATGTAGTGTGCAGACATGACTGCTCCTTAGTTCCTTGATGGTGTGGTGTCATCATGGCGGTCGACACGAAGCTGAGGACCATCACGAGTGCTGCTGGGTTGACGCCTAAGCGACCACACGAGCAGCATTAGAAGAATGACGAGCTCTATCATTTCACACCAAGGTAGTACTGTAGCCTCGGGCCCATGCGCCAGTCATGGTGACGCTGGAGAAACCCCAACGTCAGAGCGATACTCTCCTTACTCGGCGGTGAGCCTTCTGGCATAAGCACAACGTGCGGCATGTAGCGGTCTGGTACATACTCGTGGACTAGGCGGAGATGCTCATACACTACCTCTTCACTGAACTGGTCGTCCACTACATACTTCAGCTCATCCACCCACGCCCACCAGCACGTGTCAATGTACCATGCAGTCTTGTTTGCTGCATGTGCCCACTTCGGTGATACAGTGACCCAGTGTGGAAAGCGGCTGCCAAGCCATGGGTACTGCCCGCTGGTCTCCAGCGCAAACTGTGTGCGTGCGTGACCAACCAGCGACTGCCACGTGTTGATGACATCGTCCCAGTCCTGCAGTGTGGGCTCACCACCAGTGATGACGATGCGCGGGATGTCTTCTGGAATCTGTGCAAGGATGCCATACTGATCCAGGCGCTTACCGAGCCCACCTGGCCACGTGTTGCCCTTTGATGGAATGTGGGTGGGCACTTCAACCATGCTGCCTTCCTTGACCCTTACGGCTGCTGCAACCAGTGGATCCTGGGGCACGTCAGGATGGTAGAACGGGCCGCTGTCACACCATGGGCAGCCCACTGGGCAACCCTGTGCTCTGATGAAGGCTGCCTGCTCACCACACTGCACGCCTTCACCCTGGATGGACACAAACACTTCGTTGATATTATAGTACACGGAGCACCTCCACTGTTGCTGAGCATTTCTCGGTCTCCCACACAGTGACCCACACAACACGTCCGATCAGCACACGCTCTGCAAACCACCGTGCCAGGTTCTCTGCAGTAGTGCGGACACCTATGACCTGAATGTGCGTGCCGTCGGGAGCGGCAGAACACGGCCACTCGTCACCTTTGGCGATGAACCTGTGGTCGAGGATGTCAATCATTGGCTTTACCTGGTCATCGACCACTGCAAAGTCCACCACCATGCCGGTGGTCGGATTAACCTCACCGAAGACTTCCACCTTTACCTTGTACGAGTGCCCATGCAGGCGACTACACTTGCCGGGGTGGTCTGGCAGTATGTGTGCTGCCTCAAACGTGTACGTCTTTGCGACGGCTGCGGCGTTCATTGAGTCTCCTTTCCGAACTTCAGAATGACCTCTTGCTCGCTTGCAATGTCGGTTGGTACGTCGAGTCCTAGTGCTACTGCCTTCTTCAGGTCTACACCGAACATGAGTTTGTTGCCTATCATTTGCAGCGGTAGCATGTAGTCATGCATACGCTCACGCAGTTGGATTCGTAGTGAGTCACGTGCAAGCGATGAACTTCCAGTTCTTCGCATGAGTTGCTGCCACCAGCTGTGTGCAGTTGTGAATTGGAACCACAACACGCCCTGTGCACTGTGCCAGAAGAAGTCTGACTTGCGCTGGGCTGCTCCGTTCACGACATCAACCACGAAGTCATCTACGGCTGCCTCTGTCCGGGCCATCTTAGCATTGTATACGCAAGATAAGCAGACCTCAAGGTCAGCACGCGTCCAGTCGATGTGCAGTACCCCCAGTCCGAAGGCGACGGTCGATAAGTTATTTCGGACACGGTCAGGGATCCGCTCTGGAAAGGTATCACTGACACGTTGCCTTGCTTGCCGTAGCAGCTCATCCACTTCGGGGCTGAGCGTACTTCTGAGATACGGAATAGCAAACGAGGACACTTCCTCAGGCGAGAGCTGCAGCAGAGTCTCTCGCCTTGGATCTGTCAGTTCCTCATCGTGCATATTAACTGCGATAATGCGCTCTTTAGCTGCTGGATCGGAAACCATGTCCTCACCATCAACCACAATAGGCGCAAGTAGTGGGTATGTAGTCGTTGTTTGGTCTGCATGACCGCGAGCATCACGGCCCACATCGTAGCTAAGGAGAATGTATCGAAGTATTCCGGTACCGTGAGCTGCCCTGAATTCAGAGAATGACACTGGTACTGAGTTCGTAGCTCCCATGAGCGCAAGTGTAACAAACCTGGTGGTGGTTGCGTCATAGCTAACGGGTTCGGTGTTCCCGAACATGCGAGAGAGGAGATGGATAGTAGTTGTCTTTCCGCTCCCCTTTGTTCCAAATACATCCAGTATCGGGAAGCGCACTCCGAGCGCGTTGAGCACGGGCTTGAAGGCTGACGCAGCGAACCATCCAACGAGAGGATATGTAACCTGTCGTGCGTTGAGTGAAAGGACACGCTGTAGTAACCCATGTAATTCAGAAGCCTGTGCCTCCAGCAACGGGTGGGCAAGGAAGGCTGGCCGTTCTCGCTGTGAGTCCACATACACAATGGGCGCGTCGTCATAAGTTCTTACTCCATCCTTGGTAATGACATACTTCACACCGACAATGCGGTCACCGTGCCTGCCTAGCACGCTAGTGGCTTGCACACGCGGCAGACCTTTATCGGTCAACTGCTTCATGAGGTACGGCAACAGTGACTGCACTTCATGGTCACCGCACAGCACCTGCCATGACGCATACGGTAGCTCCTTCACGAATGCTGCGTGTGAGTTGAACGCACGACGTGTGAACGTCACGCCCTCCCACACGTAGTCAATCTCTGCAGCACGCACGTTGCCACGTAACACATCACACTCTGGATGCTCAAGCAATAGTGTTGGCTCAAAGCGAAACGTGGTGATGCGCTTGGCTCCACCTGTGGCATACGTGATCCAGTACCCATCATCTCGCTCTTCGATAACACCTGTCTGCTGACCTGTACCTGTTGTGCCAGCGCCCTCCTGCCGCATTTTCGCGCGAGCAAGTGTGCGCTGGAAGTACTTCTCGCCCCCCTCAAGCACACGCTCGTTCCAAGCACCGTGCGTTGCAAGGCGCCTAACAAGATCTTCTGACGCTCCTGCCAACAGCAGCGCTCGCATGAGATTGAAGTCACGCTCACTGCGGCTGCGGTAGCCACGCGAGTCACCAGACGCGAGCTTGGCCTTTACCTTGTCATTAAGTTTGGCAAGTACAGCAAAGTCTTCAACTGCATACGTAATATCGGTGCCTCGCAGCAGCATGACAGGCACAGGGTCATGACCTTCTTTGATGTTAATGGTGTCAGGTACACGCAGTAGCCTATTACAGTTATAACAGGCAATGTCACCGCCAACTTCTGTGGCAAGCTGCTTGTTCAACTCTTCGAGCTGACCAACATCAGTCAACCAATCTTTCAGAGACCAGTAATAGTGATACCCGTGCCCGCTGCTTACAATGAATGTAGGCGGGAACGGGCTGCGAGGTGGCGTGTCATCATCAATGTCAACCCACAGCACCCTGCTAGCCAGCACTTGAGCCTTCTCGTCACCTTGTTCATGCAGCACAGCAGGCGTGAACCACACGTTCTGGTTGGTGCCGAGTGATGCAATGAGGCCTTTGGTGCTAACCTGCAATAGTGATGCGTTGACATACTTGTACGATGATGCACTTATGTGGCTTACAACTAGCCTTACTAGACTTCCTTCTGGTGGTGATGCAAAGAGAGTTCGTAAGAAGTCAGGCATGTATACCTAGGTGCAGTGAAGTAGGGTGGAGGGTGAGCAGCTCCACCCCGTAAGCGACCGTACTGCTAGTTCACTACTTCGATGTAACGCGAAACCTGCAGGCGCGGCTCGTAGCCTTCGGACTCGCCACGGTCGTCGAGCTTCACCGCTGAGCGGACAACACGACCAACCCACTCGGTGGCGTCGACTTCCACGCTGTCCTGTGAAGTGTCTGCAGCGTCGAAGACCTTGATGAGCTGCGTGATGAGGAAGGCACCTTTGCCTTCAGTCGCCTCACGCTGAAAGATCTTGTGCCCGTTGGCCTTGGAGTCCTCAGCGTTGACGATGGTGTGTGTGATGCTCACCATTCGTAGCCCTCTTGGATTCTTCTCGCTCGGCTTTGCCTGGTACGGCTTGATCTCGTCGATGCGCAGGTCGTACTCCCCTTCTGGGGGAGTGTGGGTCTGCGAGAGGTCAACCTTCAAGTTACTCAAACTGAAAGCGTCGTCAGCCATTGTCGTTGTTCTCCTTGGTTGTTTGTCGGTTGCTCACCCGTGGTCGCGGTCGCTCTTTGCCCAGCCATACGTACCAAAGCCGGGCATCATCGAGTAGTTGAATAAGATTGTCGGAACGGCGTAGCGTACCATACTCCTTGTACGCGTCATTGTCAAACTCCATGTGGTGCACCATCCTGTGCCCCATTGGAGTCAGTAGCACAAGGTTCTCAGGCGTGTTGTCCTTCCTTACGTGGTTGATATGATGCACGTCACAGCCTTCCACCGTGCCTGCCAGGCGCACAGCGACTGCACGGTGTGCTGGCATGTCCATATCATAGTCCCACGCATAACCATCACGCAGTACCTTCTCGCGGAAGGCGTTGAGATCTTTCAGATCAACCTTAAGCACTGGACCCATGCAGTTCCCCTGCCAGTCTTTGCAGCTCTGGGTTGGTAGACTTCAGTGCCAGAAGCACAAAGTCCTCAAGGCACGAGTCACTGGCCGACTTCTCATGCAGAGTGCTTGTAAACTCCTTCAGGTGTTTGTCCTCCACAGGAGGCTTCTGAGTCCTTGAGGTGTACCACAACCGCTCAAGCTTTCGCCGTCTGCGCATGCTTGCCCCCAATGTAGTCGACCAGCAACGGGATAGTCGGATCGAACACGTACTGCGGTATGCGACCGGTGTACTGTTCCTTGAGAGTTACGTGCTGCATGGTGTCCTTGAAAATGAGGACACGCTCTGCCCCATTCGACAGGTCGCGTACCGACTTTGGCATGTCTTTGACCCACGTCAGCCACCCGTGAGCAAGCACGTAGCCAGGCACCTCATAGTCGCTCGCCCCCCACAACATGGGCTCATAGATGGTACCGCTTCCATCCTCACCAGCCTTGATGTGAACGGTGAGCACAACGTGAGTAGGCCACAGCGGATCAGAGAGCACACGGGCAAGTGCAATGCTACGCAGCCACATCAGCTGCCATATTTTGTACGACTTCTTGGATGCTACCTCATCAGCAGATAGCTTGCCACTGTGAATGTCAAAGGCAGCGTCAGGCGTTCCAATGATGTCGGCGTACTGCAGGCGCTGGAACTCAGCAAGATGGTCAACGCACAGCGTTTGGAAGAATACGTCGCCTTCCAGCTCCATCTCTTCACGCAGTTTGCCATGTGCTTGGCCTCCCTTGATCCATGTGAGGATGTTGCCAACTTCGGCCAAAGACTTGCAATTCCACACAGTGGGACGCCTTTCAAGTGGACGGCTCGCGAGTACCTGTGGGTTGCCTGCGAAGCTGAGCACAAGCACAGGGGCAGTGCGCTCGTCGTCCATCGCTGTGCCACACAGAGTGGTCTTGCCTATACCGGGGTTGCCTGTGACTAGCAGCTTCAACTTGGTGTTGAGATCGAGGTCAAGGCGTGGCATGTGGCGCCTCGTAGACGACGATGTCATGCAACGTGCCAGGTGAAGCCATGAGCAGACCGCTCAACGTACTGCCAAGCTCACCCATCATGCCTTCGTACGTACCCTTGAAGATGCGAGCGAACGAACCATCAGACACCTTCACGAACACGACGTAGGTGCCATCGCTGGCCTGACCGAACTCGAACTGCGTTCTGACAAACATCATCCACCTCCTGTGGCGACTAGTCCCGCCCAATAGCACAGCAGGAACATCGCCAATAGGAACAACAACACGTGCCACTTGTAGTGGCCGTGCCCCGGCTCACCCTTGTCGAAGTAATCCTTGCGGTCGTCGGACTTGTATGGATGCTTGCGGCCCATCATTCCTCCTTGTCTAGTTCTCTGGGATTGAGTAGACGATATGCGGTGATGCGAACATTGTAGCGCACCGCTTCCACGCGCTGGTACACGTACTCATAGCCTCCCCACGTGAAGCGCAGCATGCCAGTCAGGCGGTTGTCCTCAAGGAACAGCACACCTTGCGGCAGCTGTTCTTTGCTGAACAACACAAGCGGTGGCGCCTGTGGATCCAGCGGGGATTGCACAGGCGCATCAGCGCTGCGGTCAGGTGGGTACTTACTCACACAGCCTCCACATGACGAGGCAGCCGAGTGCGGTATTCATGCTTGAGCAGGAACTCTGCATCCTTGCCTGCATCCATGCGGTCACACGGAGCACGGAATAGACAGTTGTTGCAGTTCCAGCCTAGCACATCAGGCATAGGGTAGAGCAGAGTGCTCTCATTCAGCATCTCCTGAGCCACTGACGCAATGGTGTCAACTGCAGTGGTCAGTTCGGTGCTAGTGCGCTGTACGGTGATGACCTTGAAGAACTGTCCTTCGGCTTCGCGCTTGAGGAGAGCGTTGTAGTGCTCGGCATACTCTGTGAGCACGGCGCCATTGGCATCAATGAGCTGCTTGCCAGTGTACACTTCATACGCTGTGCGGAACGTGCCAGTCGTGACGTACTCACCGTCACCGGTCAGTGCCACGGATGGCTTGCCGCTGTTCAGTTTACGTGGGAACTGCGGTGATGCTTTGCGAGCGAAGCGATACTCCACACCCGCAACAGGCTTGCCGACCATCTGTTGTGCAGCCCATGCGTACAGCCTGTGCTGCAGTGACTTAGCGATCTTTGTCTCTTCTTCTGGTATGCTGCGAGCAGTCTTGTACTCACGCAGCCACAGCGTACCCGTTGGCTTGTGAATGGATACGCCGTCGATGCGGCCTGCAAGGATGAACGTCGGGTCAGTGGTGCGGACCACTGAGTCCAAGCTCCACTGGTCACCATCGAGCCATACTGGGAACTGGAACTCACGCTCAGTGTCGATGACTTCCCAGTCCTTGTCGGCCGACTCTGCCCACTGCATGTAGTTCATGAGCATGAGTGTGCAAAGCTCGGTATCGCCAGCAATGAGTTGACTCAGCTCATCATCCATGACGCCACCAGATGTGATGAGATCTTCAGCGGCCTGGCCAAAGATCTTTGACGCAGCGGCCATGGCTATGTCCACCCGGTTTGGGCTGCGGTCCTTATAGTATGACTCTACACCTGCATGGAACGCAGAGCCCAGCACGAATGGACGATGCGGTCGCATGGGTTCAAGGTTGCGACGCAGCCGTGACTGCCATCCCCACGCGCGGCGGCAGTTAAAGAATTGCATTACGTCACTTACATGAACTTCAGGAACTTCGCTCATCTAATCACCCCCAGAATGGCACACGCGCCAATGGCGAATAGCACACACGCCAGGATAATGAAGAGAGTCTCATTCCGCTCTCTGTCTGACATCACGCGCCTCCTTCCCTCACATACGCGAGTATCTGTGGAGCGATAACGCGCTCCTCAAAGCAGCCATGCTCAAGCCAGCCCGTTGCTAGTGCTGCAAGCTCCTCGGCGTCATATATTGTCGCAGCCCACGTAGTCTCGTCGAATCCATAGCATGAGCAGTGGCCTCCTTGAATCAGACAATACTGTCCATACTCGGGGTAGTTCTCAACCAGAATCGTGCGCGTCATGCTGTAGCCAGGGTCACTGGTAGCAACCAGCACGACATCTGTCAGGCGAATTGAGCCCAGCTTGAACTGCTCAACGGGTTTCATCCTGAATCCTCCTTAGGAATGATTGAACAAGTCCGCTGTCACCTGCCTTGTGGTCAAGTGCATCAAGGATGTCGTGATCTACCGTGTGCTTCCCGCTTGCACGCACAGCGCACAGCTGGTACACGTTTACAGGCAAGTTAGTCGTGATGCGATGCACACGGTGAATGGATTGCTCATTGACTATGTGGCTGTACTGCAAGTCATAAAAGACGACATAGCTAACCACGCGCCCATCGGTGGTGCGGTCGAGATTGACGCCTTCACTCAAGGTACCATACGTAACACACAAGGTTGACACTGACTTAGGCCAGCCATTGAATGTATCACCACCCACCACTGACGTTGCATGTGGTAGATTCAGTGCCAAATGTCTCGCGGTCTCACGGTACTTCGTGAACACAAGCACAGGGCAACCGAGAGGCACACCCTCAATGAAGTCTTGCAGCCATTCACGCTTCGGTGATACTTCTTGAAAGCCGATGAGTGCAGGCAAGCTGGTCAGTTGCTGTAAGCGAATGATGCGGGCTAGTTGATTACTTATGTACAGTGGGCCTGCACCTTCACGCTGTGCCTCGATGTATGATTGACGCTCAAGCTTCTCGTACGTGTCTGTCAAACCATTGAGGTTGATGTCAACGGTAGTCGTTCGCACAGGCGGCAGTTGTGGTGCAACGTCGGCCTTCCTACGCTGTAGTACCAGTGGCTTAAGTACACGGGCAAGCGCCTTTGGATTCTTCACACCCACAGGTGTAGCGATTGACTGACTGCCGAACCGCATATTCTTAGTCTCAACAAACTCACCAAAGAACTTCCAGTATGAACGGAACTTGACGGGGTCACAGCGGTACAGCATCGGCCACAGCTCACCGGGGTGTTTGTCCTGTGGTGTGGCAGTCAGAAAGTGAAAGTGCTGTGCACGCAATACATACTGCACGAAGGCAGTCTGCTTGGTGTCACGGTTGCGCATCCTGTGTGCTTCGTCTACTATGACGGATGACCACACCACATTCGCCAGTTCTTGTGCGGACTGCTCGTGCAGTGCAGCCCAGTGGGTGATTAGCCACGTCCGACGACGCAACTTCACTGCGTCGTGAAACTCCTGCACGTCGAACCGCCCGGCAGTTTCAGCTACGACAACAACGGGCTCGTTGGCTGGTGATTGCGTGCGCGCCTCAGCTAGGTCATACACTTCGGTCCAATGCAGGATGGATGCAGCAAAGAAGATCTTGTTACGAAGGGGTGTGATGACCAAAACTGGGCCAGTGTCACTGGCGTCAACGTTAGCATAGATAGACATGACTGTCTTACCTAACCCAGGCTCATCGAAGAGGCAGGCGGACCTCCCCTTGAGGTGCTTCACACCTTCAAGCTGAAACGGATGGAGTGTGGTCGCTGGGTTAGCCATAGAGGTTAGCGGTCTTGAGCTGTTCAATGATGCTGTGCTTCTCTGTACGTGCAAGGTAGTGCATCAGATGCCTGAGTGCGTCACGGGCATGACGATTGTGTGGTTTCCAACCAAGCACACGCATGAGCTCATGGTCGGGCCATGATGCCTTGCATGATGGCAACTGCTCCACCAGGTTACCGTGACCAAACGCCCACATCAGGCGAATAGCGCCGATGAGTTCAACTGTCGCCGGTCGGTCTCCGACCAGCGCCGGTAGATCACGCACGCGGAAGCCTTCATAGATGATAGTGTTGAAGTTATCCGCGGGCGTGGTGTGCATGATAGCGAGGAACTCATCGAGTGATGCCTCGAAGCACTGCACGCTGTGCTTGCCATCCTCACGCAGTTGCACAAAGCACACGCCCACGTGTACACCGCCTGGGTCAATGCTAATTAAGCTAACCATCGACGACTGCCCCACATTCAGCATCTTCCCACACCTCTGTGGTGCACTTGCGGTTGGGCCAGCGAGCGCACACCGCTCCACGCAGGCTCACAGCAATGGATTCACAGGCATCCCCTTGCCAGTCATCTGTGACCCAGTCACGGATGAAGTCTTGCAAGTCATGGAACTCCACGTCACGGTCGGTATGCAGCACTTCCAGGTGCACAATGTAGGTGAACACGTGACGGTGTGAATTACGCAAGTATGCTCTGTGCTTAGGAGCAGTGGGCCACTTGTGCAGTGCTGGGGCACTGTGCTTAACAACGATGGCCGTCATGCTTTACACCTCACCCAGCCTGTGCAGTTCACTCAGTAGCGTCTCGTCGTCAACGTCCTCAGACACGGACCCACTGGATACTCCAGCGGATCGAAGTTCACGACGACGACGGCGCAGCTTGGCTGCTTCATCGTAGTGGTGAAGGCGCTCAAGCACTAGTGGATGACCCGCCTCGAACTCCACCAGGCCGCGCGCTACACCTTGAGCGATGAGCTGCTCTATTACTGCTTTCTGCTCGTCCGTCAGGTGAACCTTGTACCAGTAACCACTCTCTGGTGAGCGGCGAGTCTGGGCGTAAGCTTCGAGTGATGCACGGGTGATGGTCTTGGGCTTGAGACCGGGCGAGAGTATGCCTTTGCGCAAGAGATGCTGCACGCGGGTGGTGCCTGAGTGCCCAAGGAACAAGGCGGCGTCGAAGTAGTTGCAGTCGTCTCTCTCGTGTGCCGTCAGATTCATTTCAATCCTCCTTGAAAGAATTGTTGCATGTGAGTGCAAAAGAAGGGCCGAGCCGCTTGACTGTCTCGCTCGGCCCTTCACTGTGCAGTGCTGTCCCGTTCACACTGCACACCTGCGGCTAGCCCTGCACACCCTTCAGCTCGGCCGGTAGGAATTCTTCGACCGGGCGACCGGTGGCGATGCTCTGCTTCGCGGCTTCGATCAGTGCGCGGTCGTTGGCGCGCTTCTTGGCTGAGGCGTCGGGGTCATACGCGCTGACTGACCGATAGAGGATGAGCTCGCAGCCTTCAGCGAGCAGCTGAGGAACGAGTCGCTGCGCGAATGCGATGGTCGGGAACTTCACGACCACACGGGTTGCATCACCGAGCTGCTTCACATCGGTGACCTTGATGACGCTACTGCCGTCCTTCTTAGCCATGACAATCGTCTCCTTGTAGGTGGGTGGGCCTGCACACGAAGCCGTGCGCGGCGCTGCGGTTAACGATGCAATCATTGTACAACACAACCGAACCGATGTCGAGATCGAATGTCAACGATTATCGGATCGAGTCTCGACACGAATCGGATTAGAATGGGATGTCGTCGAGCTCCTGCTCGGGCAGCAGCTCATTGGTGAAGAACACGGTCACACCACCATGCTTGAACCAGGTGGTGTCACCACTGGTGAACTGTTCGCCTCCCATGTCCCGCAAGCACGCA
>ERZ1292632.296-Hain-H43-01um-R2-296-length-51501-cov-6_pt1 | contig 51501 bp, 58 predicted proteins | sample MGYA00564407_ERZ1292632 | MGnify/ENA primary metagenome ERZ1292632 (study PRJEB36523, sample SAMEA6512637) | groundwater metagenome | collected 2019-01-08 | study: AquaDiva: Metagenomics assemblies of 32 groundwater samples | reverse complement strand
CTCCCCGGTGCATATGCCCAGATAGGTTCTAAGACCAATCAAGATTTAGGAGCATCTCGTGAGAACTTGGATATTGTTAGAACAATATTCTCAGATAATGCTGATTTAGCAGAAGCACAAGGTCTAACGGCCTTGGGAAAGAGTGCCGTAGGTTTCGGTACTAAATTGATTACTCAGTCTGAGAGTATCGGACGCATAGGTTCTCAAGTAACCAGAGGCATTGGTGATTCTATCTTCGGAAGGAACTTTGCTTAATGGCAGATACTTCACTTCCTCCGATCAATCTAGATGATCCTGTTGAGCAATCGGCTCCTATCGATCTCTCCAATGTAGGTCCCGAGGTCTCAACCGATCTTGCAGATGCTCGTGCAGTTAAGTACGATTTCGGCTTGGGAAAGTATTCTCCCGGCCGAGATGTCCTTCGTTTTGCCCAGATCAATGGGCAAGAGGATGCTGCTCGTTCAAATGCTGTCGCCCAAGAGAATATCCGTGCAAGACAACTTCGAGAGGAACTAGCACGCCAATATATCTCTTCTCGTCCTCCAGGTACTGCTACACAGGAGGATCTTAATACTATCTATAGTCTAACAGATCCTCAAGCAGAAGCTGTCAATCGTAATCCCAAGACTTTCTTCGAGGAGGAATATGCGAAGCGTAAGGTTACGGAGGGCCTCAATAGAGAGGCTGCTTCGGATATTGTAAGTAAGACTCCTCCGGATCAAGCAGATAAGCTCACTAAGGCTGCTGCTAAGGTAATCACACACAAAGAGATCGCCCAGAAAGTCTACGAAGAGACTCAGTTAAAGTATAAGGATCAAGGTTGGGCTCCTTGGACTGCGGATATGGCTAAGGAGTTTGTACCGGGTTATTCTTGGTACAAGCAAATGAATGTTCTTCAAAGTGCTCCCAAGACTTCCTTTTTCCCCGGTAACAATAAACAAGATCAGTTCATGGCATTCTATACGATGCCTACTGTGGAAGCTGAACAGAAGCTACGTGCTGCTGTAGATAGTCTAGCAAAGGATAACCTCGCAGAAGCCCTGCAATTCGCACATGATATGTATAATCTAACTAGCTCCGATGTTCTTCTTCAGAATATCTTCGGAGCAGTGGATCTTACTACTCCTCTTCCTGGTATTGGACTTGTTTCCTTGGGAGCTTACAAAGCCCTTGGAAGAGGTGCTGTAAAAGGTGCTAGTGAACTCAAGACAGCGGTACAAGATATCGTAAAGGGCTCTTCTACTCCTTCGCATAATCCAACTATCGCTGCCGAGGCAGCGGGAGACTTAGAGAAGTCTTCGATGACTCTTGCCGCCCAGAAGCTTAAGGATCGTGTAGAGGAACTAGGTAAACCCTTAACCTTCGATCCTATGGCCCAGGGGCTACCTGCCCTGATCAATCCAGCACAAGTAATCAACAATGGTATAGGTACTTCTCTAAGTGGCAATCGTGCTCGTCGCTTGGAAGAACTTCTTACTAAGCAAGCTAATGATCTTGTTGAAGGTGTCTTCGTCAAGCCTCTTTCTATCGATCGTCTTGCAGAAGGTTCCAAGGCACAAGAGGAGGCATTCCGTAATGCTTGGCGTCTATGGAAGGATCAGCATGCTCGTCTGCAGGACTCAGTCTTGGATGTCGGGCATGTAGTTACTAATCCCGCAGATCGAGCTACTCTCGAACATCAAGCATTCTTTACGAAGACTCGTAATGATGCAATGGCATCTATCCAATCTAAGAACTTGATGCCGGAGTACACCGACTATCTCATCCATACGGGTAACTTCGATAAAGGTCTGGAGATACTTGGTCAACTTGAGACTCAAGGACTCCGCATCTCTAATCCTGCTTTGCCCCGCAGCAATAAACGCATCTCCGAAATCCTAAAGGATATCGATGCGGCTGCTTCAAAGCAGGCAATAGAGGAAGACGCTCTTAAGGCGATGAAAGCTTCTGCAGAGAGACTTGCATCCATCTCTGATGAAAAGAAGAAGCTCTTCTCAGTGGCTTCGGATGCTGATCTCCGCCTACAGAAGCTTAATCAAGTCTCTCCTACTCAGAAGGATGTATCTCTTGTCAATGCTTTTGGCAATGTAGATTATCTCTCTATAAAGTTAGGCAAGAATCCTGTACTAACTTCAGCAGACTCTCAAGCCTCGATCAAACTTGGCCATCCACATTCTGCTGAACTATTCGATAGTGCAGCTAATGCTGAGATGTGGGCCAAGGATATTATGCGTCTCAAGACCGGCTACAAGATTGGTCAGAGAGGCACTGGTTGGTACATCGAAGTCTTCAAGCCCTTGGATGAGTCCGCTCCTTCTGTTCGTGGTGCTCTCTCCATAGATACTGACAGTAAGATTGGCGGGACACCGAGACAAATGTCACAGGCTATCGCCTATCTTCGTTCGCCTGAGTATACACAGAATGCACAAGTAATGCAGGATCGTCATATTGCTGCATTCGGTACTAGCGCTCTTAGAGAACTACAGGCTAAGACTGCCGAGACAATCGCTAATCTTCCACGTGAGAAGTCTATAAGAGCCGGTATTGCTAAGATAATAGGCTGGCGAAAAGGCTCCAGAGAAGATTTCGTAGACTTCTTAGAGCATCAAAGAGACTCCAAGAACTCTGAAGGAATAGTCGGTCGTTTCTCTACTAGCCAAGTAGGCTTCGAGAAGGAATGGTTCGAGAAGCACAATCGACTGCCTACTTACCAAGAGAGTGCTGCCTATTGGACTTATGTTCAACTATCCAATACTGAGTTCGGCGCCAAGACCTTAGGTATCTACCGGGATAAGGCTATTCAAGGCTGGGAGATGCACGACTTCGGTCCTGTCAATGGTTTCAAGGCCAAGAAGGAAGAGTTTGAAGGCAAATTCCTTCCTAAGATTCCCGAGATGCGAGAGGACTTCGGCGTCCTCGTAATGAACCCGCAAGGTAACAATATCGAGTATATGCGTAACTTCGGAGGTGCTCGCATTACCTCGGAAGGGCCTATCAGGAAGGAGAAGAAAGAGGGCGGCTTCTTTAAGAAAGAGTACACGAAGGATTTGGAGAAGAAGGGCATCGAGCCTTCTCTTGCTATTACTCCTACTCGTGAAATCCAAAGGCAGATCTTCGATGATCTGACTAACTCAGGCTATAAGACTGTTCAGATTACACACTTCGCAGAGAAGAAGTTAAAGGATGGTCTTAAGCAAGCAGGTGTAGATGTCCCTGAGGGCGACATCCACTTTGTTATGACTAGAGATCTTATTTCTGCGCCACTCGATATTCAACAGATACCTAATCGCCCCGGCGGGCATCATAAGTATCTTGCTAATGTCTATCTTCGTCAGCCTGTTCTTCGCTCCTACAACGGAGTGACTACCTATTACGAGGATATAAATATTGCAGGCTTCACAGATCCTGAGAGAGGAAAGATGTTTGAAGGGCGCTTCGACAAAGCGCGAGAGATGTACGTTAATCAAATCGATAAAGTCGGTAATATAACCGACGAAGTATTAGCAGACTATATCTCCAAGAATCTTCCCTACTCTCTCAAAGGTTTTAAGAGACTCTTCAATGAGTCCGAAGGCGGTAATCTCGATCTTCGTACCAAATTCTATCTGACGGAAGCTAATAAGTCAGTAGATGCTGAACATGGCTTAGCACATCTCTATCCCGAGAATCGCTTCAAGAAGTTCGGCGATAGCGAACTTAACATGTACAAAGATGGAATCAATCTCAAGTATACTGGAGAGCGTGGTGATACTCTGCAGACTATCGCCACAGAAGGTACCAAAGAAAATCCTGTCTTCAAGTTCGAGGAAGCCAAGAAACTTAATCCCTTGAAGACTCTCGATGAAGCTATGTCTGATGTCATGCGCGGACGCTACATCGAAGACTTCAAGTTCAAAATGGCTGAACGCTTTATTGCTGAGTTCGGCGATATGCTCAAGGTATCTCCTCAACAGCAGAGACAGAATCCTCTTCGTTGGCTCTACGAGGCTCCCTTCAAGGATGCAGGTCTCGACAGAGACAAGCTGAATGCTGCTATCACTTTTCGTAGGACTACATTAGAGTTTCTGCAGTTAAAGACCAACTGGCAAAAGGATATAGAGTTCTTCAAGAAGTACCATTCCGATGGCATCTTCGCCCCTACGGGCTCTGAGATTACAGGTACTGAACCTTGGCTTCAGCACAGAGTATCATATGCACAGAAGGTCAAGAACGCTGTCTTCGATCTTAAGATGGCCTGGAATCCTGCTCAGATGTTCCTACAGGCCCAGCAGATCGCTCAGATAGCAGGTATCGAAGGCCCTGGCCGAGCTTCTAAAGCAGGTGGAGCTGCTCTTACAGCACGCTTCATGCGGCTTTATGGAGATGATCCCGAGACTCTCGGTAAGATGTCCCAGGCTCTACTTAAGACTGAGCGATGGTCTCCTGAGCACTTCAAGGAAGCTTGGGATGCTCTGCAACGTAGTGGCTTTGGCAATGTAAGTCGTGAAGTAGCCGACATGGGTGACTTTATGTCTCCTAATATCGTTACTGGAACAGGCACCCGTATTGGTGAAGGATACGGAACCTTTATGAATATTGGTCGTGGTTTCTTCAGGATTGGTGAGCGGTTCTCCAGAGATACTGCTTGGTTCGCTGCATACGATCGTTGGAGAGCTGCTAATCCAACTGCTAAACTATCCGATCAGAACATCAAGGATATCCTCAGCAGAGCTTCCCTTCTTAATGGAGATATGTCTAAAGCGTCTGCTGCTTCGTATCAGCAAGGACTTGCAGGTGTCTCTACACAGTTCTGGGGCTTCCAAGTACGTCTCTTTGAGCAGCTAACCGATGGTCTTCGCCACGGAGGCGGTAGGCTTACTCCTTCCGAGAAGACCGGTATCCTTATCTCTAACAGTATCCTTTACGGAATACCTGTTGGAGCAAGTACTGTTATGATCGGATGGCCTTTCGCAGATACCGTCAAGCAAGAAATGCTCAAGAGAGGCTACGATCCCGAGGAGAGTATCTTTAGTAGAGTCGGTATGAAAGGTATCGTTAACGAAGGCTTCAGACAGTTCTCAGGAGAGTCCACTAACTTCGGTACTCGTTATGGCCCGGGCAATACTTCTATGGTTAAGGACCTGTTACCTAAATGGCTAGGAGGCTCTGAGAAGTCTTTCTTCGACTATGCAATGGGTGTCTCGGGCTCTACTCTTCGTAATACTCTTGTCTCCATGGAGCCCTTTACTTTCGGATTACTAGCTCCCTATATGGATGATCAGAAGACTTATCCCTTGAAGTGGTCTGATTTCGATGATGTCTTAGCTAACTTCACTGGATACGACAAGATCGTAAGATCTATTGTTGCTATGAATACCGGCAACTATATGTCTAAGAATGGTGAGGTCATTGATAAGATGACCAAGACCGAAGCTCTCCAAAAGCTTATCTTCGATATCGAGCCTGAGCGTATCTCAGATATTCGTAACATCAAAGAAATTAATCGCCGGCTTGCGGAGGTTCAAAGAGCACAACTTCCTTTCGTCAAGGAGAACTTCAGAAAGGCTGTAGAGGCTTTCAGGAATGACGATGACGAGACAGGTCACCAATACTTCACAAGAGCTAAAGCTCATATAGCTGCAGGCGGCTGGAGAGAAGACCAGAAATACGGTCTCTTTAGGGAAGTATCCAAAGGATACGAGACTCAAGTCGAGGAAGTCAATCGTAAGTTCGCTTCGACTTCTCGTCCTAGACTCGAAGCATTTATTAAGCGATTAGAAAGAAGGCAATAGTTATGGCAGGGTTCAACCCAACTGTTGAAGAGCAAACTCCTAACTTCCTAGGATATAGTAGAGGAACTGTTCCCGATACTTCTATCGCAGGAGTAGTGGAGAACTCTTCCAATATCCTCGAGGCTGATATCAAAGCAGGTATCAAGTACTACGATACCAAAATCGCTCAAGAGGCTAGAGAGCGTACTCAGCCTATTCAGGATGCCTATATCGGAATTCTTAGTTCTCATCAAGGCATGGAGGCTGATCAGCGTCCAGTACCTACTGAGCTTACAAGGAGACTAGATCGTACTACATCTATGCAAGATGCTGTTCGCTCTGGTAGTATGCGAGAGTCTCATTACCGCAATCTCTTGGATGCTGAGGCTCGTGCTATGCGAGCCAACTACCCAGGCTTTCAGGATGTAGTAGATCAGCACATCGCTCGCCTCGTAGGTGGTAATCCTGCCAATCAGACTATCCAGGAACTCTTTCAAGAGGCTCGAGCAGGTAAATCAGGAGCAGATAAGGATGCTGAATACTGGCTACATCAGGCCAATAAGGAAGGTGTAATCCCTGATCTAGAGGCGCGTAGACGCTCAGGTAATCCTATCTCCATCGACGAGATGCGGGAGCGTGTCACTCTCAAGACCGCACAGAATGCTAATATCTCTGTTCAGAAGCAGAAGCTAGAATTAGCTAAAGCACAGGGCGAGAATATCAAAGAGCAGACTAAGACGACCTTTGGTAAGGAAGTACAGACTCGTCTCTCGTTGATGTACAAGACTGCTCTAGGTCCTTACGAGAATCTTAAGAAGCAACTGGACGAAGCGCAGCGCGGAGCAGGACGCTTCGGTGATCTTGATCCGCAACAGCAGCAGGCTATCATACAGACCTTCAATAAGCTAGAGCAGGGTGTGGATGATATGATCAACAATATTGCCACTAATCCCACTGAGAAGGGCTTTAGGTACACCGATGTCCTCAAAGAGAAGAGTGATATCCAAGGTATCGCAGATGCAGCTAAAGCACCTATTCAAGCAATCAAGACTGCTATCTTTGATAAGGACTTCGGTACTATTGGATCGATCGCTAACCGTCTAGAACAACTAGAGAAGAACGATCAAATAGGAGCAATGTCAGTCAATGACTCCCTTCGTCAGATTAATCTAATTAAGAATGTAGCGGGTCAGCAGTGGACCGCTCTTCAGGCATTTCAGAATGCCGAGACTCTTAAAGGAATGACTCGTCTAAGTACAGAGGATAATATTCTTCGATCTCTCTCCGGTAAACAAGATCCTAATAATCCTAATGCTCCTCCTCCCTCGATCAATCAAGACTTTAAACAGAAGCGTTCCGAACGTACACAAGATCCGGCCCTCTATCGCGCTACTCTCAATAAGAACGTAGAGTTTCTGGGCAATCCTTCCATAGATCCTACTACATTAGCCAATGTAGCTACCTATATGTACGGAGATGCTAATAAAGACTTTCTTGCTACTCGAGATAAGGAAGGCAATCTAGTTAATAACTTCTCTGACTCCTACGGTGTCTATCTTAAGATGGCGGGAGACCCCAAGGTCGCCCAGAACATGCTCAAACTTCGAGAGAGCAATCCTACTGTCTATAATAACTATAAGTCCTGGGTACAAGATAACTTCGGTACCATGCTTCGTATGGCTGCTAACAGTGCTAGTGAAGTCAATGCAGATAATCTAGCAGGTAAAGTTGAATGGGATCCCGAGTCTCTTACTTTCAAGATGCAGTCCTACACAAGTACCTCGGAGAACATCACTCAATATAACAAAGCCGAAGTTGATCGTAAGGCGGGTAAATCTGTTCAGGATATCAACAAAGTTCTCTTGGGAATGTCGACTCTTATCAAAGCAGAAGGCGGTAATCCTCAGGAAGTTCTTCCCTCTATGGTACTCAAGTTGGGCATCACTCCTCCTAACGATAATCCTAAGAGCCTTTGGCAGAAGATGTTCGGTACTTCTAAGCAGTCTGATATTCCTGTTAAGCCAGGTTATGTAGAACTAATTAAGGGCTTCGAAGGCTTCTCTCCCGACGCTAAGCCGGACTTTAAGCAGTACAGCGTAGGATACGGCCGAAAGGCACAACCAGGGGAGAAAGCAGGTACTCCTATCCAGGAGGAACAGAAGCTGATTGAGCATGCTAAGCCGGTAGTAGATTGGATAGATAACAATATCTCTATCCCCCTCTCACCAAGGCAACGAGATGCTCTTGTTAGCTTCGGATACAATCTAGGCACTAGCCAGCTCGAGAGACTCAAAGAAGACATCAATGCCGGCAAGTTCGGTACAGTCGCTATGCGTATGTCTACCTTCAACAGATCTGGCGGGAAGGAACAGGCTGGATTGACCTCCCGAAGGGCCCGGGAGGCTATGGCCTTCCAGAACGATCCCTTCATGGAAGGTACTACAGCTACAGGACCTGATGGACAGAAGATCGAATACAGAGGTGGTAGATGGGTACCGTTACAGTAGAGTTTCCCAACTTAAAAGACTACACTAATCTACCCGAGGGTTTTACCTTGGATAGAACTTCCTTTGTTCCAGAGGCTTCTCAGGAGCGTTCGCTACCTCCTCTAAATGACTATACAGAGGAGAACCTCTTTCAGTACGAGATGCGTAAGCAGATGCAGGACTACGCTCCTTCTCGGCAAGGGCCTCCAGGCGAGGCTCCTAGCCCCCAGGAGGGCAATCTGCTAGCCGGGGATATCCCCCCTGGCTTCCAGCTAGATCAGCCGGTGGCGGCCCCTCCTAGCCCGTTCTACGGGCCTTTAGAACAGGAGGAGGCCGCGAAGGCTCCTGGAAAGAGGGGTACCCCTTCAAAAGGTCTTCTCCTCTCTGAAGACGAGGAGGGTAAAGTTACCTTGAATGCCTGGGAGAACATAAAACGCTTCATGCAAACTGGAGATGAGAAGGCTGCCTTTAGGATTGTGTCTACCTTAGCGGGAGGCGGAACACTTCGCTCTGGAATGGCATCCAAATCTGAACTAGGTGTCTTCGGAGGAAAGTTAGCTAAAGGATTTGAAGAGACTGATCTACTACAGAAATATCTTGGGAGGGAAGGTGCTGTAAAATTTGAGATCCCAGATACTGGAATGAAATGGAATTCAGGTCAACTTGCCAAGAGGATGCAAACTCAAACCGAACTAAAACTCGATACTGTTCTAGAGCATCCCGAGTTGTACAAGAATTATCCAGAAGCAGGCAATATTGCAATTATCCCGACAAAAGATATGCCTAAAGGGTCAGCAACCTTTGAGGAGAATATTAATTCGATAAGAATGAATCCATCCGATATCGGTACCGACGAGGGAAAAGGTATCGTGATCCATGAGATTCAACATTGGATACAGAAAGCCGAGAAATTCGCCAGAGGTGGTAGTGTTGGTGGTGCCGAGGGTTATAGAAGTCTTGTCGAACGTATTCAAAATGAAAATATAACACCAGACGCGCTTCTCTCTATAAAAAATGGACCTACATTCGTAGCAGGTTTAGTTAACGCAGTAGGCGAGTTAATCGATCGTCCTGTTTCAATAGATCAAGCTTTTACGGTACTTAATAAAATAAAATCATTCAAAAAACCTGTTGTACTAGATGCAATTGGCGAAAAAATGGCCATGCATATGTATCTCTCTTTAGGCGGTGAAGTTGAAGCACGTAATGTAGCTTCACGCTTAGCTAATCCTGAATTAATGAAGAAGCCTCCTGCAGCAACCGAAGATATTTCCGGGCAATTTCAAATAATCGAAACTAAAGCGCCGAAGATATCTCAATCTTTCGGAGGTAAACCTCCCGGTAATATAGATGAGTTAACTGCTACTAGAGCCACAAAAGGTTCTGCCAATAAGAATATCTCTAAGGCTGATGAAGCTCTCTCCGATGCTCAACTTTCGGCAGATATGGAAGCAGAGCAGAAAGCTAGAGATATTGCCTTCAAGAATAGTATTCAACAGTTATCTCTTGATCTTCCCGAGCCTGTAAAGGAACCTGCTCTAAAGCTTATCGAGGGAGGTCTACTTAAGACTGAGCGACAGATCGAACAGATTACTAAGCAGATGGTCGATGCTCTCAAGAAACCCGGAGAAGAGTTAACTCCGGAGGATACTATCAAGATCAATACAGCCATTAAGCAGATTCGATCGGAAGCTAAAGCATATACAAGAGAGACTAATGATATGCTTCCGCAAGGAGGCAATCCTTCTAAGGATACTCTTGAGTACCTAGGTATGACAAAGGAAGAATGGAGACAAGGTATACTTGACTCCTTAGATCGAGAATTAGCACCTTCCCTAAAGAGTATCAGAGGCGGTAAGGATATCTCTCGTGAGAATCCTATTCCGGTTATCACCTCCGAGAGTCTCGATAGTCAGCTAAAAGCCGCTAAGCAAATGTACAACAAGCTATCGGGTAAAGGAGAACAAGAACCAAAGGTTAATCTTTATCGAACACTATTCCATACTCTTCAGAGAGCAGTAGATGTAGAGAACTCTGTCAGACTCAACGATAAACTCTTGAAGGACTTTCATCTGCCCAATACATCTACTCATGAGTCTCTGAGAGTTATGCGAGACTTTCTTGTTGAGCATGCTGCCAAGATACGCAAGGAGATTGACTCCTTGAATAAGAGTTCGAAGGAGAAATCAGCAGAACGAAAGACTTCGGATACGATCTCTAAGGATCTTAATCAACTAGAGTTCGATTTTAGGAATGAAACCTAAGGAATCTTCGGTCCGGGTTAACGGAGTTAACATGCCAATTACTCGAACAAAAGGAGGCAAGTACCGCTCACCTAGCGGTAGAACCTACTCCAAGAAGCAAGTAAAATTCTACTACGCTTCCAAAGGTACATTTAAGAAGACAAAGAAGAAAAAGAAAAGGGGCCGCTAAGGCCCCTAATCTTTTATGCGCTCGCCTACTATCTTAGTCTAGATAATCATCCGGGTCAGGTCCAGGAGTCTTCCAGGTCATACTCAGTACATAGTATTTAGGAAGCTTCTTTGTCTTCTTGGTATAATCCAGACGCTCGCCGATATTGACATAAGTCAACTCAGCCTTCTCCTCGTCGAGCTCACGAGGATCGTTCATCTCCGCGAGCATGAACTTCTTCGCTAGCGCGAAGGTCTTGAACTTCTTGGTCAACGTATAACTCTTCATTCTCTTCCTCCAAATTGATATCTCTTACCGATAGTTTTACTCGTCTACGCTTAGGCTCGATACGCTTTGCTCTAAACTGTTTGTCCTGAAGAAGGGCTTTCGCCACAAAGTTTCTCTTGCGGCGGATTGCCCTTTTTTTGTTTTTGACTAGGTCTTCCATTTTTATCGATCTTCTAAGAACTCCGGAAGTTTGACATGCCCTCCCTTCAAGAGGATTTCAAGCACCCTCGAAGGTTCTATATCGAGAACTTCGAATAACTCCTCTAAGGAATACAGATCTAGCAGCATGTCAATTTTATCTTCCATATTAGAACTTACTTAACCTTTCTCGTCTCTTCTTCAAGGCTCTCTGCGCCATGTGGTAGGTTAGATAGGGACCATGGGTCATCCCTACCGGAGTCTTCGACTCCGAGGTTAGCGGAGCTAACAATGCAAACCACCACCAACCAAAGGCTCTATAGATGCTCACTGCAACCACTCCCGAGGTATCTTTCCGATCGCGTACATATAGCCATATTTAAGGCACCACTCACTATTAGTCATACTACTACTCTGAACCTTGTTGTCCTTTGGGAAGAACATTCGGATATCGAGATCGGGATTGCAGTGTTTCACTGCCTTCATTTTCTGTTGATCTTCAAATCGGAAATATCCCTTGACTTCAATATATATCTTATTAGCATCTTTAACCAGAATAAAGTCGGGCTTATATCTTTTCGGCAAGAGATACTCGAGTACTTCAGTTTCATATGTAGCCCTCTTACCTAGACGCTTCGCTATCTTGGCTTCCAGTTTTGATTTGTACTTGTCGGATCTTTTCGATCTCTTCTTGAATCTTTTCATAAAATTCTTTACCGTATATTTCAATTAACTTCTTAATATCATCTGGATTTGATAGGACTTCATCCTTTACAAAGACAGCGGATGCTCTTCCAGGTTCTGCTAGAATGATCTCCCATCTATTGAGATTGTCGTTACGTTCTATGTTAGCTATTTTCACGTAGCAATCTCCTTAGCGCTGCTCTTAGTTTCTTGTTCCAGCGGGGAATTAGTCTTAGAGTGTACATCTTCGAATACCTCCGGTTGTTTCATAACACGAGTCAGCCACTTCGGTCCAGCCGCATACAGAAACTTACGTAGTCCTCGTCCTCCATTAGAGTCCTTCCAGCACTCTTCTTTGAAGGAACAATAGCGACATTCCATACAGATAGTCTTGTTCCCGCTCTTCCCATCAGGTTCATCTTGATAGAACCTAGGGGGAGGCTCCGGCTTCGCTAGCGTCTCCTTTATGTTGGAGAGGATGTCTTTCCAGGGTCTTTCGCGGAGCTTGTATCTGTCGAGGACGAGGTGTCCGAGCTCTTTATCGGCGACCAAAAAGGCCACTTCATCTTTGACAGTAACTCTTGGATCATCCCGGAGAGCTTCGGCATAAAGAGAGATTTGATCCAAGTAACCAAATGGGTCATCCCGCTCGAGGGCGTGACGCTTAAACTTCTCCATACTGCGAGAGTTAGCAGACTTGACGTCAATAACCATACCATCAATGATAGCATCTATATGTCCTTTCACTCCTTCGAATTCTACTTCTTCTTGCCGTCCCTCGACCTTGTGATCTGTTTGTTCAACAAGGGAGAGTACTAATTCTTCCTTAATATCGCCTGTAAGAAATTTAAGAGAAGTGAACCCTGGAATAGGCTCCGATGTGTTCGGGCGGTTCTGCCTATACCAGAGTTTTCTATGACACTTCTCTCCTGCATTACTCATACGCAGCGCAGGACCACCTTTGGTTGTATCAAGCCTGCCGGCCAGCATTGTACTGAGCTTAGATACATCTATCTTTGCAATACCTGACTCAAGTAGAGCATACACATCTCGCACCAAGGTGTTAATAGTTTTCATCGGTAAACCTTACAGTTCGAACACCACCACTTGCCCCACTTGAGGACCATCAGCCTTCTACAGATAGAGCAAAGGTAGTTCACTAGAACATCTTTCCCTTGGGGCTAGGCAGAGGAGAAGAAGAGGCGATCGCAGAGGTTGATGCTGAATTGCTAGCAGCATCCATCTTCTTCTCGTACCTAACAAGATTATCTACTCGGACACTATCTAAGACCACAGCAGCCTGCTGGATACCGTCCCTAGTCCACGTTTTCACTTCTACCTTGATCGTTACCTCAGAGTCGTTGCCGACAAGATCAGAGACAGGATCGCCAGCACTGTCAACACACTTAGGAGCACCTAGTTCTGCCTTTCTATTGAAGCTAACCCAGAAGATACCATCGTCATCGAGTTTACCGGAGTTCTTAACCTTGAGAGCCTGCAGCTCCTTGTACTGCTTAGAATCCAAGCCCACCGAGATATTGTACTTATTGTACTTCTCATCCGGGCTCAGTAGACGAGCCCACTTGGCCTTGCCTTTGAAGTATACGTGATTCATTTAATCTCCTATCGGATGAATTTAAACATTAGTATTAGTACTAGCGCGATACTGATGAAAAGAAGGTATTCTCCAAGAGTCATAAATGGTTCGTACCATAGACGAATCCAAGTTCTCTTGAGATCGGTTTTAAGAGATCTCCACATTAGTTAATTGTGGGAGTAGAGGGAGCACTCTGCGGAGGCTCGTGATGCTCCTCCAAGGCAGATGCCTCAAAGATATCGTGGATGATAACATCCTTCAGATGTGGAACCATCTTAGGTGCAAGCTCTCGTGCATGAGCCTCATCATTAGCCCAGACCTGAATAGGTCCAGCCTCGGGCAACCAGAAGCTAATATGCACTATAAAGCGCTTCCTGGCCTTAGACTCAGTAGTCTCTTCCATCATGTTTCCTTTTCTTCTTGTTCTTATTGTACGCTTATACACTACGCAGATACTATCTGTTATTTAATTCTACGCAAGATATTTATTGATCTTGTAGGAAAGATCCAGTTCTTGGATTGCCTTCTTAAAATGTGGATTGTCTTTGTACTTTTTATGAACAGTAGCAATCCAGGATTGACAATCTTCAATGATGCATATCTGATGAAAAAGAGAATACACAAGAGCAATCAGACGATGCTTCTCTTTCTCTTCTTCTGTTAAATCTTTGCTTTCCATTTAATGTACCTCTAACCAAGTCTTTCCAACTTTATACTCACCCGCCAACGGACATTGTAGTCCAAGAAATCTGCCAACTTCGGCGATTGATCTAGATTGTATTTGCCCAACAGTTTCAGCAAGTCTTTCATGTCCGCGCACTTCAATGACGTACTCATCGTGCACGAGGTTAACCTGTTTGAATTCAATTCCATTTCCATTTAGTTCTCTTTTCCAAAGTATGTTTGCATGCTTCATCACCACTGCTTCACCTGATTGGAGCATCCCGGCAAACATCCCGTGCTCCTCTCCATAATATACCTTTCGACCATCTAGTCCGGGGAACCATCCCTGCCTCGCGTAAGATGGGATAAGCTTTTCTCTAAGCTCTCTAATGCCTGGAAATCTTCTAGCATAGAGTTCAAGAGCTTTTCGTGCTTCTCCGAGAGAGCATCCAAATATCTCTGCAATCTTAGGAGGGCCTGCTCCGTTGAAGAAAGAGAAGATAAATGTTTTATGTTTATCTCGATCGCAGCCGAGATGCTCGAAAGTCTTTGCTCCAAGGGTGTGGACATCTGTTCCAAGTTTCTTGTCTCCTGCACAAACTGCCTTAGTGAATTCGGGATCATCGATGTAGTGCGCGAATAGTCTTACATGAGCTGCGTCCATATCGCAGCCAATAAGCCAACTATCATCATCGCATATCCAGAAATTACGCATCTGCTCACCCAGATCAGTAGCGAGCTGTTTGAGATACGCTCCTTTATACTTGATAGACTTCTTAGTCGCAATATTTCCCAGGTTAGGGGACCGATGAGCCATGCGACCAGGCCAAGTTCCAATATGAGCGAACTTACCGTGCACGCGTCCGGTATTCTCATTGTAGGCTTCTTCCCATTCTGTGAGGGTTCGGACCCTTGCTGCTACTAGGATCCTCTCCACGAGCTTCCTAGCCCCTTCCGGAGCATCTTCTGGGAGTGTCGCGAGATTGTCTTCGTTGACCTTGTATCCCTTGCCGGTAGCAGTCTTTATGAAGGGTTGCCACCCTGCATCATTGAGGCGATCAACGATCTGAGATGTGCTAGCTGGATTGAATACGACACGTTCAACAAGTGTGAATGGGCAATCAGCGTGAACACGAGTAAGGTCAGTCCAATCTCTCGGGAGGTTAGCTTTGGATATTGTTCCGTGTTTAGTAAGCTTAGGGAGTATTTCCCGGACTGGTTTAAGTTTCGGAGGAAAGCAAGCAATGATCTCGGAGTCAAGTTCCGAGAGCCTCGTTTGCAAAGAAGCCTTAAGAGTATCAGCTTTTGTCTTATCATATCTAAATCCATTGAGGTGCATATCTTGGCAGATCCAGGCCATCGACATCTCGCATTGGATACTAGATGCCCAGCAGGGATCGGATAGGTGTTCGAATAGGTATTCATATAGCTTGTACGTAATCTCTACATCCTGTACGCAGTACTCCAGCATTTCGTTACTGAACTTTGAGAAGTCGGGAGAAGGGTGTTTAGGATAACCGAGGCGCTCACCCCATGCCTCAAGGCTCTGTCCTTCGCCATCGGAAGGTTTGAATTTCAAGAGCCTGGATAATACTAATGTATCTATTATAGAGGATTTGGAAATAGAATTAGAAAAGAATCGATCAAGAACAGGATAATCATACTCGACCACATTGTGGCCAATCCAAGTATTAACATTCTTAGCGTAATCAAGAAACTTCTCCGCTAATGAGGAACCGTAGAACTTAGAGACTTCTAATGTCTCTATATCTTTGCATACAATACACCAGATATTCTTGACCTCGTTAGGATCAAGCGCATCAGCTTCTATGTCAAGTATTACCGATTTCAATTACTTTGACTCCGGCTTCTTTGGCCAGTTTGATCATCATTGCTGTTCCCTTACCACCAGGGAAAGCTATTACAAGCTCGGGTTTACCTTCGTCGAGCATTTGCTTGTTGCGAACATATCCTGCTTCTTTACCATATTTTTTCCAATCAGCAGGATACTCTATACAAGTCCAACCGCAGTAATTCGCCCAACACTTAGCGAGAAAGTCCGCCCCTTTAGCACCTCCTTGAATGAAGGTGATAGGTTGGTTACTATCGAGATCATACTTCTCTTCGATCTCTACCATAGTATCCATGAATAGTGCGAGATCGATAAAATCTCTTCCTCCGCAAACTAGAACTCTCATAGGTCATCGGCCCCAATATCTATTATCGCTGCCAAAACTCAGTATCTTCGGGATGCAAAGGAATATGATAATCGTTATAGTTAACTTCTAAGTCCAGTCAATTAGATAGAGGAGCACGCTTCTCGTGCTTCTCCCAGCCATAGAGAGTAAGGTTGTTACCATGCCCGGTATGATAGACATCTCGCATCAAAGTACGGAAGCCACAAGCCTTGACATCCTCATCGAAGTACTTGGCTTGCTTATGATTGAGGATGATAAGCATCATCGAGTTAGCTTTGTTCTTGAGAACCCACTCAAGCTCCTTCTTGATCTTGGGCTTGAGCCTCTCGTAGTCCCTGTCGGAGCCCTCGGGGAAATAGGCAGCCCAGCTAGCCCCGCAGCAGTTCGTCACATTCTCTGTACGAATATGAGAGGGAGTATACTCAGTACGCATCTTCTCGAAGATATTGGCCATAATCACTCCAATCGCCAGTCGATCTCTTCAACACCTAGTTTCTTTAGTTCTTCGTTGACTTTACTAAACGGCTTAGACCCACTGAATCCTTTTGCAAGCGGGCTTGGATGAGGCGTGATAATGCATGGAGCATCCTCCACCGCCCCGCGATACTCTGCTGCTTGTTTGCCCATAAATAGGAAAACAACTCCTCCTCGTTTTGATAGTGCTTTACAGATTTCATAGGTTAGACGCTCCCAGCCTAGTCCTTTGTGCGAGTTCGCTTTCCCTTCTTCCACTGTGAGTATTGTGTTGAGTAGTAAAACTCCTCTCTCAGCCCACAGTCGCAGATCACCGTTACGCGGTGCACAAAATCCCAAGTCGGTCTGGTATTCTCTAAAGATGTTTTGAAGAGACGGGGGAATCTTTTTAACGTGTGGCAGAACTGAGAATGCAAGCCCATGCGCCATTCCTTTTGTGTGGTAGGGATCTTGCCCCAGAAGGACTACTTTGACCTTCTCGAAAGGAGTAAGCTCCAGTGCCTTGAACCAATCGGCCTTCGGAGGAAGAATAGGAGGACGATGTGAATTTGAATCAAGATCTTTAGCAAGCTTCTCGTTGTAGAAGTCCCAGAACTTTAAAAAGTTCCAAGAGGCTAGCGGGCTATGTGTTCTGATTACTACCATCTTTCCTCGTTAAATCCAATATCTCTCTTCGTGGGAATCCAGTAGTATAGTCTTTGTGGGTAGTTATTCATATTGAGTTGGAAGCATATCGCAGCAGCATGCTCACGATCTCTTACCACCCTATGCAGCTTCAGCATCCCTGAGCGACTCAGCCGATAGATCGCGTGGTTCATCGGCCTGCTTTCTCGGCTTTCTCTTTCTCGATCAGATAATCCAGAAGTCTACTTAGGATGAAGTCAAGATCGTTAGCATAACCGATCGCACGAGCAGCTTGATCTTCGTAATCGTAGCCACCAGTATCGGCATTAATAAGTTGCTTCTTGATCTCTATTAGTGTCATCGGCATCTATTTTCTCCGCTAGCCGGAAGGTTTTGGGATCGAACGTGAGGGAACCTGCGGGACCTGTAAGACCGCCGAAACGATTGTTTCTAACCATGAGATTGGTTTTGTTTCTAACCAATGGTTCTGGGTGCTCTTTGTCTCTTGAAAGATAAACTTCCAGATCGCATAGTTTAGACGGCATTCTAGAGCCGCGAGTTTGACCTTCGTCGTTAACGTGGGAGACAAGAAAGAGAGTGAAGTTGAGCTCACGTGTTAGCCTCGCTAGTTTAGTTGATATATAGTCGAGTTTACGCCGCTCGTCGTCACCCTCAATACCAGTGACCAACATAGTAAGATGGTCAAGAAAGATAAACTTGCACTTGGCTACTGCCGCCAGATATCGTACAAGCCCCAAGATATCATCAGGGTCGTCACTACCGAAGTGACTATAGAAATGTAGACGAGAGTCTTTTCCCACCAGGGTGCGGTATGCTTTAATCTGATCATCCACCGAAAGGCCACTATCAGGTAGATGAGCAGGTATGCCAAGTGCATACCCAACCAGACCTTGAACACTGCGCTTCTCCTGTTCTTCTAGATGGATGATACCGATGTTTTCAGCAGTGGTCTTGAGCAGATGATACTCGATAGCACGAAGAACCTCTGTCTTACCGATCTTTTCGAGGGCTGTAAGCAGCACCAGTTCCCCGAACCTAATCCCATATGACATAGTCTGCAATGTACTGAAAGGATATGTCGCAGAGGCTTGGTTATCTTCTCTTTTGAGAATCTCTTCGATGTCCCCAAAAGAAGAAACAACTCCCTTCGGTTGGTACTTCTTAGCATTCCACCAGATACGACTAAGCTCCCGTGGATCACTCTGAAGTGCTTCATTGGCATCCTTGTATTTGTCTAGCTTAACAATGTAGACCTTGTTTACGTCGAAGAGTTGCGATACCTCCCGAGTAGCCTCCAGGCCAGGTCCGTCATTGTCAAAGCATATGTATATGTTCTCGAAGGAGTTGAGATAGTTATAAGATCGGACACAATCCGATCTTGCAGTTGAGGCCGAGCGGACCGAGACACTAGGATACTTTCTTCCCAAGGACTCGTATATCGAGAGTGCATCGTATGCACCTTCGGTGATAGTGATCGATCTACTTGATCCCGCATTGAACTTATCCTGTCCGAAGAGAGCTGGGGCGGAGCCGTCACCTACCGTCTTGTAGGCCTTATCGGGTAGGCTTCGCACAACAGTGTAGCTACCATAAGGGAAGCCTATTCCTACGGGCTTTCCACTGCCGTCTACTTTTGTCTCCGCCCCATAGAAGGACATCGTCTCCTGACTGATGCCTCTGTCTGCTAGATATTGGTAGGTGTATCTGTTATCGCTCAAGTTGATCTCTTGATTGTTATTGTCTATTAGACCATGTCCTGCGAAGCAGTAGAAGTGTCCGTCACTATAGGAACCTAAGTTATTCCCAAGGCGGTCTCTCCCCTCCAATCTGCACAGGGGACAGGGTTCCATCCTGAGTAGTCTGCTCTTGTTCTTGTACACCCAAAGTATCTCTTTTGTTATTTATAATTGGTCTACCTTGCTTCCTTTCCAGTATGATACCGAGAGCGATGTTCTCGGTACATTGGAGGGCCTCGGCGATCAACTCTGTCCATATCCTATTATCTTCTTCGAAAGCCTCTTCTATCGTTAGATCATTGAAAGATGTAGCTATGTTCTCATACGTTGATATGATTTCCTGAGCTCTCTTCCGGTGCTTCTCGGCTATCTCCGAGGGAGCTAGTATCGTTATTGGCATTGTCCTTTAAGTAACCTCCATATGGTCCTCCGTAGAGGCAAGAGCCCTTCAAGGGGCCTCCTAGGGCTATCCAGCATTGTCTACAACAGGAGCAAGAGCCTCTATAGTAGGTAGTACCCTCTATTACTTTAGTCTTCTTCTCATCCATTAGAGAAGAACCTCTTCTCTAGCTCTATAGGAAGAGGCATATGTTTCCTTATTTCTCTCAGAGCCTCTATTTCTTTATTAGATAGCTTCTTAGGTATATAATCTCCATATGCTCTCTCTTCTAGAATATAGAAGATAGCATCTAGTAGATACTTCTTCTCTTCTTCTATCATCTACTATCCTCTTCTCTCTATAAGAGTATCTATTATAGTATACTCTCTTCTTTCTCTATAAGAGGTCTTATCTGGGAAGAGTCCCCAGATGCCTACTGTATCAACCCCTTCTCTCTTCTATACAGGAAAAAGAGGCTACCTGTTATTTATTTCTTTAGTAGCTTAGCAGAAAGCTTCCTAAGAGCCTTAGCATACTGCTCACAGGTCCACTCCATGGTATCGATACCGGGTGCGGTGTTCGCTTCCAGCACCCAGGCTAGAGTTCCGTCGTATAGTACGTCAACGACGGCAAAGTCCAATCCGCAGGCTCGTACTGCTTGAATGGCTTGTGGTACGATATCACGTGGGTATATCGTAACCCTTCGGAAGAGCCAGCCATTCTCGGTATTGCGGATAAGGCGGGTCTTCTCGTTCTCCGGAGTCTCTCCATCGCGGACTTTCCTGTGGACTGCAATTACCTCTCCATCGCAAACATGGACCCTGTACTCTCGATCACAATCGATACCCTTGGTGTAGAGCCTCGAAGGAGTAACCTCTCCGCCTTTACAGATAACAATACCCTGCCCTTGCCTGCCTTCCAATCGGGTCCGGCAGTAAACGGTCTCACCAGCATCAGACCAAGCTTGTGCTTCCCAGGTACGGATCGTCAAGGGTACAGTACGTACCTTCGCCTCCGTACATAGCCTCAAGAAGGCTCTCTTGTCGATAGCATTGTAGATAGCCTCGGGCTTGTTGATCACATGGCACTTGTTCACTTCAGTAGGCAGTGCGTGCCCACAGCCCCAATTGATAACTACCTTTTCTTTCGACCCCTTGAAGGTACTTCCTTCGTGCTTGATCTGCTGGCAGCCGATAGACTTCTTGACATCCAAGCCACCAGCACTCTTCATCGAGAACATGTACATGTAAAGAGACATTGAGATATTCCTATCTGAGTGTGATCGTATTCGCTGTAATACCGTTTGTCGTATTAACGAAAGTACGTGCTGCTTGAGGGATCTCACCAAAATCAGCATGCAGATCCTCCGGGAAGATAATCTCCTGAGCACCCTTGTTCTTCAAGATATCATCGATCTTCGAGGCCCACTCATCCCAATCATGGGTATAGGCTAGCTCACTGATGATGCCGGCATTCTCCGAGAGATTATCTCGCCAGGACTTATCCTTCGTAATCTCCCGGATAAACCCTACCCCGTAGATGCTCTCCAAGAAGTCCTTGGCATCTAGTTTAAGGTAGCTATCCATGAGATCGCTAGGGTTCTTGTAGTGTTTGTTCACATTGACCTTCAGATTGTGCAGCTCAGAGGTCCAAGTATTGATCTTGTCGAAGTCTACTGTACTAGACATTCCCCTGTACTCGATGCTTCCGAACTTAGCAGTAGCCGCTAGGTTCTGTCCACAGTATCGGATATTGTTGGTACTAAGCAGAGAGAAGGGTCGATCTTTTCGAAGATCATTCAGAATAGTCTTTAGGACTCCTTCGCCATCTGTTAGCCGTAGGCAGAAGCAGTTCCCCTTTCGATAGGGATCACAGAAGTTGAACAATAGATTCTCAGTGAGCCAATAGGCGGTAGCAGAAGTCCAGTACTGAACCGGGGTACTGTTCAGGAAGTTAGAGTGGACATGCACAGAGCCTCTAGAGCAGGGATTTTTGATCTTGTACTTCTTCGGGCTCAAGGCATCCGTAATCAGGCGGATAGACTGCTGCTTCTCCGAGACCTCTATGGGGGCGGTAGTGGTATATTCTACTCCACCCGCCCCTAGGGTACCATCGGGCTTAGCAGCCCAGCCTAGGATACCTGTCAGAGGTAGATTCTCGCCCTCTACCTCGATCTCGATACCCAGGTCACCCTTCTTACCCCTCTTTCCGAGGAAATCCTTCACGAGATAGCCCATTTTCTAGATAGCTCCTACGAATGACCGAGGATATTGCATTTTGGCCTAAAATACCCCTCTATTTCCTAAGGAATAAGGCCTAAAAACCCCATGGTGAATACCATAGTACACACCGTGGGGTATAACTTCAATAGATACGGGGATAACTTGCAATCTTCCAATCAAGCAGGATTCTACGGAAAATGTCCTTAGTTAGGAGCATATCTCCATTATATTCCTGAATGACTAGGTCCATAGGTACGAGCAGACCAAGAAGCTTCTTCTCAATAAGACCTATTAGTTTATTTCTCTTGAGCCAGTCGGTAAAAATACGTTCCTCTAGATATTTTACTTTCATTAGAACAATCCTGTCTTTCTGATGATCTTCCGGATAATGGAGTACTCATCCGGGTCCTGGTAGTCCCAGGCCTTGGTGCGAGTATTCCACAAGGCCACTAGCCTATCCCGATAGTACATTCCCAATAGCCTTCGATCGATGTACTTAAGAGCTATGTGTCTGTGGACCGCTACTCCCGTAGCCTCGAAGATATCTAGGGTCTGTCTAGCCTTGCGCAGCGAAGGATAGACTCCCAAGATACAATCGGACATAGCTGCGCTGGTGAACCAACGATGATCTCTAGGAAGATTACCGCAGATACTCTCGATAGAGTCTGATCTAAGACCTTGGTTATATCTTCGATATGGCATCCTTGAAATATAGAAACAATGCCCCATATAGTTTAGGTAGCCTAGGGAGGGAGACCTATCTACGAAGCGATCATCTGTATGATCTACCTTCATATAAGGCTTATAGAGTTTACTATCTAGTTTGTAGAGAGCTACCTCGGGATAAGCTACATCATATGCTCGAACATAGTAGGGTACCCCATCCCATGTACAGATGCTAGAGTCGATCCTCTGATTGAGATCGGCTTGATTGCGATACGCTTCTGCCATGTTAGTGCCTATAGAAAATAGGATTCTCGGGATATTCTACGGGAACAAAAGTCTTTGGAAGAGCCGGGGGATCATCTCCATAGATGCTCTTGATGAAGGGATTGAGGAGAGCTATACGCTGATCTGCTGGATATTGGAATCCTTGAATCATACGATAATTTCTATCGTATCCTTTTGCGAAGTATGCGAAAGGATTGACACCTCGTACTTTGTATGTTTTCTTACCTGCTACTGCATGATCGAAGACGAACTTTGCACTATCGAAGATCCAAGGCCAAAGCTCTGGTCTTCCGAGCCAAGCATTCGAGAGAGAACGATACTCGACACCAAAAGGCTTGGGCCTAAATGCTGCATTAGCACCATAGAGATTGTGACGAGTATTATCCAAGTCCCACAGAAGCTTGGTACTCTGGAAATACTTATCCAGCCTCAAGGAGATCTGCTGACAGTCCCAGAAGTGCTCCTCATCGAAGACATCAGCATCTTTAGTCCAGCCTAGTGCTAGATGTCCTGCTCCTGTGCAGAGAGAAGGCATGCCGAGACGCTCTCTATCGGGAATCCTATTACGCTCACCTGAAATAGCATTGTAGTCAGGATCGCATCCGAGAGTGCGTACATCCTCGGGGAGACTGTTGAAGTATGTTCTATCGAACTCCACTGCAGGAGTATAATCGAACTCTAGATTAGAGGGAACAAGCTCCCTAGCCTCTTTGAGCACAGTTGTTAGAGTATCCTGGAACTCATCGGCAGAGGATGCCGGATCAATGTTGATCTCCAAGGCAACACCATCGTGCTGAACAGCACCCTTCTTTACTGGATAAGGCTTCTTCTTAGTGCCAGGAACAATATCGTGAGCACTTACGTGCTTCCCGGTCTTGCTGTCCTTAAGGAATATCTCCGGATCGCAACCCACCAATAGCTTCATTTAGATACACTCCTGTCCCATTTCTTACCGTCCTTCAGTAGAAATCCCTCGTAGAAGGGAATAGTCTTCTTCATCTCCTGTACACCATCATCGTCCTCGAAGCAAGTAGGACACACAAAGGAGTCCTGTGTGAACCAACGATTAGCTGCGATAGTTAGTCCTACTGTACCGCAGGCACTACATCCCTTTTTGAGAGAGGGAAGAACAGCTGCAATCGTTAGCTTTGATCTACGATAACCTGAGTAGGTATGGATTCTATTTTCTTGCTTCGGTGCCGGAAGAAGAGGAACACCGCTGTTAAGTACTCCAGTTCCGGAGGTATCAGGGCTCTTTGAGCAAGAGCAGTATTCAGAACGCTTCTTACAGAACCTACAGAAGATAGTCTCTCGTCTAAAGGGAGCCTCGGAATGAACAACAGTAGTCTTCGTGACTTCGTCACGTCGGTGACAAGTCACCTTAGGCTGAACTAGCTTGATAACTGTTCTCTCCATGGTACCAAGTTTGAACTGATAGTTGATCTCATCTGCTAATGGATAGATGGTTCCAAACCTATGCGAACCCTCCTTCGCCTTAAGAGCATCCAACATCCAGCCTTGACTTGCCCAATAAAGTGTAGTATTAGCTGTATTGTACATGTAGCAGAGAGGTCTCTGGATATTCCTAGTCATATTGAAGGTGCCGCGGATGAGATCGACATAGGTAAGTGCGAAAGCACCATGCCCCATCTCATCGACGACCTTAAGCAGATTACCCTTGCCTAATCTGCGAGCGATCTCTCGGGAATCCGAGTCCGCTAGAGCCTTCCGGTCCTTGCAGAAGTGATCTACGCTACCATTGTGACAAAGAACGATGCCATTCTCTTCAATAGGATGGGCATTGGCTAGCGTGATCTCTCCGATGGTAGCCCAGCGAGTATGTCCCAGAACTAGAAAACGATTATCACACTGGAAAGCATGTGCAGCTCCTTTGTCTTTCATGAAGGATAGAAAGTCATCGGTCTTTCTATGCACTCGATAACTAATCTTGTTCTTCTTACCTCTTCCGAATACTGCTACACCAGTACTATCGATACCTCGTGTAGAACTAAGGAGACCGAGGAATTGAGTATACTCGATCTCGTCCTTACTTAGAGAAGTGGAATAAGCCCCGAACAATCCACACATTACTTAATCTCCAAGAGTACCTTCGCAACATCGAAGGGATCAACATTGCAAGGAAGAGAACGATACTCGAAACCATGAGGCTTCATCTCATAGAAGCCGGGGAGCCTTCGAGCATCCTTGATCTGCTTAGCAAATGCCGTGTCGAGTGCCTGGATATATTTAGGCATATCGATCATTCGACAATGCTTCGCACCGTTCTTATCCTCGTATTGATCCGAGAAGTGAACATGAAGCGCAGCCCGAGTATCTCGATTAGAGGGTTTGTAATCTAAGCCATAAATATTACCTCTTCCCTGTGGATAGGTAGGCTTACCATGAAGACGAAGAGCGTCGTAGAGTAATTGTTTGTTTGGTCGCATAGTTGCGTTAGAACTATCTAAAGAATACAAACCTTCAAGCTTGAGAACAAGGCCGTAGAGGCGTGTCTCCGCTACGCGGAATAGTGCGGCGGACATCTCAGGATCTGTATGTGGATCACCTCTAGCTTCCGCCAGATAGCCGCACTCATCTTTTGGGATACCATCCGGAACAAGAGCAAGGTGTGTTCCACCCTTGACCACCCAATATTCTTTTTCGAAACCGTACTTCATAGCGTGCCTTTCATATACCGTAGAAGCTTCTCGACTTGCTCGACAGTCATATTGGATTTACTCTGATTGGCCATCCAGCTGATGATGAATACATTCCCAGGCTCATATCCCTTAGAGTTGTCTCGGCGGTCAAGAGAATAGTTATCGGGGGATATCTTCCCTTGATTGCGGATTAGTTTGACCCCACGAATAGGGCAAGTATCAACAAAAGCGATATCACAGTCACGAATAGTAAATAGTATTCCATCTCTCTTAGCCCTCTTACGTGCAGAGCGTAGCATAGCCTTGATGATCGAGTTAGGCTTGACAGGCTTTTGCTTTCTCTTATCAAGAACCTCTATCCAATGCTTTTGCATACACTCAATGCAGTTGTACTGGAGGTTATCAGGAGTACCCTTGCACTCCCAGAACTCATGAGAGGGCTTGAAACTCTTGCACTTGCCACATTGCTTACCCACGTAAGTCTCCAAAATTTCCCGAAGAAAATCCCCTTACTTCGAAGGGCTGCTATCCCTAAGCCTTCGCAGGCCAGATACCGTCTTCGATCACCTTGTATTCAGAGATAGGCCGAGAAGGCTGAAAGACATAAGCATCTACCCAGGCGTCACCACAATCATCGATATAGACTTGGATAGTCTCTCTCTTGTAGAGAGTCGGGGTACCTTCAAGACGATCTAGTTTTTCGAGAGTTGCATCGTCTACATAGTAGACTTCGCCTTCAACCTCATCTACGATATCCCCTGGAACCATGCCGGGAAAACCACCTAGATGTAGGAGCTTCCAGCCATTGGTAGCAGTAGCATCGAATCCGAATTCAGCATCTTTCAGGAAATGATGATTATGGCAGCCCTTACGAAGGGTACCATATACGAAAACACTATGCCTCTTCTTCTCTTTCGACATATACTTCCTCGTACTTTACGTTCTGATCTAAGTACTTCAGGCGAATGCAACTAGCTTCGTGCTTGTCGAAGCAATCGGGATACTCCTCTTGGAACGTCTTCCAAGAGACACGCCATGTGGTGGTGGTTTCTTCGAGGCGGTTCGCATAATAGCGAACCTTACCGAGATAGATATAGACTCGGTAAGCTAGCGTGGTGGTGGAGAGTGGGCTCATCCGAGCACCTCGGGCAAAGATAAACAGGTGAGCCGGCACTATTTATACCCCGTCTTAAGCCGGTACCTCGGGGCACCTGTCTACCTGTGGCGGGTCTCCTATTCTCTAGCCGGAGACCCCGAAGGCCAGACCTTTGGCTTTAGGCAGATCTACCCTTGTCCGTTCTTGTAGAGAGGTTGAACGAATCAGAAATCCTCTACTCAAACGAACTAGCTCGCATATGTCTGTAATGCATCTAGGAGCGAGGCTCCCCGATAGCAAAGGCTATCCGGCATCCCTAGACCCCGCTAGGTGCCTGTATCTTGCCGGTACTGCCCCGGTGCCAACCTTTCCCGTGGTAGTCACACCTGTCCGGTGCCTTCTGGCATCTGCATTCCTCGTCGCCCAACGACTTCCTAGAGCGCACATTTCACCGTGTCTCTAAGGCCCCTAGAGGACAGCAGGCTTGGTATCCTGCATAGCAGATACGGGTTCAAGATAGATACATCATCTGTGACATGTAAGGCGATAGTGCGCAGTCCTTGTTACTCAGGTGCGTTTTCATAGGCAGTCGAAAGGACACTAGCGTTGAGCATGCTCGCAGCTACTCCAGCCATGCTGGTAGATTTCGTACCTATGAGCGTGGTCTTTTCACAAGAAGCTAACATCTCGTGGGGCACGGCTATGTCAGCGGAGAGCCGACAAACTCCTAATGCTCGGTGTTAGCTATACGGGAGGTTTAACTCTCTATCTTGGACCGACGAGAGCCTTGTACCGGCGTCAGCAGGTACTCCCTAAAAGAGCACATAACTAGTTCTACCATGCCATAGCAATCGGGTGCTTCCCGCATCTCGGCGCTTGCGCACCTCGGGCGATTCCAACGCCTGCTCGCCCGTTAGGGCCGCCTTGCTACGGAACATCTCTCTTAGATTACCCAATCCAGAAGGATTCGAACCTTCGCTGGGAGAGATGTTAGTTGTACCGCCAGTGCAGTCTAAGACATCCAGTAAACAGCTGGATTCTGGCCTCGTACCTTGTCTGTCGTTTAATCTGCGCCTTGTCGTCCATTCCCCTAGACAGCTCTAGCTAGGACGGACTGTCCGCTTCTCCGTGATCAGCAGATGGCGGTCTACGGTAGACTAACCGATGATAAGTAGTGTAGGGGTTGATCGTTAGCTTCGCTAACCCGGAGCCGAAGGCTCCTAGGAACCCCAAACCCTTTTGACGAACCAATCCCACAGGCGCCGCACAGGCGGGTTCCGAAGGACCAGATCGAACTCTTCGTCAGAGTGAGCGAGAACATCCCATACCTGACCGCGAAGAGGCCCCTTCATGCCCGAGAGCTTGAAGGAATAGATACCGCCCTTGATGGTAGGATGATCGTACTCGGCCTTCATGCGAACGACGACAGTCTGTGCAGGAATCTGGAGATGCTGCCCCTCCCGCACAACTTTCGCCTTACGCTTGACTGTCTTAGCCATGGTAGTGCTCCTCGTTGAACGCAACACAATCCGAAGGAGCGTGGTAGTGATCAGGCTGCTGCAGCCTCTCGGGAGACTCGCATCTCCTTCCAAGCAGCCTCTAGCCTAGCAGTAAGCTCCGCAGGCGTCTCCCTTGCAGAATGTGGTGGTGCGGCTGCCTCTGCGGCGTCAGGCGGCTGCGCATCGCTGCTGGGAGTAATCGGCTTCTCTTCCTCGATACGGTACTCGTCAGAGGGGAGAAGGATGACCTCACCATCGGGTGTGCTGCACCATTTGGTGAACTTGGCCCAACCTAAGGGCTGCTCTAGGATGAATAGGTGCGCCTGCTTAGCCCACTTCTCAACCTTCTCGTGCTTGATGTGGGTCTCCCGATACGCATCATAGGCACGACGATAGGCGTTGTACCAATAGACGTTCTTCATGCCCGCCTCAGAGCAAGCAAGGTCTGATCGATACCAACGCCAGATAGTGACGGTATTCAGAACTACCGCTGTAAAGAGAAGCAGCAGCAGAATGGTGTTCGTATCCATGGTGGTGGTTCCTATCCGCCTTTGATATCCTGAGAAATCTGTTCCTCCACTTGGCGGATCAAATGGAGAGGACAGTCGTGGCAAAGCCCGTTGAACTCTCGATCCTTCATGCAACCATAGCAAGGATCGAACGAGGGAGTAGGTCCCTGCCCCTCTGCTAGCTGCTCCTGAAGGACATAATCATTTCTTGTCTGGTACGGCATCCAGCTTGTCCTCTCGGATAGCGAAGGCAAAGCCCCCTAGATCGAAGTAGACATCGTAGTTGAAGGTAGGAGGCACATCGAAGAGCAGCCGGCAGGCGTAGATAGTACCCTTCAAGAAGGTGTTATTCTTGAGGACAACCTTCTCACCTACCCTGAACCTAGCGGTCGTCATCTTTCTTCTCCCAGAATTTCCCTTCGATCCCGCAGAAAGATGTCTCACCGCAGTGATGCTTTCTAACATCGCTACAGTTTCTCGGACGAGAATGCCCCCAAATAACATCAATGAAAGGAGGATGCTTTAGAGACGCACAATGTGCAAAGACTCCGTAGTCGCCGTCATTGTAATCAAAATGCTTACAGTCCTTGCAGAACTTCATCTCCATTCGCTCCTTTTGATTGAGTGGAAGCAAGAGGGACAAATGCCTGCGAACAAGTGAGCTTGCTCTTCCTCGAATTGCTTCCGTTGGTAGTCGAAGGCTAGGATAGCCTTAATCAGATGCTTCGGCTCTTTCTTAGTAATCTCGGACTGTATCCGAGTGCGTCGGATGTAGTCGGCTAGGTAGTAGACTGCGGTCATGTGCATGCTCGCATAACAATTGCAAGGATAGCAACACAGAGAATAACGAAGACACTCATTGCGAATATCTCACCCTGCTGTCGCCTAGGATTAACACACAGAGGACAATGATTGCCATCGCATCCCTTGCAAGGCATCTTGATCTCCCAAGCATGAAAAACCCCTCTACCTGGAGTCTTCGACTATCCCGCATGGACAGAGGATAGCGATCATCCAAGTAGAGGGGTTGCGCTCGCCTACTAGAAGAAGACGTGGTGGTAACAGAATCCCCCGATTCTGCTACACTTCGGAGTCCTCGCTCGATGCAAGCACCTCGCTCGTTCCTTCAACCACGTCTAGCTTGTTATGCAGCAAGAAGACTGGACTTGTACCTAGGCTTCCACCATAGCTCTCTGAGCCTGATATCCACGCGAACCTCGACATTGCCCTTGAGACGCTCTCGCATCGTCTGCTCAGCCTGCTTGAGCTTGGTGAGCCCTCGGCTGAGGACATCAGTGCATCCCAAGGTATAGGTCATCTTGGGCTGACGAGGCGCCTCCACTCGCAAGAGAGAGAACTTGGTCATATACCCTCGATCACGCATCAGGCCACTATAGGTGAGAGCCATCTCCTTATTGTTGGTAAGGAGAGGAGTAGAATTCTTCAGGCCAACAACCCTGACCTCGTACATATCGTACGAGACAGGATTGCTCATGGTGACATAGGACATCGGTACCTCATGGTGGTGGTTGAACTAGTGGACAGTGACGAGAGCCGGCTTGTTCCAAGGATGGACAGTCTTCATGAGGTCCTTGCCGGTGCTCTCGAAGCCAAGAGCCTGAAGCTCCAGCTTGCAGGCAAGGATCAGGGACATCCGAGCCTTGCCCATCTCGCCCTTCTCCTCGAACTCGATAGCCTGATCGAGCCTATCGTAGGCAGCGATATGCATGTTGTACTTCTCGACGTTAGGATAGTCCCCGCGATTGAGCATGTTCTCTCATTCTCCTAAGATAGCCCATCCGATAACCCACAACCATGCCGAACAAGTAGATAGTCCAAGTATATCCTACGATATAGAGGACTGCTTCCAAGATCGTCATGGTGTATTCCTTACGCTGCTTTTAGCAGATCTAGCGTTACTTCGAGCTTGCTCTTGCGCTTCTTGTCCTTGCGCACAGTCTTCTTGTTCTTGATAGAGAGCGCAATGGCAGCGTCGAAGGCAAGGGACTTGCGAGCACCATTGTTGTAGCTCTTCCAGGCTCCCTTAGAGGTGTACATAGCTGCTCCACTCAGAACGATACGAAGAGCATCGTCATCGTGGACTCGCTCGATCACCTCATTAGAGAGGTACTTGATGCACTTGGCCATCTAGCCGCCTGCTTTCTTGGGGTTGCGAGAGCCGGGGCAACGATAGCCCTTCTTCTGAACCTCATTGAGCCGCTTGATTGTCTCTTGATAGTCACGCTGCCTCGCATTGAAGCGCTTGTCAATCTTCCTGATCGTCTTCATCCTTCATCCTTTCCAGATGACTATGATAGAGTTGCACCCTGGTCCAGAACCGTCGCTCTAGTACCAGGGTGCTTCCAGCACCACCACGCGCCGAACTCTTGACCCTAGGGTAGGTCCGTAGTGGTTGCTGTTTGTTTGTTGTGTGTTGCCATCAATACTTCAAGATTGACAGGAGTATAGTCGATGTGCTCCACACTCACACAGATATGCCTCTTTGTTGAAGGCTTCTTCTCGTGGATGTGTCCATGAACATTGAACGGAGCCTGATATGGATCATCTTCACGCGCATCCATTTGCATAGGTACATGCGTTAGAATACATCCATAATCTTTCCCGAAGTGTCTCCAAACTGTAATCTTCTGGAAATGCTCTTGTAGGAGCTTATTAGGAAGCTCATCGTGATTGCCGAGCACTAGCCTCTTACGACCTTTAAGAGACTTCACCAGCTTCCAGAAGTAATCAGGGTCTTTTCCACCTGTAAAATAGACATCTCCTAGGTGATAGACAATATCCTGTGGAGAGACAACACGATTCCAATTGGCCTGCATCGCATCATCCATTTCTTTGGATGAGCGGAAAGGTCGATTGCAGTAGTGGATGATATTTTCATGTCCGAAATGCGTATCGGAGATCACCCAAATCTTGCGCTTCTCAGACATACTATCCACCTGTTACCAAAACTTGATGATGAAGTGAAGGGCGACGTATGCGATTGTCCCCCAGAAACAGATCACACCGATTCCGACTATGAACAGAAACCAGTCAGGGTGGTCGTTCATTTGTCCTCCAAATTTTACCGAGAAATTCCCCGCTACTGCTAAAGGGCCGCGGTACCCAAGTGCATCTGCGTATTGATGCCAGCAGCGATGCAATCGGCCATCAGTCTTGCTGCGTACTTGGACTGAGGCGGCATCAAGCGCACCGTAATGAAAGGCTGCTTGTACCTCTTGATAGGCATCGTGCTTTTGAAGCCCAATGCCTCTAGCTGCTCACGGATGGAACCTCTCGGGGTTCCCTTTGAGGGATGCATTTGTGTTGCCTCTATGTTCGATAGACGATGATCTCTGTCGGAGAAAGCCGTTTCTCATTGACCGTATGTGTGATCTGGTAATTGGTACCATTCCAGAATACGGTATGTCCTTTTCCAAAGCTCTTTGCATACGCGATTACCTGATCCTTAGATCGCCAGTCGATCTTAGACATAATCGTTCCTTGGTTGATTATAATGCACAGGTAGCGCCGCCCTTAGCTACCGTTTATCGGGCCAGTTATGACTATGTGTTCATCATAGCCTGTGCGATTGGTGTCCGATATTGTTCAGCGTCGGAACCACGCCGAGCGAACTACGTTCGCGAGATAGGGTGGCCGGGATTACGCCCCCGGCCGAGTCCTTACGGACCGCGCATATGGTATACCTCATATGGAGAGAGGGTTCCCTCAGTCTGGCTGACGCCAGTGCTAACTGGCGTTAGCTGTTCGGGATGAGCACACCCACAAGCCCATACCATCCCACATGGCAGATAGGTTGACCTGCATCGGTTGTGCCCCGAATAGGTTGACCTGCACCTACGATATGGGAATAAGAGAGCAAGGGTTTTCTCAGCTTGTCGCCGAATGGATGACCCCTGCCAGCAACCCATCTCAATGGCCTTTTCAGTTGTTGCCCATCAACCCACATTGAAGAGGGTTCCATAGAAGTTACCCACAACCAATGTCGCCGGCTTGCTTCCCGCGACAGGAAGCCTATAACCCTCGGGCCATACATTTAGTAACAGCCCTATGCCGGCTGGATTCGGGAACACATGTGATTGGCTAGATCAATTGCAGTGTCGGAACCAGCCTCGTTCACTAAGCATCCCTAATGCCTAGTTGTCCAACTGCAACAAGCGTAATCCGATAGCACAGGCAGACCTGTGATAACCCGGAATCATACCGGCTATCATTGCTCATGTGTTTAGACACTCAACAAAACCTAGTGGACCGAAGCCGAAGCCTCGGCTGCGGTCTCTACCATGACAGCGGCTGGAGCGCCGCTATCGACAGGCGCAGACGGAGTGGCGCGCATCTGCACCAGATGCTGAAGGCCGGCCAGCTTGCGCGGGTCGATCTTGGTCAGCTTGCTAGTACGCTTCTCGGCATCGGCCGTGATACCAGTCGCCCGCTTCAAGAGCTTGGCGAGCTCGGCATCGAGATCGAAGCCCTCCCACTCCTTCTCCTTGTCGAACTTGAACCAAGGCTGGCAGCCGAGGAGCAACGCAACGAAGGCGTCCTTGTCGGCTTCGTACCGCACCTTGAGTGCATCACGCACGTCGGTGTCGGCCTCGAAGCGAGCAGGCTTGCCTGCCGCCTTGTCCTTTTTCAGCCACTTGAGGCCGAGTGTGCTGTTGCCCAGTTCCTTCTTGGGAAGGGCGAACCACTGCCGGACGGCATTGGCTTTGAAGCCCTCGCCCAACGCATCGAGGACGCGCGGAATCTCGGTATAGTCGCCGTGCTCGATGTAGTGCAGAGCGGCGGAGACACACCAATAGTGCGCGTTCTCCTTGAAAGACTGGTGCTGCTTGACGAGAGCATCACCCATCAACTTCAGCTTATCGCCGTTCGAAGTAGCCTCGAACAGTTTGGACATGACTAATCTCTCCTGAAAGATACATGGTTTACCGCCACTAGGCGGGATGCCTAGTTGTGGCCATGTATCTCGCAAGAGAGAAGTAAGGGATATGGTTTGTGATAAGCGCGAGCGCCTGGTATAGATTGCTCTTAACCGATGGGCCTTGCCCTAAAGCAAGCATAAGCTTGCATGCGTCAAGCCAATTTGCTTCGCTAGCTACTTACAATGAGCTTTCGCTAGTCCACTGTCTGGTGATCTTGCTGCGCTATCATGCATGGGTTATTAGAGCCAGCGGCAAGCCCGCCTCGCTATCCCATGACGCCCGTAGGTCGCTTGCGCGCCTTGGCATACCAGTGCGCTAGGCTGGTACATTGTGCAGTGTCACGCCTTGCGGCATACCCTGCTATGGCTTGGCACCCGCCCCTTGTCTGAGGGCGGTAGGTCGCACCGCTTGGTGCCCGTCTGCCAGTTCCCCAGCCATACTATCGGCTTCCCCTAATGCAAATCACGAATTATCACAAAGCGATCACGAAAGCGTGATGACACGCGAGACAAGAAAAAACCCCTGGAAAAATCCAGGGGTTAGTTGAGGCGCCGCAGTGCCCGCGCTAGTGCGAGCGTTTGATCTTGTAGCGTCGCCAGCATGTTGAGCGCATGCCGTCGGCGAGCACATAGTCGATGTGCCAGTGATGCCAGAAGCGAAGGCGATGATAGCGCATGCTAGCTTCTCCAATCGATCAACGCTTGCACGTATTCGAGCTGCTTACGCGCACGGTACTCGGCAACTAGCTGGTCAAGCTCTACCTTGGCCGGCTTCACTGGTCTAGCATGCTGGCGATAGGCAGGCAGCACGCCGCTTGGCAGATGATACTTGATGCGCTCGGCAACGCAACAGATACGCTCACGCATAACAGGCTTGCCGTCAGCATCGGGCACGGGAACAGTGAGACGATACGGCGTTGCCAAATGTTGGTGCATGTGGCGCGGGCAATCATCGTCCCATCTGCTATCACGCTGCACACAGTCATCGAACAATGTCGGCACTCCCCGCGTCAACAGCTCGGGGGCAGGCAATTGATACATGCTGCCGGGCTCACCAATCCAATAACGCTTGGTCTTGGTGATGATCCCTCCCGTCCGCTCGCTGAACTCACGATACTTGCGAGTACCACGGTTGGGATGCATCGGATTGGGATTGAAGCCTCGCTTGTGCTGTCGCTCTAGCGAGGGATCAGCTGTTGCGAGTAGTGGCTTGCGCTCCCGACGATGTACCTTGTCGGACCATCCTCCCCGAATGTAGCTCATGAGATGCGAATGCTTGCGCATATCCGAGGCGCCTAGGATGTGGTCCTTACGCGGCTCGCTACCATCGAGTTTGTTCTTTCCCCCTTTCAAGGGATTCTTGCCGAACAAGATCGTTGCCTTGCGAGCTGCCCTAGCCTTGCGAACCAAGGCACTGATTACACCAGGTTTCATTGTGTTCCCCGTTGCTAGTGCGACAGTCCGGCTTGCATCAACCAAGCAATCGCTTGGTCATAGGTTGCATGCCAAGTTTCTTGGCCAGCAATGACAAGGTGCCATTGCAGGGCACGAGGGCAGAAGGATAGCTGCATAGTGTTTCCTTTGCGCAAAGGAACTGCGAGCCGGTAGCCGTGGCCCCGGTGTCGCAGTCTATTCAGTTGTCTAAGAGCACGCGGCCTATCTGCTACTGGCAAAGGGCCTAAAAGACCCGTGCACCAAGGCTGTTTACCGGATAGCGGGTATCCCGGCCGCATGACCAGCCCGCTACCTAGAACAGCCCCACGGCTAAGCGTGTCCGATGCACGGGCTCAGTAGTGCCACGGGAGTACGCACTCCTTTGGTATGTGTGGCAGATCAAGTCATGCCTGATTTGCCCGATCACGGGATATCACATCAAATCACAATAGCGTGATGCTACCGGGTATCCGAGGGCGAAAGGAAGGCATAGAGAGCATCGACGCTAGGGCACCTAGCAGGCTCACTAGATGGCAGTAGAGATACCCCTACCTGGCACTAGGTAAGGAGCTCCCGGCCGCTGGTGCCTATCCCTAGGCTCAGGAAACAGCATGTATCTAGATAGTCTCACTGTTGCTAGTTAGTCCTTTGTTTTGGTGTTGTATCACACTGAGGCAGGAAGGCAACAAAGACCAGGTTTATCAGTGCTTTAGAGGCAACAGTGTGGCAGGTTGGTATTTTCTCACATTTTCGAAGGTTTTCTAGGGTAGGATGTCTCTGCAACCCGGCATAGGGGGTCCGGGGGTCTCCTATAGCGCAGAATTACGAGAACAATTTTACTCAGAAAATTCATTTATAGTGTATTTTTAAATAACAGATTCCCTAAATCTATGTCAGGGTAATGCATCTTAAGAGAGAAAGGATCCCTAAATGAGAGTTATTTGTAAGAAGTGTAGACAAATAAAACCTCTCTCTGATTATCTACCTTTAGCTAGAAATTATAAGAGAGAGTGGTGTATATCTTGTAAGAAGATAGCTTCTAGGAAGCATCATTTTATAGTGGATAGAATATACAGAATAGAAGAGAAGAAGGTATGATTGAAGATACAGCAGTAGTAGAAGAAAATATCCTCGAGATTCTGAAAGAGTCTCCTGAGACTGAGGATACAGAAGAGGGTCTTAAGGATCCTTCTAATGGTAACTTTACAGGTGGTTACTCTTCTGTTAGAAGTCTTATTTTGGAGAATATAGCTAATAGTGGAGTAGACTCTCCTTTTAGAGGTAATCTAAATAGGATAAGGATGAGGTCTCTCTTCTCTGACTTCCCTAAGAGGAGTCCTGATTCTAAGCCTCCTCTGTATACTCTGAAGGATTCAGAACACAGAGGTTGTCCTTCTCTCCATAAGCTATACCTAGACTTAGGAGATCCTACTGAGTTTCTTTTCGCCACTCAGTACTTCGAGTCCTGGGAGCACTGGACTCTACTCTGTGACTCTTCTTGGTTCAAGCCCTATATTACTCTCTGGAGAACCGAGCTAGAGCTCAAGCTCAAGGCAGAGGCCCTCAGAGCCATAGTAGAGGAGTCCAAGGTAGAAGGCCGAAACTCCTTCGCTGCTCTTCGCTACATAGCCGATAAGTCTTGGATCGATAAGGCTGCTGAGCCTTCTAGACGAGGCAGACCCTCTAAGTCCGAGATAGCCCGCAAAGCAGCAGAAGATGCCTTCGACTCCTCTCGCCTCTCCGAGGCTGCTAAGCGACTAGGTATCAACTAGTTGGAGAAACATCATGGCTAAGAAACGTAAAAAGAAAAAGAAAGCTAAAGGATACTAAATGGCCCTTCGATCCGATCACTATCAGTTTACTAGGATTACCTCCGCTACCACTACTCAGGTCAAGAGCGGCAAAGGAATCCTTAAGCGTATCGTAGTCAACGTCCCGGTCTCGACAGGGACGATCACTATGTACGATGCCCAGGCTGCTACCACCGCTCCTATCGGAGCTATCACCTCTACTGCAGACCTAAGGCCGTACTTCATCGACTACGATCTAAAGTTCGCTAATGGCCTGAATATCGTCACTACACAGGCCCAGGACATCACGGTAGTCTGGGAATAAGGTGAAGTCCTCTAGACCCAATGCTCGTCTTATTCGAGAAGCTGCAGAAGCCGATCTCGAGAGCTTCATCAGGCTAGTCCATCCTGATAGAATGCTGGGTCAAGTACACTTGGAGCTTATAAGATGGTGGACCCGAGAGAAAGCATCTACTCATCAGTTAGTTCTTCTTCCTCGTGATCACCAAAAGAGTGCTCTAGTAGCCTACCGAGTAGCCTGGGAGATTACTCGTAATCCTTCATTGCGAGTTCTCTATATTTCGAGTACCTCGGATCTCGCGACCAAGCAGCTCAAGTTCATTAAGGACATTCTGACCTGCGATACCTATCGGTACTTCTGGCCGGAGATGGTCAACCTCGAAGAATCTAAGCGAGAGAAGTGGACCGAGAATGAGATCTCAGTAGATCATCCTCTTCGCAAGAAGGAGTTCATTCGTGACCCAACTATCTTCACAGCAGGACTCACCACAGGTATTACTGGTCTTCACTGTGACATTGCTATCCTGGATGACGTAGTCGTCGATACTACTGCCTCTACTCCCGAAGGTCGAGACAAAGTCCGTAACCAAGTCTCCTATCTCGCCTCTATCATGAGCACTGATGCCAAGTGTTGGGCAGTAGGTACCCGATATCATCCCAAGGATCTCTACTTCGATCTTATGTCCATGGTTGTCGAACTCTGGAACAACGAAGGAGAACTAGAGGACTCCTACTCTCTCTACGAAGTCTTCGAACGACAGGTAGAAGATCGAGGAGATGGTACAGGTAACTTTCTCTGGCCTCGTATGACTCGAGCCGACGGTAAGATGTTCGGCTTCGATATAGGCATTCTAGCTAAGAAGAAAACACAATATCCCGATGTTACAAAATTTAGAGCACAGTACTACAACTCTCCCAACGATCTCTCCGAGAGCCCGATCCAGCCTTCTCTCTTTCAGTACTACAATCCGAAATACCTTAAGCAAGATAATGGATACTGGTACTACAACGGCAAGAGACTATCACTCACTGCTGCTATCGACTTTGCCTTCTCTCTTAACAAGAAAGCCGACTTTAGTTGCATCGCTGTTGTTGGTGTTGATTCTTCTCATAACTACTATGTCTTGGATATCGATCGATTCAAGACCAACAAGATCTCCGAGTACTTCGATCGTATACTACGACTGCACTGGAAGTGGGGCTTCCGTAGACTGCGTGCTGAAATTACAGCAGCACAGTCCATGATTGTAAATGATCTCAAAGAGAACTACATTCGAGTACACGGTCTCTCCCTCTCTATCGATGAACACAAACCAACTAAGAACAAAGAAGAATGGATGGGTATCGTTCTGCAACCTAAGTACGAGAACAAGCAGGTCTGGCACTACTCCGGAGGCTTCTGCTCGCTCTTGGAGGAAGAGCTATCTCAGCAGAGACCTGCTCACGACGACATCAAAGATTGTCTAGCAGCAGCTATCGAGATCTCCAAGCCACCTACCTTCAAGGCATTCGTAGATCATTCAGCTAGGAGAGTCGAGGCACATGCGCGCTTTGGAGGGGTCCTGTGAGTAAAACTTTAGATATTGAGTCCTATATCTCCAAGGATGATGTTGCTTGTTGGATCTCCAAGAGGTACCTCGAGTGGAACAGCTATCGTCAGATCTGGATCTCCGAGAAAGAAGAGATCCAAAGGTATGTCTTTGCTACTGATACAACCAAGACCTCTAATGTATCTCTACCTTGGTCTAATAAGACCACTATTCCTAAGCTCTGTCAGATCCGAGACAACCTCTTCGCCAACTATATGGCGACTATGTTCCCCAAGAGAAAGAATATCGTCTGGGAAGGCGCGACCAAAGCAGACGAGGATGTAACCAAGAGTTCAGCTATCGAGTCCTATATGTCTTGGGTAGTAGATCGCCCCGAGTACTACCACGAAGTAGCAAAGTTAGTTCTAGACTATATCGACTATGGCAACGTCTTCGTTATGCCTGAGTGGATCGATGGTCGTAATCAAGCTACAGGTTCGGACAAGACTCAGCTAGGCTACGTAGGACCCAGACTTCGCAGGATCAATCCCCTTGATCTCGTCTTCGATCCTACTGCTATTACCTTTACCGATGCTCCCAAGATAATCAGGACTATGCTCTCGATCGGAGAAGTAAAGGAGATCATCGAACGAGAATCCAGTCCTGTGGACGATGCAGAGGATGCCGAAGATCTCTACACCTACATGAAGAAGATTCGACAGCACGCTGCAGAATTTCCTGGAGAAGTAACGACCAAAGACGCCATCTATCAGATAGCAGGCTTCGACTCCTATCGTTCATATCTCCAATCCAATATGGTAGAGGTTCTCACTTTCTATGGAGATCTCTACAATCAAGCTACCGATACCTTCGAACGCAACCAGATCATCAAGATCGTAGATCGTCATCGCATCCTTTCGCAAAGACCCAATCCTTCCTTCTTCGGTCATGCTCCTATCTACCACGTAGGTTGGAGAGTTCGCCCCGATAATCTCTGGGCTATGGGCCCCTTGGACAATCTCGTAGGTCTACAATATCGTATCGACCATCTCGAGAACATGAAGGCAGACGTCTGGGATCTCACACGTTTCCCAGTATTCAAAGTAAAGGGCATCCCGGCCGATGATTGGGAATGGGAGCCCGGTGCTCGTATCCACATGGATACTGATTCCGATGTAGAACTAATGGCTCCTGATGTAGGAGCTCTTCAGGCGAATACTGAGATCGCTATCCTCGAACAGAAAATGGAGGAGATGGCAGGTTCTCCCAAGGAAGCAATGGGCTTCAGAACCCCCGGTGAGAAAACCAAATACGAAGTCCAACGCCTGGAGAACGCTGCCTCTCGTATCTTCCAGAATAAGATCTCACAGTTCGAAATGCATCTAGTAGAACCTGTTCTCAATGCGATGCTCGAGCTCGCTAGACGCAATATGAATGATACAGTCATTCGTACCTTCGACACAGAATTCAAGATAGCAACCTTTAAGAACCTGACCCCTGAGGATATCACAGGCAACGGCCGAATACGTCCTATGGCTGCACGGCACTTTGCCGAACAAGCACAGATGGTTCAGGATCTTAATAACTTCGCTTCTTCGAGTGCAGGACAAGACCCCGAAGTACTAATGCACTTCAGCTCTGTGAAGTTAGCACGTATGTGGGAGCAACTTCTTGACCTTTCCGAATACAACATCGTAGAACCCTATATTCGCATAACCGAACGTGCAGATGCGACACATCTGAGTAACGTAGCAACCGAACAGATGGCGCAGAATACTATGACGCCGTCAGGAATGGGTACAGATTTTGACCACAACGCAATCGACCAAGCTCAAGCACCCTTGGTTCCAGGGACTCCCGAAAACCAAGGAAGCCAAGGACCTCCAGCGTAAAGTAGTGATTTCCTGGCTCAACCAGGACATTACCAAGAAGTTCAAGGAGATCCTTTTGTATCTCGAACAACAGTTAGGTGACGTAGACGCATCAGATCCTAACTGGTCCATTAAACAATCACATGTTACCGGACAAAGGTACATGCTCGATAAAGTAAGAAAGATTATGACCTATGAATGACAATCTCTTCGAAGCATCCGCGACTCAAGACCAAGGGCCCGATGCACTTCTCGAACAACTTAAGACGAAGTTTACCAAAGAAGATGGTACAGTTGATGTCGATGCTCTTCTAAAGAAGACAGCACATCAGGAGATGCATATCGGTACTCTTGAACCCGAGAATGCTAATCTTCGTAAGAAAGTTGACGAGAGTCTAACCTATCAGGATTTGCTGGACAAGATCAACGCCCAGCGTCAAACTGCTAGTAGTGAGGTTAACCATACCCCCGAACGAGTTGAGAATCCGAAGGAAATCACCGAGGAATCTATTCAACAGTTAGTTGAGAAGACCCTCACTAAAAAGCAACAGGAATCTATCCAAGCGTCTAATATTGCATATGTTGCACAAGAATTGACCAAGGTCTGGGGCGACAACTATGTTCCTCTACTAAGGTCTAAAGCCAAGGAGCTTCATCTTTCCGAGGTAGCTCTCAACGAGCTAGCAAAGAATAATCCGCAGGCTTTACTTGCTATTGTTAATCCGAAAGCAAACGAGGCAGATACTACTTTTGTTCCTCCTCGTTCTAGGACTAACAATACAAATTCCGGTACTCCCTCTAAGAACTGGAAGTACTACCAACAGATGTCTAAGACTGATCCTAAGCGTTTCAACTCACCCGAGATGGTAAAAGAACGCTATGATCAGGCAATGGCGCTCAAGGAAGATTTCTATAACTAAGCAAGGATAAGTTATGGCTGGTTTTCTTTCCACCAATACTGATCATCTCACTCGTTCGAATCTTTGGTCTAATGAGATTAAGATGCCGTTCGAGGCGATGATTCAGGGTAATCAGTATATTAACTGGATTAGTGACTTCCCCGATGGCGATACTCTGAATATTCCGAGCATCGGCGTCATGGAGGCACAGGACTTCGCCGAAGGCGAGGCAGTCCGCTATACTGCAATCGATACTGGTAACTTCACCTTCTCGATTGATAAGTATCTAGCATCTGCTACCTACGTCTCCACGAAGTTCCTCCAGGACTCGTACTACATGAGTCGTGTTCAGTCTCAGTTCGTTCCTATGCAGCGCATGGCGATCGAGCGGATCATTGAGGGCGATATCATGGCAGTTGGGCCTAATGCCCAGACTGCATCTAACTCTAACACGATCAACAATGCAAAGCATCGTATGGTCGGTAGTGGTGCTTCCGAGAAGATCACTATCGAGGATTTCCACAGGGCTCGCTTCGCTCTTCGCAAAGCGTTCGTTCCTATGGATAAGATGATTGCTATTGTCGATCCCTCTGTCGAATATGAGATCTCGACTCAGCCTAATCTCCTGAACTTCTCGGCTGCTAACCCTCGTTGGGAAGGTGTCGTAGAGACTGGTCTCACCACTGGTCTTAAGTTCTTCAGAAATATCGCTGGTTGGGATGTCTATACTTCCGACTATCTCAAGGTCAATACTACTTCCGAGACGATTGATGGCGTAACTGCTGCTGCAGGCGTCAACAATCTCTTCTTCGCAGCTTCGGCCCAGCCCTTCATGGGTGCGGTTCGTCAGCCTCCGAAGGTGGAGTCCGAGTACAATAAGGATCTCCAGAGGGAAGAGTATGTTACGACCTGTCGTTATGGTATGAAGTTGTATCGTCCGGAGGCTCTCGTAGTCGTTCTGACCGATACCGATCAGATCTACGTCTAAAGAAAGGGACAGATATGACTATTACCAATACTAATCCTGGCTGGGTGAATGCTGATGGACTTCGTGTGAAGTTCCCTCAGGATCATCTAGTAAAGGGTAAGGCCGGTGAGTACAATCATCTTACTTCGACGCACGTGTCGGAGTTTGATATTGCCTACACCGATTTTAACCTAGGTACTTCCGATACTGCAGTCTACATTCTCGACTATGATACGGTTCTTCCTAACGGCGCTGTCGTTGAGAAGATCGTGACGAAAGTCGGTACCGCATTCACCTCTGGTGGTGCTGTTACCTTCAATGTCGGGCTTGTTGCAAGGTCGGACTTCACGACTATTACTGACGCAGATGGTCTTCTCACTACCGTGGCATTGAGCACCATCAATGCTGACGGTGAGATTACCGAGTACATCGTCGGTACTTCAGGCTCCGGCGCCCTCTTGGGTACTGCACTTGCAGTCGACAATCTGCTCTCGGTGAACGTCGAGACGTCTACTTTTACTGCAGGTACTATGAAGCTTTACGTCTACTGGCGTACGGCTGCGTAACTTTAACGGGTTCGGGAGGTGGCGTAACTGCTGCCTCCCTACTCCGCAGGAGAACCCTAATTAAGGAATAACAAATGTCTATTAAAAACTCACGTTATCTAGATATGTCGGGGATGTCCATCATTCTTGATGGCATTCGCGTAGGCGCTAACAAAGCCGGTCAGGCTGGTAGCGAACTAACCGGCACCGAGATTGCTCTTTTGGATGGTCTCACTGCTGGTACTGTTACTGCTTCCAAGGCAGTGGTCGTAGACTCCAATAAGGACATTGCTTCCTTTCGCAATGTAACCGCCACAGGCTCGTACATTATCGGCGCTGCTGATATGAATGAGGCTGATCTTGAGAAGCTTGATGGTATTACCAATGGCACCGCTGCAGCTGATAAGGCAGTAGTCCTTGATGCCTCCAAAGGTATCTCGACTATCACCTCTGCTACGATCACCACCCTAACCTCTCCTACGGTCAATGCTACCAACGTAGATGCAGGTGCTTCGGGTACCGCAGGTACCGTAGACGTATTTCCCACTACTGCTCTTAAGGGCAAGATCCAACTTGCTGCAGCCGACAGTGCTGGTGATACGATTACGACTATCACCAATGCTTCGCAGGCTGCTGCCCGGACCTACACTATCCCGGATGCAGGTGCTGCAGCTAACTTCGTTCTAAGCACTGGTACTTCGACCGCTACTTCTGCTACCAGCACAGAACTTAGTACAGTGGCTGGAGTTACCCCTGGAACTGTTGCCGTCTCTAAAGCAGTAGTGGTCGACGCTAACAAAGATGCTTCTGCTTTTCGTACCGTAGGTGTTGTGAGTCTTGACGCCGGCTCTTCGGGTGTTGCAGGCTCCGTTGATGTGTTCCCTTCGACAGCTGCAAAGGGTAAGATTGCTCTTCTCGCCGCAGACTCTGCCGGAGATACCACCACTACGATTACTAATGCATCTCAAGCAGCGGCTCGTACTTATACGATTCCCGATGCCGGTGCGGCTGCTAATTTTGTTCTTAGTACAGGTACATCTACTGCAACGACAGCAACTAGTACTGAATTGAATTATGTTGCAGGTGTAACAAATGGTACCGCACTTGCAAGTAAAGCCCTTGTGCTAGACGCTAATAAAGACAATACTGGTATGCGTCATCTAACTCTTACGGGCAATGTGGATGCAACTGGACTTCTTTATGGACGTGATGAAATCTTAGGACGTGCTGTAACAGCAACTCCCGCGGCAGCTGCTGCTATACGTGCATTTAGTATGGGATCCGCTAACGTTGGTATCTATTGGGGAACAGGCTCTCCTAATACAGCACTGACAGCAGCCAAAGGTTCCATCTATCTAAGAACCGATGGCTCCGGTGTCAATGATCGCATCTATGTAAATACTGATGCATCGACTGCTTGGACCTTCATTACTACAGGCGCATAAACTAGGATAACTCTTAATGGCAAAGTTAGTTCTATCGGATCTTGCAAGTCTTGCTAATCAGACTTCAGCGATCACGACCATAAATAACAATAGTGCTGCCATTGAGACAGCAATGGAGAATACATTATCGAGAGATGGAACAGCCCCTAATACAATGGGGGCTTCTCTCGATATGAACTCTAATCGTATTCTTAATCTTCCTGCAGCATCAGCCGGAACAGAACCTGTACGTAAGCAAGAATTTACTGCTCTTGTCCCTGATTTAACAGCACTAGCCGCTGCTGCAGCAGCTTCAGCCACTAGTTCAGCTACAAGTGCTACTAATTCAGCAACATCTGCATCAAGTTCTTCTAGTTCAGCATCTGCTGCTGCTACTTCCGCGACTAACGCAGCAACATCAGCAACAAATGCCGCGACTTCTGCTCTTAGTGCTGCTAATGCCATAGGTGCTATCGGTCCACGAGGACCACAAGGACCTACCGGACCTATCGCACTTACAGCACGTGGTACTTGGAGTTCAAGTACTGCGTATGTTCAGGGAGATTGGGTTACTCATAGTAACTCTGGTTGGTATGCTCTTATCCCAAATACCAACGTTACGCCTGGAACTTCCGCACCTACTTGGCGAGAACTCACAGGTGCTGTTACCGATGGTCGTGAGATTCTAACGGGTAATCGAACGTACTATGTTGCAACCACCGGCAGCGATAGTAATAATGGATTGACATCTCTTACACCTTTTCTTACCGTGCAGAAAGCAGTAGACGTAATTCATGCTGGTGTAGATATGGGTGGATTCTCTATTGGAATTGAACTCGCAGCAGGAACATATAATAACTTCGCACTGTTCGGGCATGATGCTTTTCTAGGAAACACAGTCATTACTATCGCCGGTGCTACCGGAAATCCAGCGGATGTTATTCTAGATGGCGGTGGTACTTCTCTTCTAGTGTTTGCTAAAGACTACTGTGCTCTTAATTTCAATTATGTGACATTTACTAATGCCACGGGTGCTTGCATATCAGCAGGACAAGACGGTATCATAGATTTCTCTACTTGTATATTCGGGACCTGCCCCGGAGGCACACATATAACCGCATCGGATGGCGGTGTGATAAACGTACTAGGCCCGTATTCTGTTACCGGAGCTGCTGCTATTCATCTTGGAGTGGCCGGCGGTATCATTAATATGGGAGGGCAGATCGCAACAATCGCAGGCGGACTAAACTTCTCTGTTGCATTTGCTTATGCCAGTAATAACGGATATATCACTGGTTGCAACTCTTCTACATTTATCGGAGCGGGCGGTATTGGTGGAAGTAGTACTGGAGTACGTGCTGCTGAGTTTGACGGAGGTCGAATACTAACAAGCGAACTTCCTGATAACGTATTTCCAGGCAACAGCACATCTACAAGTACAACTAAACCTCGTACTTTTGTTCTCTACTTTACACGAGATATGACAGCAGCATCAGGTAATGTCGCATATACAGGAGTTGGTTTCAGACCCAGATCCGTGCATTTTATAGCGGTGCATACGACAAGTAATGCATATTCCGAAGGAATCGATACGTATGGACAGCTAGGCGCGGGCAAATGTATTGGTTGGAGAGGTGATACACAAGCGACTTCTGTGATCAATGCTAAAAGCATATCTATAAATCTTGATGGGACCAATGCTCAAAGTGCTAATGTATCTCTATTTGGATTAGATGGTTTTACGTTATCTTGGACCAAAGAGAATTCTCCAACAGGTACTGCTAACATCATGGCTTATTGTATAGGATAACATATGCACATCTCAGACAAAGGCTTAGATATCATCAAGGAATTCGAGGGCTACGAGAAAGCTCTTCCGAATGGTGATTGCGTAGCATATCGTTGCATCGTAGGTAAAGACTCTGAAGGTATACCTGTTCACGATGGTAAATGGACTATCGGTTGGGGCTGTACCGAAGGCATCGTTGAAGGCACTATCTGGACTCGAGCACAGGCAGAAGAGGGTCTTAAGAGAGAGATTGTTGTAAAAGAACAGTTCGTTTTACAGTCTCTTAAATTTGTTCCTAATCAGAATCAATTTGATGCAATGGTTTCCTTTGTCTACAATATTGGCGAAGGAGCATTTGTACAATCTACAATGCTCCGTAAAGCTAATACAGGCGATATGGCAGGAGCTGCACAAGCTTTCGGCCTATTCAATAAGAGCAAAGGTTTTGTTGTAGGAGGTCTTGTCCGTAGAAGGGCTAGGGAATCAGTTCTATTTATGGAACTTCCTTCTGATGTTCAGGCTCTTCCAATGCCACAAACAGTAGATATTCCTGATGAAGGGATTACTGTAACTACTCAGAATAAAATAGAGACTGGTAAGCAGGTAGTTGCAGGCGGAGGTATCATCGCTACTGTTCTCAGCATGTTGGGACTAGTTCCTGCAGATATTCTTACCTTCATCAAGACCTACGGAGTACATATTACTCTTATCGGCCTAGGTTCTCTTTTCGTAATCTCGGAAGTAGTTAAGAACCTCCGCAAGGATAAATAACATGCTATGGTTCATTAGTTTCATCACCGGAGGCACACTTCTCTCTAAAGCAGCACGCCTCACACTAGGAGCACTAGCAATCCTTGGAGGCATCTGGGGCTATGGTCTCCAGAAGAAGCACGAAGGCAAGGTAGAACTCAGACAAGAGTCTAAAGTAGAGGCAAAGAAACTCAATGAAGCATCTAAGAAAGCTAGGGATCGGATTACTACTGATGATAAGTACTTTGAACGTAGGTTGTCAAAGTGGTGCCGTGATTGTAAGTAAAGAGGAGCTATGTGATTCTTGGAAGGTGCTTCGTCCCTCTAAATTAGATACTAAGCCTTCTCAGAAAGATATGGTTGGAAACAACGAAGCTAGGGAGCCTTGGTGCAAGTGATGGATCACGTAGATGTTAGTCTCGAGAACCAACGAGCTCTCGGCAGACTCGAAGGAAAGCTAGATGCTCTCCTTCTCGTTCTTCAAGATCATATCAAGAAGGACGAACAAGCCTGGGAGCGAGTAACTAAAATCGAGAAGAAGATCTATATGGCTGCAGGTGCGGTATCCGTTATCACATTCTTCGTTACTGCTACTATGACATCTCTCCTTAAGAAGGTAGGAATCCTGTGAAATTCACTCATCTAGAGATGGTTCAAGAGATACTCTCTGCTATGGAGAGTGACGAGGTCAACAGCATCTCGGATACTCCCGAGTCTACTGCGGTGTCTCTTCTTCTTCGAAGTGTCTATTACGATCTAGCTATTGATCTTAATCTTCCTGCGCACGAGACTCTTTTTGAGCTAGATGCTAGTGGAGATGCCACTAAACCGACACTAATGACTGTTCCCACGAACGTTAGTGTGGTACACGAAATCAAGTACAATACTAAGACTACCTCCGAGACATACTCTAATTACACAATTCTTGACTTCAAGAGATTCGGAGACTTTTTAGCAGATCAGAATGCCCTTCGTAACGATACATCAGGTGTTGGTCAGCTTACCTTCACTAACAATGGTGAGACTTTCGAGATGATGTATCGAACTGATAAGATGCCTCAGTTCTACACTACCATGGATGATCGCATCTTCCTTTTCGATAGTTACGACAATACAGAAGATACTACTCTTCAGAAGTCTAAGACACTATGTTCTGGTATTGTGTATCCTGTATATACTCTCTCGAATGGTTTTATTCCTGATCTAGATGCTGCTCAATTCAGTTACTTTAAGAATAGAGCTAAAGTAAGAGCCTTTGCTGAACTCAAGCAGGCTCCTAATCAAGAGGCTGCTGGCGAAGCCCGTAGACAGCATATCATCATTCAGAACCGTAAAAGAATAACCCCTGACTTTCCACCTGTCTTCAATCTCAAGACGCGCTACGGAAAGAAAGAAGGTTTAACTAATCGTATCCCTAAGATTCTAAAGCAAAGTTGGTAGGAGATGGAAATTGAGTTTCGACCGAAAGAAGTATATGAAAGAATATTATCAGAAATATAAACTAACACATAAAGATAAAAGAGTCGGAGCTAATAAAAGAGACCGCGGCGATTATCAAATAAATTGGAAGTTCGGTATAAACAGAGAAGAGTACAACAAAATGTTCACCGAACAAAGAGGTTGTTGTATTATTTGTCAAAGACATCAAAATGAATTTAAGAAATCGTTAGCAGTCGACTATTGTCATATGTCTAATAAAATTAGAGGTCTTCTTTGTGGCAATTGTAATACAGCACTAGGTAGTTTCAAAGATAGCGAAGAGAGTTTGATCAGAGCCATCGCCTATATAAATGGAGATTTAATATGAATCAGATTAGTACTACTAATCCCAAGACCGAAGGCTTCGAGACTTCTTTTGATTTCGAAGATGATCAGATGGGTGCTCGTGTAGTCGAAGTAACAGGTAAGAATGATAAAAAGCAAGCATACGATCTTATTCAGAGTGGCCCCTTCTCTCTATGGAAGATCGTTCCCAAGAAAGGTCCGGTTCCCGCTGAGCTTGCCGGGCAATACACCGATGCTAAGCAAGCCGAACTCGCTGTTCAACTCTACATCTCTAAAAGAGATAGGCTAACCGTTGCGTAAAACTGGAATCAAAGGCGAAAGTAAGTTTGTACGTGGTCTTATAACAGAGGCCACGGCTCTTTCTTTTCCACAGGATGCTTGCACAGAGACGTTCGATTGTGTCTTCGATAGAAAAGGCATGGTCGAGCGTCGTCCTGCTTTTGAACTAGAAGGTGCTCTTACTTCGCATGTTACTACAAGTACCGCTGCTTATGTAGAATTTATCTGGACCGATATTCCAAGTGTATCTGTAGATCGAACTACTTTTCTAGTTCAGCAGCACGGACGTTTTATTCGCTTTTATGATGTCGCAGATAATATCACTCCTAGTGCGAATGAAAAAGCTTTTACTATTGATCTTAATAGCTATCGTCCAGCGACGCCCACAATAGATCCCGCTAGCAGCTTTTGTGTATTCGCACAAGGAGATGGTAAACTCTTCATTGTTAATCGCGGTACAGAGCCTCTATATGTATCTTATGACTCCGTCGGCGATACGATCACTGTTACTGCAATAACACTTAAGGAAAGAGATTTTGTAGGTGCTACGGAGACTGGTTGGGAGAATAACGAACGATACACAGGAACTGTTGCTAATCTAATTGCCGCTGATCCTAATCACTACTACAATCTACTTAATCAAAGCTGGCACGCAGGCTTGGAAGAAGCCAGCGGCGGTAGCGCAGTGGTTCCTCCTCTTCAAGCATGGGATGCTGCTAGGACCGATCTACCGTCTAACTCAGATACTCCGTGGCTCTACCAAGGAACAGCCGGAGCCCTTATAGGGCTATTCGATCCCGCTACCATTCAAAAGAGAACCGGCGGTAGCACACAAGCACCCAAAGGACATTTCATACTAGATGTCTTTGGTCCTTCTCGTACAACTGCTATTGCTAATTATCCAGTAGGATACACAGCAACTGTCACTGGGGATCGTTCAGACGATAAGCAAAGAGCTCGTTGTGTTGCTTTCTTTAATGGACGAGTATTCTACGCGGGCTTCGAAACACCCGGATTAACAACTAGTATCTATTTCTCGAGGATTGTCGAGAAAGAAGCGCACTATGGGCAGTGCTATCAAGATAACGATGCTACCACGGAAGAAGCAGCAGATTTGCTTCCATCTGATGGAGGCGTCATTAAGATTCCCGATATCGCACAGATTAATAAGCTCTATGATTTCAGAACATCGCTTCTCGTCTTCGCATCCAATGGTGTATGGATCATCTCAGGTTCTTCTGGGCAAGCTTTCAAAGCTAATGATTATGTAGTCAAGAAGATCTCTTCTATCGGCACACATTCTAGACTCTCTTATGTTGACGTAAAAGGTACTCCTGTCTGGTGGGGAGAAGAGGGTATCTACACAATCAAGTACGATGCTAACTACGATAGCTTCAATGTTGTGAGTATCACCGACGGAACTATCTTTAGTTTCTTAGAGGCTATTCCAAAGCATGCGATCGGTCATGCAAAAGGCGCATACGATGTGCATAATGATATAGTCTACTGGCTGTATCGTAATGGATCTACAGAAGATATCAACACCTTCAAGTACGATAGAGTGCTTGTTATGAATGGATTCTCAGGGGCTTTCTATCCCTGGATCCTTAATGTAAGCTCCAAGAGTATTCGAGGTATCATTCAGATACATTCTCATATCGAAGATGAAGAGCTTAATCACGCTATTAAGTTCACTACTACAACCGTTATAGACGCCACTAATGAGAATATAGGATACTCATCCGCTACATCCACATCATATCTCGATTGGGGCGCAGATGATTACAGTAGCTATTTCATTACTGGATATTCAGTAGATGGAGATGCTCAAAGATTCTTCCAGGCTAATTGGATCTGGGTCTATCTAGATACAGCAGCCAATTCTTCTTGCTTTGTACAGGGACTCTACGACTTCACTAACTCGAGTTCCAGTGGTAAGTGGTCGACAGTTCAACAGATCTACAATTCTAGTCTTCTTTATCGAGTAGCAAATCATCGCCGATTAAAGATTAGAGGCAAAGGCAAAGCTCTTCAATTGAAGTTCACCTCGGAGACAGGCAAACCTTTCTCCATCCTCGGGTGGTCCATTTGGGAAAGTCAAAATGCAGCTCCGTGATCTTATTCAGCAGGCAACAGTAGAATTCGGTTATCCTCCTCTCTCCGTGGAGTATATCGATCAACTAATAAAGAACTTTGAGGATAATCCCGTAAGTTGTCTCTTTTCCACTGAGAATGGTTTCATAGCAGGTTTTATCACCGAGGGGCATATTCTTCTTCCCAATATCAAGGTAGCACTAGAAGTTGCCTGGTATGTTCATCCTCTTCATCGTAACAAGATGGAAGGAGGACGCCTCTATAAGATGTTCGAGAAGTGGGCTAAAGAGAACGGGGTTGCCTACATATTCCAGGGGATTAAGAACAAGGACTCCAAGAAGGTCTCTGAAGTACATATGAGGAAAGTCTAGAAGATGGGTGTCGAAGTCATACTTACTGCTAGTGCTATCGCCGGAACAGTTGTTGCTGGAGCAGGCGCTGCTACTCAATACGTAGGTCAACAGCAGCAAACAGAAGCTAGCAAGAGAGCAGAAGCAGCTCGATCTGCAGAGATGGAACTAGAATCTCAACGTAAGCAGAGAGACATTCTCCGCAAGAGTCTTATTGCTCGTTCAACAGCCCTCGTAAATACTACTGCGCAAGGGGCTCAAGAAGGCTCTGCACTCCCCGGTGCATATGCCCAGATAGGTTCTCAGACCAATCAAGAGTTAGGAGCATCTCGTGAGAACTTGGATATTGGTAGAACAATCTTCTCCGCT
>ERZ1292632.218-Hain-H43-01um-R2-218-length-60417-cov-6_pt2 | contig 51732 bp, 101 predicted proteins | sample MGYA00564407_ERZ1292632 | MGnify/ENA primary metagenome ERZ1292632 (study PRJEB36523, sample SAMEA6512637) | groundwater metagenome | collected 2019-01-08 | study: AquaDiva: Metagenomics assemblies of 32 groundwater samples | reverse complement strand
GAGATGGGAGGTTCATTCAACTGCCGAAAGGTGAGCGAAGGTGCCCGTCAGAGAAGCCAGAATCAAACAGAGAATCTAATAATTAGATTCTCTGTAAGTTTTGAATATCGGATAGTTATCCATGCGGTGGTTCAGGAGTCAATTTCAGGGAGCCTATGAAATCATCATATACTGATGAATGTTTGCCTAAAATAGAAAGGATAGGTGTATTATGCCCAGAGGAAGACCAAGAAAAAACGCAGTCTCGAAAGAAGAATCCCCTAAAGAAAATACAGAAGAAAAACAAGAATCAGGTGAAGAAGTCAAAGAAGAAGAAAGTATAGAACAACCAAAAGTAAAAGAAAAGAAAAGGGAAGTTGAATATTTAACATTAGACATGATGGGCCAGAAAAAAGAATCAACACCACGTATTAAAAGAACAGTTAATGATTTTGTTAAAGAATATAAAAAGAAAAATTACAGTGACATGCAAATAATGTGCATCGTTCATTCTACTTACTGGGAAAAACATTTAGAAGAAGTAAAAGAGGCATTAAAAAAATGTTAAATGAAAGAGATATGGTATTAGGAACTGTTTTAGCTAAATTTAATATTCTTTTTATGGGTACTTTATTAAAAGAAATAAGTAAACATATAACTCAAGAAGAAAAAGATCAAATATTTAATAATGTTTTAAATCATTGGAAAAAATCCCTATTAGAATCATTAAATGAATATGTCAAATCATATAGTCAAATAATAAATACTCCAGTTGGGAAATATTATGTTTCTAAAAATGAATTGGGTGATGAAGAATCAATCAGAATTGATTCTATTAAAATAGTTAAAGAAGCAGAGGTAATTCTAAAGAAAACATATCTAGAACTCCAAAAAGATTAAAGTTGATTTCTTTTGCTGTCGAAAATTATGGCAAAGGAGAATTTTATGCCAAAACATAATAAAAAGAATAGTGAAGATAAGATAAAAAGGATCAAGGAATTGATTGCTGATGGTAAATATATAAATCAGGTGAATATACAATTAGCTTTAAAGAAAATAATAAGGAAAATATTATGACTTGGTATAAAAAAGCATCAAATGAAGTAGAGATACCTAAGCATAAACCCTCTCTTTGCCCAGATTGTGGAGTAGAAATAAAAATCAAATGTAGATGTCATATATCAGATGCTACATGTCCAAACGGACACAAATCTTATGTTTGTCCAATACATGGTAGAGTTGCAGGAGATATAGATGATAGGCAAGTTGATCCTATCGGTAAAAAATGTATTTGTAACATTGATAAATTAAAAAAGAAATAGTTGGAGATATATTTATGGTTTGGTATAAATCTTTTATATTTGATGATAAATCAGGTGAGCATTGGGATATTATTAGAAAGAAAATAAAGGAACAGGAAGAAAAAGAACAACATGTTCCTACACAGGAAGAAAAAGATCAAGTAGAAAGGGATAAAAGACAGGATATTAATTCTATATTATTAAAAATTAAAAGAAATATGACAGGTTATTATGATCAATATACAATGGCATTTAAAAGAAAATTAGAAAGTTTAGATTTATCTAATATAAAAGAAATTGAAAGAGAAATTAATTTATTTTTTACTCGTCATGCTGATGGAGCAACACCAGATAGGCGGGCTAAAGAAAATAAATTAAAAGATATTATACAAAGAAAATATTAATTTATTTCTTAACTGTTTTGCTAACAATAATAAATCTTTCTGTATTACTTCTTCTATGTTTCAACCATTCTTTTCTTCTTTCATATTCTTCTTTTGTTTTCTTTAATCTTTCTTCATCTTCTTTTTCTTTAGGCGTAAGAATTTTTTCAGGAGCTATGCCTAATTTCCCTGCTTCTTCGTTTCTAACTAATATTCTAACTTGTTTAACTAAATCTTCTACTGTTCTATCTATTTGCTCGTGAATCTTTTTACCTACCTCATCAGTTTTAGATGGATCCCCTTGTCCTGTTCTTGATTTTTTCAAATCAGATATAGCTTTATTCAATTTCATAAATTCAGCAGAAGCATCCTTTTTACTATTCTCTGCTCTAACGAACTCATTTATTGCTTCCAGTAAGCCAGGATCGCTTCTAATAGCATCATCTTGGATTTGTTCAGGAGTCTGTTGCTCAACCTTTGGAGTCAATCTAATATGAGGACGCATCCTATAAGGATTCTTGCCTACAGTTAGAGGACCAGCAGCTAAAACCTCAAGAATATCTTTTACCCATGAAGATTTTTCCATTTGTTGGTTCTCCTGCAACAATTACCCTGTATAATTACTTCAGTCAAGAAAGAAAAATAAATATCAAGTATATATTCTATATTTGATTTATTTTTCCTTCTTATTTATTTTTATGGAATATTTTTAAAAGGAGTAGTAAAATGGAAATCAGTATTCAATTAAGTAGGGATGAACTTAGCAGCACAAATAAAGATATGAAATTTTGCGATGTTTCTTATCTGGATCTTAAATATTCTATTTATAAACCACTAATGGATTTGAAAAAGTATTCTAAAAAAATGGAAATTGTTTTTGTAGATGGGGCTAAAAAGAAGGATATTGAAATTAAAGAGAGCGGAACAGAGGACTAATTTTTATGAAAAATTTTTTCAAAAAACCGGAAAGATATATGATATATTTTGGATTTATTCTATTTATCATTTCATTATTCATACCTGATATTAAAATTGTTTGTGGTATGGCAGGTATTGGATTTATATTTATTGCAACAGGAATTCTTTCTTTATTAATGCCTGTTAAAAATTTATTAGATTTTAGTAATGCTGCTATCCAAAAAAAATGGTGCCCCTATTCCTTTATCAGTACATACAGAATTTTCTAATTTTATATTTACTACCGATGAGGGGAAACAAGCAGCTATCAAAAGAATGGCTGAAATTGTGAAACAAATCCGTTCAAGAGAAACATGGTATAAAAATATAATGCCAACATTACACGATAATAATATAAAATTTTCAGTAACTAAAAATATGAGGATTATGGAAAGACACGAAGAACATAGAATTCTTCTTATTATTGCCGAAAAATTTGTAAATATATTAGAAAATTCTGAACAAAAATAATAATAAATTATATTTTTATGGTGAATAAATGTATAGAAATAGACCAAAAGAATATATTAAAGAAGAATCAGTAGAAGTTACTACTGATTATATTAATCATAAAAATCCAACTATTAGTTTTGAAAAAGTTGATCAACCTTCTTGTTGTCCAAATAATAGAGAAATATCTTTGGTTTCTAGAATATTATTGTTCCAATCAACTTATCATTATGAAAAATATAATAAAATATTAAATTTTGTTACTTTCCCTCAAATCGAACAAAGAGATGGCCAGTTAGATATAAAAATAGAAGAACCATATAGAGTTGTAGATGAAGATCAATCCGTAAATCAAATATTAAAGAAATTAAATTTTTTATGAAAAATAAACAATTTTGTAAATAAAATATACATCGAGAAAAATAAATGAAAAAAGAATATTTTAAATATGATACATGTTTTTTATCAACAGATACACATGATGGTAAAAATCCAACTATAAGGATAGAGAAAACTTATAAACCTTTTGATAAAACTTGTCATGAAGATTTATTTATTTCAAAAATCGGGGGAAAATTTTATATGTATGATGCTGTAAATAAACATGTTACAAATATTTGCACAGTGAATACAACAGGGAATGAATTTGAAGAAGATATACTTGATATAGCATTGGGAGATTCAAATGATTGTTATGGTGATAAATCATATATTGATGTTTTGAAAATGATTCCTGGACCTAGAAGAAAATAGATGAAAAAAGAATTTGTTGATATTCCTATCTCTTTTTTATCAGGGGATGTAGTTCATCACAATCCTACAATAATTATAGAAACTACTTATAGCTCCAAAAGAGGGAACCGTCATATGGATTTTAAAACACTATCATATGAAACTCCTAGTTTATCCTATCCTTACCATAAATTAGATAAATCAGATAATATATTAGATGAAAAATTAAAAATAATAAATATTTGTAGCATGTCGATGAGATATATAGATTTACATAAAAAATATGTAGATTTTCGTCTGGAGTAATTGAATGAAAAATTTACCTGAAAAATTTATTAAACATAATAATAAAAATAAAAAATATTCAATAATAAAAATAGAAAAAGATTACAGAGAAAAATCTCACAGAGTTTATTTTAGAGAATGTTTTATTTCGAGAATGAGTTTCAATCAATGTGAAAAATATTTTAAATTTATTTCTAATGACACAATTTCTATTTCCACTGAATTTTCTGAAAATATAAAATTAGAACAGGCTGGTCTAACTGGTATTGAAGATATGGAAAAACCTATTGTAACATCAATACCGCGTATGGATAATTATAGTCAAAACTCGATTCTATGTTATTAAAATAATAGATAATTAATTTTAAAAGGAAAAAGAAAATGGAAACAAAAGTAAACGAGTTTTTATTAAATGTAGCAGCTATTAGTTCAACTAATGCTAAAAAAGATATATTGAAACAATATAAAAATGATATTGTTATTATTTATGTATTAGAGAGGGCATTAAATCCCTTTGTTACATTTGGGATTCAACCAGCAGAGATACCTGAACCAAATAAAGAAAATGATCAATGGCTATCTGATAATTTTGAACAAGTAAAAAATCTTTTAACTAAATTAGAAAAAAGGGAATTAACAGGTAATAATGCCAGAAATTCTGTTAGTGAACTAATGAATACTCCTGCTGCTACTATTCTATCAAGAATACTTGCTAAAGATTTAAGATGCGGGATTCAGTCTAAAACAGTCAACTCTGTTATTAAAGACCTGATCCCTTCTTTTTCTTGCGCGTTAGCTGTTGATGCTACTGAAAAAATTAAATATCCAGTATGGGGAGAGCCTAAACTGGATGGAGTTAGGACATTAGCTGTAAAAGATAATTTTGGAACTGTTACCTTATTTAGTAGAAATGGTAAAGAATATGATAATTTTCCTAATATTAAATCAATGATAGAAAGAGCAACTATTAATGGAGTAGTATTAGATGGTGAAGTAGCAGGTAAAACTTTTGATTCTGTAATGAATGTAGCCCATAGAAAATCAGGTAGTAGTAAAACCGACAATGATTTAATGTATAATATTTTTGATATTATTCTCTATGATGATTTTCAATCAGGGAAATCAACTACTAAACAGATGGAAAGAAGAGCACTTTTAACATTAAATTTATTTGAAAGTCAATATATAAAGATAGTTGAAGGTAAAATGCTAAATAACGAAACAGAGATGATGGAATATTTCAGGGAGTGCAAAAATAGAGGCTATGAAGGACTTGTAGTAAAAGATACAAATGCTCCTTATTCTTTTAAAAGGTCTGATGTCTGGATTAAAGTAAAAGAAATGATATCAGTTGATGGTAAAGTAATAAATATAGTAGAGGGTAAAGGTAAGTATTCAGGAACATTAGGAGCTATAGAAGTAGATATAGATAATATTAAACTATCTGTTGGTTCTGGTTTTACGGATGATAATAGAAAAGAAATATGGAATAATAAAAATAATTTAATTGGAAAAATGGTAGAAATACAGGCACAGGAAAAGACTAAAGATGGCTCTTATAGATTTCCTGTATTTTTACGTTGGCGAGAAGATAAGGACTAAAGGAGACAAATTTGGATAATTATATTAAATCTCGTTTAGAAGAATTGAAGAAAATGAAAACTGGATGGTTAGAAGGAAGAGGAGTCGTTCCTAAAAAAGAAGATATTGATTGGTTATATCAGCAATTAGAAAAATATTATTCTTCTGACATTCCTACTCCTTTGATTTATCCTACTTATGCAGGTGGAGTTGAATTTGATTGGACATTTATAAATAAAAGTGTAACATTAGAAATAAATATAAAAAATCATACTGCTGATTATCATAACCTTGAATTTGATACTAATTTTTTAAAATGTAGAAATTTAAATTTAAATTTAAAAGAAGATTGGGATTGGTTTAATAATCAAATTTTTGAAATAAATATAGAACCAAGAACAATTAAAAATTTGGATTAAGAATGTAAGAAAAGTTTATGGATAAAATAAAAAGATATTGTTCTGTAAGCTCCTATATTCTAAATAAAACACCTATAAAATTAGACAATCTATGTAAAAAAGAATCAGAATTTAATTATATAAAACGAAATACTGAAAATAGCCCATATATAACAATTGATACTTTAATACGACAAAATAGCGATATGAAGGAAAATATTAGAAAAGAAAATTTTGAAGTGGTAGGTCTTAAAAGAAAAACTTGTAAAATAAAAAAAGAAACTGTAGATAAACTACTTTTACGTCTAATCAGACAAAGTAAAAAGATTTCTGATACATATAAATGGAGTTGACATTTTTATTAAGCATATGAATTAACAAGGAAAATTTAATGGTTGAAGCATTAATTTTTAATTTTTAGAAAAATAATACTAATAAAACGAGAAATTAAATTAGTTGAGTGGAATAACAAAGAAAATAAAGAAATAGAAATGAAGGAATATATAAATTTAATTAAGAATATATAATTATTGTAACTTAAGGAGTAAAAGTATGTCAGATAATGAAATTACTGAAGAACAACAGGATGAAGATATTATTTTATCTACTTTGACAAAGGTAAGGGCAGAAGAACTAACAGCTATATCTCAATATATGGGCCATGCTTATAGGTTAAATGCTGATGGCTACGAACCATTTGCAGAAAAAATGGAAGAGATAGCAAAAATAGAAATGAAACATGCTGAAGTAATAGGAAAAAGAATAGCTATTCTTGGGAAAGTTGCAGGTCATAGAAAATTGTTTACTCCAAAGACAGTTGAAACTGTTACAATACTACAGATGGCAGACGCAAATATGGAACTTGAAATAAATGCTATTGGTTTCTATAATGATGCTATTACAGTTTGTCGAGAACAAAAAGATAATGTTAGTGCAAATATATTAAATAGTATTATTATGGATGAACAAGAACATATGGAATTTTTCCAGGATGTTTCTAATTTAGTTAAAACTCATGGAGATGTTTATATTGTAAAATGGGCATCTGGACCCAAATAATATAATTTATTTGTCAAATAAAAAATATATTTCATGGCCAAATAACCTGAAATATATTTTTTATTATATAATTGTCCTCTTTTGTGTAGAGGACCAAAAAAAAGGAGAAAGAAGAATGCGAGTATTATTTTTGATGATTGTTTGTTTATTGGTAGCTGGTATTTCTTTTGCTGGAGATGTAAAAGTCGTTGACATTACCCCTCCTGCTGCTGGTGGACCTGCTGTTACGGCTACAAATGCCCCTACAGCCGCTCCAGTGACCACTCCAGCAACTACAGCTACTGTTGTTGCTAATCCCGGAACCGGCATCCCTATTGTTGATTCCGTAGTAAAAGGTGTAAAAAATACATCTGCAGCAGTTGTAGAAACTGCAAAGTCAACAACAAATACTGCTAAAGTAACTGTTGATTCCGCAGTGGGAGTTGGTAAGGGTGCAGTTAATACTGTAATTATGCCATTCACATCTTCTTGTTCTACTGGTAGCTGCCCTACCAGTTCTAATAATTATAGTCAAATGAACTATAATAGTGACACCTTCAAAAGTGATGATATGGGATTCTGAAATTGTAAAAATATATAAAGTAGTCAAAGGGGAGAATGGATTTTGGTCCATTCTCCCCTTTTTTGTTGTATAATAAAAAAGGAGAACAGTTTTAAAAGGAGAAAAAATGAAAATCAGAACAGGTTTTGTAAGTAATTCTTCAAGTAGTAGTTATATTGTTTTTGGATATAAAATTGAAAATGGAAAGAATGTATTGAGAGATATATTGTCGAAGCTATTTCCTGAATTTTATTCTTTTGATGATAAAAAGAAAAAAGAAACTTATGAACTTTTATCTTTCTATAATGACAATATCTATGTTGAATGGTTTGTCGATCATAATGATGTTTTAGTCGGAAAATTATTGGCATTTGTTTCTGGCGGAGAACTTATTGAAAAAGATATTAATGAAATATTAGAATTGAAAGATCAAGTAGAAGAAATTGGAAGAAAAATAAATATAAATTATAATCCTAAACTAATTTTAGGAATTAATGAAAATAATTAAAAGGAGAAAAACAAATGGCTAATTCCAATTGGAAAGTAGTAGAAGTCAATCATCATCCCCCTGAAGAATTATTCACTAATCTAAAAAAAGTAAAATTAACAAATGAATTGTCTAATATAGATATTTACGCTGATGCTAAAATATCATTAAAATTCTTTGATCCAAATCATCTTTCTCCAGCACAAAACTATATCCATATCAATGAATTAAATAAAATAGATCACCTATCCCATGAACTAAAAAGACATAATGTTGATCTTTTTACTTTAAATGGATATATTACAATCAAAACAGAAACACCATGTAATGATACGTTAGAAGAAATTGATGTTCTTCCACCTGTAGTTGAGTTCTCTGAAGAAGATAATGGACAACATCATAAAATTATAAATGATGGTATGCACCGAGTTGCATTAGCAAGATTAGAATGTAGCCTTATTCAGACTATTTATATTGAAGATATCCCTACAGAATATCCATATTATGCGTATCCCAGGCCAACTGGTTGGAATGGAATAGAAATGGTAAATTATACTGAATTTCCTGCTGATTATAATAAAAAATGGCATAGACTTCCTTATCCTCATTATAAAAATTTATTTAGGAATTTTAACAGCGCATTTCTGGCTAAAAGTCAACCAAGAAAAAGAAAAGATTAATATCCAAGTTCCCTTATAACCACACCTTCCCTAGCTAATCTCTTACTCAATAATATTTGCCATTTTCTTGATTTTTCTATTGCAGGTTTGAAAAAAGGACCAGATATATCTACTAATTCTTTTAATGTTTTTGGTTCCTGATTTTTATTTTTTAATCTATTGTATAAATGAACTATACTTGATATATTTGCGTCCCATTCAACAGGTAGTCGAGCATATTGTGTTTGTGTCATATTTTCTTCTCTACCTATAATTTCATTTGCTTTCTCTTCTTGTCCCGGTCTTTTTATTATATTTATAAAATGAGAAAATTCATGATCCAATGAAATTTCTATTTCTTCCATTATATCCCATAAATGATTAATATCTGGAGATTCTTCATTACTGAAATTCATTTGTAATGATATTGTTTTTTGGCTATGTGTGTAGCTGGCTCCTATACGCCATAAATTGCTATCAATTTTATCGCTAAAACGAAAATTAAAATAAATATTTAAATCTATGTTGTCTTGAATTGAACGTGAATTAGGTAAATTATATATTTTATACGTCCCTATTTTCAAAACTAATAAATAACCTTTATCTGTCAATGTTTTATTTTTTAATTCAATAAATTTATTAGATTCTTTTCCATTTACAGATAAATATGGTTCTATTATATTTTTTATTTTAGACAATATATCTTTTTTATCTCTTTTATCCATTTCCTGTGGAATTGTTGCTTTTTTATACCAACCCATATATTTTCTCCTAATATAACTATATTCTATTTTTATTTTATTTTTCCTACCAACTGATCCTTGAACTTGATTTTTTCTTTTTATTGTAAGGTAGAAGAAAAATATATAATTATCTAATATAATTTATTTCTTTATCTGGTTCTTTTTCTTTCATATCAATATTGTTTTCTTCTGAAACTTCTGATATTTTATTATTTATTTTATATGAATTTTCAGCAACTTTCCTACACCATGATATAAATTCTTCTATAGGCATATCCATTCTTATTTGATTAATTTTTTTGTGAATCCAATGAACATTATCAATTGTATATCCTTTAGAATTATTTATTCTATCAAGAGATGCTGTAAATTTTTTTCCTTCTCTTATATCTTTAGATGTTGCGAAAAACAAAACAATTCCAGTTAACGCACATTTTCTATCTTGTTCTAAAAACTTTTTCCAAAGTTGTTCTATAGTTATAGAAAATTCTAAATTTCTAATTTTAGCACCTCTCCAAATATCAGTAAAATAGCTTTTGGGTATTTCTCCATATCCTTTCCATGAATAGGATAAATTTCCATCAGGATGATCACAGCCACAACTTTCTTTCCCTCTTCTTAAATAATAACCTCTTATTGTTATATAATTTCCACAATCACATTTACATTTCCATAAACTTTGTGCTTTTTTATTAGAACCAGCAAATTCTACAATAGTTAATTTTCCAAATTTTTCACCTGTTAGATCATTTCTTTTATTTCCGCCTTTATTGCGTGAACAACCACAATGCAACGCCCCTTCTCCTCTTTTTATTTGAGAACCAACACGTTCAACTAATGAGCCACAAGAACATTTAAATTCCCAAATAACTCCAAGACCATATTTTTTACAAACTTTACGAATTGCAGTCAATTTTCCGAATGTTTTTCCTGTTAAATCATGTTCTGCTGCACAACCACAAGATTGATTCGCTCCGAGTTTTGCACTTTTTAGTAAAGTTTCGGATAATCTTTGAATTGTTTTTCCACAATCACAATGACAATTCCAAAGAAATTTTCCTGGTTTTAATTTTTCGCATAAATCTACAACTATCAACTTCCCAAAACGTTTACCTGTAAGATCTTTTACTGGATTACCCAAGTTGCAATCTCCTTTAAAAATATTTATGTCATTTAAAAATATAACATATTTATATTATATAATTTTCTTTATTTTTCCTTGAGTCAACTGATCCTTTTTTGTAATTCCTTGTCTTATTCTGTAGTAGAATACAGAAATACTGAAAGGAGAAGACAAATGACAAGTGTTGTGAAAAATCTCATTGAAAAACAAATCATTAAACCAGAGAAATTTATCGAAGATAATACTCATTATGAAGTAATAATGGGATCCGTTGCTTATGGTATCTCTGATGATACATCTGACCTTGATATTTATGGTTTTTGTATACCTCCAAAATTTTATATTTTTTCTCATCTAGCCGGAGAAATTCAGGGGTTTGGAAAGCAACATAAAAGATTCGACCAATATCAAAAACATGGTATTAGTTATCCAGATGGGAAGGCAGGTAAAGGACAAATTATTGATTTGAACATATATAATATTGTTAAATACTTTGATTTATGTCTGTCTTGTAATCCGAATATGATTGATTCTCTTTTCGTTCCACAGAGGTGTGTTTTACACTGTAGTAGAATTGGAAATATGGTCCGAGAAAATAGAAGATCATTTCTAAATAAAAGCGCATTCCATAGATATAAGAGTTATGCTTACAGTGAACTCAATAGAATTAAAAATAGTAAACCAAAAGAAGGTAGTAAAAGAGAAAAACTTATAGATACTTTTGGATATGATACAAAAAACGCTTGCAATGTAGTCAGATTAGCTGACCAAGCTCAACAAATTCTAACGGAAGGAGATCTGGATTTAGAAAGAAATAGAGAGCAATTAAAATCTATTCGTCGTGGAGAATGGAAATTTGAACAAATCCAAGACTATTTTACAAGTAGAGAAGAAGAATTAAATACATTATACAATGAAAGTAAAGTTATACCTAATAGGCCAGATGAAGAGAAAATCAAACAATTGCTATTAAATTGTTTAGAGGAACATTATGGGAAGTTGGATGATAGTCATGTTGCAGTAAATGATAAATATTTCAAAGCATTCCGAGAAATCCAAGAAATTGTAGACAAAAACCGCTAAACTCATATAATATATTTATCAATAATAAAAAAGGGAAATAAATGGAAGAAAAGTATAGTTGTCTTCAAGCTGATGATATAAACACAGGTATGTTTATTACATTATTGCAGCCTATAATAAATAAAATCAAAGGTCCAGTTCCTCCTATGGGAGAAATAAAAACAATTGATATAGAAGATCCAACTTTAATGGGTAGAGCGTTTGAGGTAATGGCTATTGATCTTCCTTATATAGCTGTTAGAGTTGTTGCAGAAGGTAAGAAAAGTAAAACATTTCCTTTGGATTTCAGGAGAGTTAAACTAAAGAAATTAAATAAGGAATATGTAGAAGTTATTACTGATTTAAATAATAAAATAGATGAGGATAATAAAGTTGATGAAATCCCAGAGAATTTAAGAGATGTATTAATTGAGAAACTTGATGAGATGGCCTCATTACTAGGGTGTGATATTGATGACGATGATGACATGGATGAAGATGACGACGAAGATGAAAATTATATTGATAAAGTTAACCGAGAAGAATAAATAAGGAAATATTATGTCAAATGAAAAAGAATTTAATGAAATATATAATTATTTAGTTGATTATGCTAATAAAAATAATTTTACATTAAATCCAGACTGGGAAGCAGTTAAAAGAGTAATTCATGGTCTAATAAAAAGAAAAGAAAAATCAGGTGAGTTATTCTGTCCCTGTAGACCTGGTACATTACCATACTTTATTTGTCCTTGTATTTTCCATAAAAATGAAATAGAAAAGAATGGCCATTGTCATTGTAGATTATTATTTAAAAAATAAAAAATATATTTTTTATTTTTTTAACTGATCCGACAAGCCAAAGAATTTATTTTATTTTCTATTAGAGGGAAAATAAATGAAGTCAAAATTTCAATATGATGATCATATGGACAAACCATGTATTGATTTGTGTAATGCTATTAACGAAATTCCAGGACTCATAACGAACGAATCATGCAGTGGTCATGGTAGATATGATTTTCAGATATGGTTCCGTGCCGAAACTATTATCGGTCTCTACATAGTCGCTCGTGCCATTGACAGGCGTTATGGTGGGCCAGCAACAAGAATGAATGACAAATGCTGGTCTTATTGGGAGTGTCATGTTGAGGATACCGATCTGACCGAAGATCCCGTTCACTTCCGTCTCACCAGCAATGGTGTCCAAGGCAGGATGGCGTATAGCCAAGCCAGGAAAATCTTCGCCAACATCAGGCAATTTCTTGATAATAAGAAATTAATGGAAATGTTTAAAATTTCAAAGAAAGAATAGAAAATGAGTAAAAATAAAAAACATAAAAAGTTCAAGCATATATGGAGTAATCAAACTAAAATTGGAGAGAGATTTGGTTTATCGGGAATAGCTGTAGGAAAAATTCTTATTGAGAATGGTTTAAAAGATAAAAATACAAAATTTGCTACTAATAAAGCTATAGCTCAAGGCTATGCCATTTCTACGCCACTACAGGATGGAACTCCTTTTTTCATGTGGAACAAAGAAAAATTAAAAGATTTAATTAGTGGAATACATAAACCACTTACAGAGGTTGAATTCTGGGTCAACAGAACAAGAGAAGCAATAATAGACGCAAATAAATCAATGGATAATGGAAATGATAAAATTGGTTTTATTATGATGGATTGTGCTTACGACGAAATCCCCAAAAATATAAAAGAAGAAGTCGTAGCTATAATTGAGAAAGAGGACAAGGCAACTGATCCGCCCAAGCAAAAAATCAATCCTATTGTAAATAGAAAGATAGAAAACATTATAGATCATGAGGATGAACCTGTAGATGAAGATGATTTATTTTCAGAAGAAGAAAATATTCCTATTGTAGATAAAGATGATATTTTTTAACAAAGGGAAAATAAAAATGAAATATAGAACAGGTTTTGTTTCTAATTCTTCTTCTACTGCTTTCATGATTACCAATAAATCAAATGAAGATAAATCTTTGTTAGATTTTGCAGAAGAAGTTCATTTCCTCTATGATCAATTTTTTGAACAATATCCTCTTTCTACTGTTGGAATGACTAAGAAAAAATTCTTTAAAAGTGCTAAAAAAAGAAATCAAATTATAGCAAAAGGTGAATTTGAATATGATTATGGAGATGAGGATTACGATGTAGTCGGAAGAGTGTTTGATTACATGTTAAGAGATGGTGGGGAAACAGAGAATTTTAAATGGAAATTTAGCAGGTCTTTAAGGGGAAAAAGTTCTCTAAATGAAGAAAGGGAAGAAAATGAAACTAACTAGTTACACTGTTAAGGATAAGAAATTTGGAGTTATTGATAGTGATAATTTCAAATCCTGTGTTTCTGATGTATATAATTTTAAATTTAATAAAGAAAATGGGTTTATGATGAGGTGGGGCAGTAAATATCAGGATGATCCTGATTTCTCCCCTATTGGTCCTGAACTTCTTGACCTTGAAATTAGCACTGGAGGATGTAAAAATAAATGTAAGTTCTGCTATAAGAATAATACAGATGGTCCCCCTACTAATATGTCTTTTGATACTTTTAAACTAATAGTTGATAAATTTCCTGCTACTCTTGGCCAAATTGCCTTTGGTATTACAGGAACTCAAACTAATCCTGATTTTATTAAAATGATGGAATATTGTAGAAAAATTGGGATTATTCCTAATTTTACAATGTCAGGTATTGATTTAACACAAGAGTTTGCTGAAAAGGCAGCTAAACTAGTCGGTGCTCTTGCTGTTAGCGCCTATCAATCAGATAAGAACGTATGCTATAATGCTATTAAAATGATGACTGATCTTGGACTAAAACAAACAAATATGCACCTAATGATTTGTCAGGATAATATTGACTTTGTTTATGAAGTTTTGAAAGATATTAAAGAAGATCCTCGATTAGAAAAACTAAATGCTGTTGTTTTTCTTTCTCTTAAACCTAAAGGTAGAGCTAAAAATAATTTTACTCCATTGGCAATTGAAGATTTTTCTAAATTGATGAAACATTGTATGGATAATGATATTGCTTTTGGTTTTGATTCCTGTGGAGCTACTAAATTTGAAACATCTGTTAATAATTTAGATATAGAAGAAAAACAAAAAGAAAATTTATTGTCCATGTGTGAACCTTGCGAATCTGCTCTTTTTTCTTTTTATGTAAACGTTCATGGAATTGGTTTCCCTTGCAGTTTCATGGAAGGAGGGAGTAATTGGGATAAAGGAATAGATATTAAAAATATAAATGATTTTATTAAAGATGTTTGGTATGCTAATGAATTTATTAATTGGCGTAAAAATCTTATTAATAACAAAAGAAAATGCCCCGAATTTATTATTTAGGAGATATGTTATGGAACCATTACCTAAACATATTGTTAGAGCATTGCCAGAATATATTATAGAATACAATAGAGATGATGCTTATTATTATTGGTCTATATGTCAACCAGATGCGAATTGGGGTGAGTATACTAGTGGTAAGGAAAGAAAATTGGAAGATGCTGTTAGAAAGGCACAAATATATAGGGATATTTGGGAGAGGAGAACTTTGATAATGACAGGTATTTTACCAGAAAAAGAATATTAAAAAGGGAGGAAAGAAAATGAAAATCAGGACAGGGTTTGTAAGTAATTCTAGTTCATCTTCTTTTTGTATCGCAGGTTATAGTTTTAAAAATAAAAAAGATATTAAAGAGGCAATGTTGAAATTATTTTCCCAATTGGGAAAAATGTCAGATAAAGATAAGAAAAGAGGTTGTAGACATCCTCAAACAGAAGGAAATTTCTGTCCAGAGTGTGGAAAATCTACTTAGATAGAAACAAATTCTCCTTTAGATGATTCTATAGATGATTTTATAGAGATGAATGGAGATGAAGAGGTTCAAGTATATTCTCTAGGAGAAAATTATGACGATGAAGTGGTAATTGGTGTTCTATTAGGTGAAGCTTCAGATAGTTCTTCACCTAAAATAACTAATTTTGATATACAAGATATTCAGAAAAGAATAAATTTAATTAAAGAAAAACTTGGTATTAAAAAAGAACCACAAGTGTTTACAAGTTTCGAATATTCATAAAGGAGAAAAAATGAAATATAAAAATTATGAAGCTACTATTTATGTAACTAATTTAGAAAAAGATTTTTGCAAAAAGTTAGATGGTGATTATGAACCAATTGACACAGCTTTGTCGAAATTTGGCTATTTCGATATAAATGAGATTGATAGTGAACTTGATATTAGTTCTAGAGATTATATTAAAGGTTTTTATCAGCAAGAAGATTTAGCTAAACAAATAAGTGAAGCAATTAAAAATATCGCAGGACCATGTAAAATCACTATTTATATTAAAGAAGAAAGTAAATTTATTTTTAGTAAAAATGAATAAAAAGGAGAAAAGTAAAATGGGTATTTTGAAGAAGCCTACTGCGTTTCATTTTAGGATTTCCGCAAAGATTCTTGGTATTAAGGACCAAAAATATCTTCCTATTGGAGGGGCTACTGCTTATTATGATCCTGATGAATATGGTGCCCATGTAGGAATTTCTCTTTGTTCTCTAAAGGATGTTTTTTGCAAGAGAACTGGATTTATTCGTGCTAAAGGATTTTCTGAAAGCACAAGTCATCTAACAATTATTGATACTCAAGAAGTTAATGAAGTTGTTGATGTTATTACAAAGTTAGTTAAAGAAAAAATGAAGAGGGTTTACAAAAATATTATTCCTCTTAAATACGTGGTTATTTCTGGAAAACGGAGGAACAAGATGGAGAAGAAGGTATCCAAGAAGACAACCAAGCGAGTAACTGTAAAGAAGGCGGTTGCGAAGAAGGCTACGTCAAAGAAGACAGTGCGAAAGACTGTAAGGAAGGCATAGGAAAGGGAGGAAGGAAGCGAGTCCCAACAGGGGAAATAAAAAAGGGAGCTTTGGCTCCCTTTTTTATTATTCAATTTTTAATTTACTTAATAATTTTTTACCTCGTTTATATGCCTCCTCAAGATCTTTTTCTGTAAACTGTGGCATATGATCAAACCTAATTCTCATTTTATCTTCATACAGATAAACCGTTAAATATGCTCCTTCTATAATAAAACATTTATCTCTATCTGATACTTCTTTATTTTTCAATTCTACTTCAAATTCACCTTCCTGTAAAAGACCAGTCATTCTTGCCCAAAAACTATAACAATTCTCTTCTACTTTGATTATATGGCCTTTCCACCTATCAATATATTTATATTTTTTAGTCATCACCTATAGCATCCTTTAACTGTGCAGTTGTCCAATATTTTTCTTCTGCTGGACGACTATATTGTTTAATAAACGACTCCATAAAAAATGAATCCTTTCCATTGTAATGGAAATCATCAGATTGATCAATATAACTACCTGTCAGTATTTCTTCTTTCATCTGTATAGTCAATTTACTTGCAATGCTCTCCATTAAAAAAGATAATCCAAACATATTGTTAAATGAAGCATGAACCGAATTTCTTGCCCTCCAATGCGTAAACATATTTAAAACATATTTATTATCTTTATTTTTTTCTAACTCTAAAGATACATGTCTCAAACAGGGTATGTGTGTACCAGCCCCACCCCTAACAGAATCGCTCCTGGGGTCTCCTAAAGTCAATACGGCCTTATGAGAGTCAGGTTTACGCACTAAACAATCAATAGCATATTCCAATTGGTTAATATCATCATCATTTACAATATATCCATCTTTTTTATTTAGTCCCCAATGAACCATCCTTGACTCGTAAGTATAACTCCAAGCCCTAGTACTCCCTTCTAATATTTCTCTTCGATAGTCCCACAGGTCTTCTGGCGTACAGGTAAATCCTTTATGAACCCTTGGTTCTCCACAAAAATCCTCAACTCTCATTATCATATGACATTGTTTACCTATAGGAGTACCTTCAGTCCAATAACGACCTGGATAGTCCTTGCCCTCATTATGAAGTTTCAAAAGGGCTTCCTCCCATGTACTGGCAATTGTCTTCCCTGTTACAATAATTGTTGGTTTCATTTTTTCTCCTTTTTGAAAATAAAAATCAATTCCAAATCTATTGTACAACAAAATAGAGGATTCTGAACAGAAAAAAATAATATAATACTATCATTCATATAAGGAGAAGATAAAATGGATACAGTTCTAAAAATTATAAAATTTGTATTTGATATTATTTATGGTATTTTTAAAGAAAAAGAAAAAGAGAATGAAGCAATTAGTGCAGAATCTAAACAAAAGGCTCTGGATACTGTTGGTGATTCATTAAATGTTGAAACGAAGGCTAAAGAGGAGATTAAAAATGTCGAGACTAAACATGAAACGGTTGACGATGGTAATGGCGGCATTTCTTTTGACAAATTTAATTCTGGTAAATAGCGGTTGCACTAACTCCGTCCTAGAAAGACATGTATTTGTCCAACCAAGATATCCTGTTATGCCAATAGCAGAAAGACCAACATTAGAAAATCTATCAAAAGAAGAGTTAGCTCCTCTAACTCCTGAAACAAAAAATAAAATAATTAAAAATTTTGATAATTTATTAATATACGGTAAGCAAAACGAATCTTCTTTGAAGTCGTATAACGATTACGCGACTTTAAATAACAAATCTTCAGAGGCATATGATAAAATAAAATAATTTTATATATTTTTTATTTTATATTATCAAAAATCCTCGCCTGCAAGCGGGGATTTTTCGTGGTGTAAATTAAAATGTTATAACAAAGTATACATTTTCGTAAGCTGAAGAAGAGCTAGAGCCTATTCCACTTAAAGAAGAACTAGAAGAATTAAATTGCAATGAACTTGAACTTGATACACTAGAACTAGAACTAGATTCGCCAAATGAGGTAGAACTTGAACTTGATTCCCCTAATGAACTTAAACTAGATGAAGAATAACTTGACTCTGAACTGCTTGAATTTACTAATTCAGATGAAGAACTAGAACTGGATAAAGAACTAGGTGATGAACTAGAACTAGATTCAGAACTTGAAGATTTTGCTATTTCAGATGAACTAGAACTAGATAAAGAACTAGATGACTCCCCTAATGATGAAGATGATGAACTAGATTCAGAACTCTCACTTGATTGTGAACTAGGACTACTTAAACTAGATGAACTATTACTTGATAACGAACTTTCACTTGATAATGAACTAGTTGAATTTATCAATTCACTTGAAGAGGAACTAGACGAAGACTCACCTAAAGATGTAGAACTTGAACTCGATTCACTAGATGAACTCAAACTAGATAAAGAACTTTCAGATGATAAACTAGATAAAGAACTAGAACTAGGTGATGAACTAGAACTTGATTCTGAACTACTTGAATTGATCAATTCAGATGAAGAAGAACTTGAACTAGATTCTCCTAACGATGTAGAACTTGAACTTGACTCACTGGAAGAACTTGAACTCGACTCACCTAATGAAGTTGAACTAGATGAAGATGGACTAGATAAACTTGAAGAACTAGATTCAGAACTACTTGATTTTACTAATTCTGATGAACTAGAACTAGATGAAGACTCTCCTAAAGACGTAGAACTAGAAGATGATTCACTGGAAGAACTGGAACTCGATTCTCCTAATGAGGTTGATGATGATGATTCAGAGCTTAATGATGATTCACTACTTGAACTTCCTAATGAAGTTGATGATGAACTAGATTCTGAACTTCCACTTGACAATGAACTAGAACTACTTAAACTAGAAGAACTTGAACTTTCACTAGATAATGAACTACTAGAATTTATCAATTCAGATGATTGTGAGCTAGGACTACTTAAACTACTAGAAGAAGATGAACTATTACTTGATAATGAACTCTCACTTGATAATGAACTAGTTGAATTTATTATTTCACTTGAACTTGATGAACTTGAACTATTACTTGATAATGAACTACTAGAAGAACTGGATAATGAACTACTACTAGAAGATGAATTACTACTTAAACTACTGGAAGAACTAGAAGAAGATGTCTTTTTACTTTCTTTTAATTCAAGAGCACCCATATCCCAAGCACTACCCTGCGGTCGTGTTTAATTTACTGCATCCCAGTCAAAATTAACAATAGTTACACCAGTATCTACTGCTTCAGAAGATTCTTTTAATTCTAAATTATTAGTAGTATTAACAAATTGATTACTAGATGATTTATTAATTTTATGTCCACTTCCGCCGCCATCGTCAGCCGTTCCATCTGCTGACATGTTATTCAATGAAGAGCTGACGGACCCATATACAGGCCAGGTGAAGTCAGTAGCGCAATCCATGACGATGTTGTTGCGAATCGCGGTGACGTACATCTCGCTATTTGGTACGAATGGAGGAAAACCAGGCGATTCATAGAGATATATGCCTTCATTGAGCGTGTTTTCGACTGTGTTGTTGTCTATAATCAGTCCGTTGATGACGCTGGCACCCTCGACACTCACGGCTATACCTTTGGTCATCGTGTTCGCGCCGTAGATTAGGTTGTTGCGAATGACTATATCATCACCGGCTCCCTCATATACCTGAACGTTAATTCCGATGGTAGCGGTAGAATTGTCATCAATCAAACATCCATCGACCAAGCACCCCGTGAAGTTGCCGTAATCACCGGCAAAATCAATTGCAGACCCGCCTCCGACGTTCATGTTGATGCTGATGCCCTCAATCCTAACGTAGGGCATCCTGTAATCAAAAATAGCATCCCCACCAGAGCAATCTATGTGTGCGCCAGTGCCAGGAACTCCCGTGTGTCGCTCTCCGTCAGCGGCATAGATGCGTGGGTATTCAGTGGCGTTTGGAGAAGCCGACCAGTTCATCAACGATACTGCGCCAAGATTTCCTCCCGTATAACATTCGGCCCATTGACAAGCTCTAATTTGGTTATCAGCCCAATCCTCCCATAGGGCTAATGTAGTGAAATCACCACCACCTCCTGGTTTCACCGTTTTTATTATTGGACATGTATCGGCAGATGAACTAGAAGAACTAGATGAAGAATTAGAACTAATGCTAGAACTACTAGATGATGAATTACTACTAGAACTAGAGTTTGAAGATAAACTACTTGATGAACTTTGTGTACCATCGAATAATTCAAGAGCACCAATATCCCATATTGCTCCCTGTGGTCTCCATCCTGTATCATGATCAGCATCATTAGAGAATGTTGTTATTGTTATACCCGCTTCTATGGCATCAGAAGTTTCTAAAAGATTAAAATTAGATGCTGCGTTGATAAATTGATTTGTCGATGTTTTATTTATTAAAGAGCCAGTTGCTCCCCAATCATCACCTGTAGCATCAGATGATAAATTATAAGAAGCAATTAAAGAACCATTAGAAATAGATTCATAAAAATCAGAAGTTCCACTATCCATCCCAATATTGTTTTTGGCCGTTACATTTAATGTAGCTACACCTTCTGGACCACTAATTTCATCAAGATAAAAACTATATCCAGACATATTTTCAACTGTATTGTTATACAATTCAACTGTTATATCAGCATTAGCAAATGAACCCGAAACTGATATGTAGATTCCTGCGCCGCCAGTGGCGGTGTCATTACCAAGAACTATATTGTTGCGAACAACATTATCAATGCATCCCGTCACATGAAATGCTGAAAGCACAATACCATGATAAGAACTTGCCGTCACTTGCACCTGCACCAAATTTCCATCAATGATAACTCCTTTTGGAGAATAAGAAGCAATAGCACTTCCGCTCCCAGAGTCATCAACGATTCTCAACCCCTCAATCCGAACATATTGAACGTAATTCCATATATTTCCATTGATATAAGCCCCAGTTCCAGTTTGTCCTGTATGGCGTTCTGCAATCGGAGTATAAATTCTTGGATAATTACCAGCAGTCGGAGTCGAAGTCCAAGAATCAATTGTTAAATCGCCAAGGTCTCCACCAGTGTAGCACTCGGCCCATTGGTCGGACGTGGCCTGGCCGTCAGCCCAATCCTCCCATAAGGCAAGTGTGGAATAATCCTTGCCCGGACCCACAGTCTTTACCGTTGCCACGAAAAACTCCAATTATGTGCGATCTGAATCATCAAAAAATAAATCTGATAATTCTAGAAATTCGACCATTGGCTTGTTACATATTGGACATAATTCAGCCGTATCATAAATTTCATTACATATTTTACAAAATTGTCTGGAACCAATTTTATTTGTTGGAGAACATGGTTCAGAAGTTATATTAGTAGGATCTATCCCAGGAGAGCCTGCAAACATATTTGATTGAGTAATATCGTTAATAACTTGTCCAACTTTCACTCTATATTTAGAACGATTTGTTATTATTAGTTTGGATAGATTCTCTGGATTAGACGAAGACGAGGATTCAATATATTTGGTACATGAATAAGGATATGAAATTATACCACCTTCTGGAATTTTATTTTCCAAATCATCATCTTCCAATAATGTGATAAGAAATAAACGTCTTTCCTCATTACCCCAAGGAGAACCAAATCTTTTAGCGACAATAATATCTCCAGTTTTTTTACTATCCTTTTCTCCTTCAGCTATATTTCCCTCACTCTGGTTCCCTCGACGCAGACTTACACAAATTTCTAGCATAACAATTCTCCATTCAATTAATTAAATAAATTATGTTCTAAGATATCGAACAATTAATGATACATTAGTAATATTAGTTGCTGAATCTACATTAAATCTAAGAATATCCCCAGCAACTAACGTTTTATTCCATCCCAATAATATTAAATCTGTTGATTTGATAGCTGAAACAATTGAAGGTGGAGTTGACCCAGTAATAGAATTAGCAACGGTAGGCGGATAACCAGGATAATTATTCTTCCAAATATCAATTTGTATTGAGCCAATTTGGTCAGCCAATAATGTAACTTCTTCAATAGTTGCATTAAATGCTATTCGTGAACTACATTTAATTCCTGTGGTAATCGTATTTCCTCTACCATCTAATACAACTTGAAAACTTGTAGTAGAAAGATTAATAACGATATCTCTTACTTCATCTAATTCTGCCTGTACAACAGTACCGCCAGGTTCTGCACTTCCATAAGAAATTAAAGTCAATAGTCCATTATTTATCGCCCCAGTTATTGATGCTAATCTTCGATATCTATCATCAATTTGAACTATTTGACCTGGTTCTAATAATAATCTAATAGGTTCTACGTCCTCCACTCCACCTAGTTGTTCTTTGCTACTAATATCAAGTAATCCTGAAACATGATTAGCCTGTATTAACATGATTATTTCCTTTGTGTAGGAATATCTAATTCATCTCTCATAGACCTTTGAGGTACTTTAACTGTAATATCACCTTTTTTATCTTGTACGTCAGTATTTAAATAATTAGAAATATGATCATCATTCCTATCATAATCACCTTTCATATCATCTATAACTTTTTTTATTTTTTTAGGTATTTCAACTGTATGATAACCTTCTTTATAATAGGATTTTTTTACATCCTCTAATTTATTGATTATATTACTATAACACTCTTTTGCATATTCTATATTATCTTTATCAAAATAACAATCTTTTCTATATGCATATTGACCTAGATAAGTCTCTGATATGTAACAAGTTACAACAATAAACTTTTCCTCTATTTCCCTCATACTTACAGAACCTAAATAATTCGCATCCCTTTTATTAACTGATATGAATTGAATAGTATAAGAATATTCATTATTATTAGATTCTTTTGATTCGTTTCTAGCTACTAAAGAACGAATAGCTTTACTCGATTTAATATCATTAGATACTAAAGATTGAATAGCTTTATGAGGATCATTGTTACTATATACCACAGATTGATTAGATTGGCTCTCAACAGACTCATCTTCTATCTCTACAGAATCTCCATCCATATTAAAATTAATATTTATATTCACACCTGACATGAGCTTCTGTAAATCACCTAATAATATAGTCTTCCTTTTCTTGGAAGCTGTCTTTATCATTGGAGTCTTTATATTTTCTGGATTATACCAACTCATTTTATCCTCCCTTTATAAAATATATCAATTCTATATTCTAATTATATTTTATTTTTCCTTCTCAAAAAAAACAAAAATCAACTGACAATTCCCACTTTTGCTGTATAATAGATAAATAAAGAAGTAAAATTATGTCAAAAGATAATCAAATAGAATGGATATTTTATTTTTCCTGCCAAAAAAGAAAAAAATAGACACCTGTTCCTGTTTTTTGCCGTAGAATAGCCAACGAAAGGAGTTCTACTATGGAAAAGAAAATTCAACATGTTGAGTATTTAGGTTCTTCTCTAACGGCTATAGATGATGAAGATGGCGAGAAAATATGGAAACCAGAAGAAATGGTCAACATGATAGAAACATCTAAAAAATATAATATAAATTTAATGTTGCCATTTATTAAATATAAGTTAAAAAATAAAATTATATCTAATCCTAATTCTTTTAATTGTGGCATAAGTCATCTGCTCCATGCTAAAGCAATGGAGCTTGTTCCTAAGCAATTCTCTTGCCTGAAACAATAGGCCAGGTGACTTTGGCCCTTTTACTAATATTAAATGAAGCATTTAGATCAGCATTACTTTCATAACCACAACTTATACATTTAAACTCACTTTGACTCAACCTATTCTTTTCATCTGTATATCCACATTTACTACATTCTCTACTTGTATTATATGGATCAACAGTAATAACAGGTATTCCAGATAATTTACCTTTATATTCTATATACACTCTTAACTCACTAAATGCCCATTTACCATACCTACTACGTTCTTTTCTTGGTTTATTAACCGTTGGCTTGAAGTAAGTTAAATCCTCTAATGCAATACCTACTCCAAGTGCCTTAGCCTTACTAACTATCTTCTTTGATATAATATGATTTATATTACTCTTGAATCTTCTCTCTTTACCTGATAACTTTTTCAAATGTCTTTTACTCGATTTTGTCTTCTTACTCTGTAACCTACTCTTTAATCCTTCTATCTGTATTCTTTTATTATTTACCTGTTCACCTGAATACATTTTCCCGTCTGAAGTAGTAGCTAAATTAATAATACCAAGGTCAACACCAAGGAATTCTTTTGGATTAATAGGATCAGGTTCAGGTACATCCACAACAACACAGAGATAAAAATTATTATTTTTATATATTAGGTCAGCTTGCCCTCTGATTCTTTTTACTTTTAATTTAGCATATTCTCCAAAGACAAAAGGTATAATGATTCTGGAACCAAGAACAAGTAAAGAAACTCTTTCTAAACCTTTGATAGTCATTATTCTATCATCATAGACCATAGCTGAATAATTAGAAAAATGATGTTGAACTGATTTATTTATTTTATATGTTTCTATTACTTTACCAATTGCTCTTACTGCCATTTGAGAAGAAAGATTAAAACATTCTCTGATATGGTAGTAAACTAAATGATGAAGTTTAACTTTACTAAATATTTTATTAGTAAAAGCAATTTCAGAAACATAATTACAGGCATTATTAAAAGCTCTCATGGTATTGAGTAAAGCCTGTTTCTGTTCTTCTGTTGGTAATAATTTTAATTTTACTGTCAGGTTCATAATTATGTTCCTTATCTATTCATTACTTCAATATTATACAAGGAGGATAAAAATTCCTGCATGAAAATTTATTTATTATTAGCCAGCAATTCCTCCCGCCGCTAAAGCAAGCGGGTTTCCTTGCTGGAAAACCCTATGAACTTATTGTATGGATTTATGACAAAAAACAAGATATTTACTATTTTTATAGAATTTATAGAGTGTAAAGGAAATGATTTTTATGTTTGAAAATAAAATACAAATAGTAGGATATTGGAATAATTACCAACCTACTCCTGATGGACTTATTGCTGTAGGTGATTATATTTGGCCGCAAGAATTAATATCTGAAAATAAAATAGAAAATATGGAGCAAATAGTTCATTATCTTTTAAATGGAAATAAAGCAGTAGGCTATATGGGATTTTCTGGTTGTAGAATTTGTAACAAACATTTAGGATCATATGATTATACAGATGGAACATGGATGTGGCCTGAAAAATTGGAACATTATGTTTCAGAACATAATGTAATATTACCAGAAGAATTTATATCTCATATGAAAAAATCTAATTGGCAAGTAAAAATTATTAATTTTAATATAAAAGAAGAAGATATAAAGTCAACAGATAAATTCTGGATTAAATGGTGTAAAGAAAGACATGAGCCTTTATTTGTTCCTCAAAAATATGTTGAACCACCAGTTAAAAAGCAACCACGACCATCATTTATTGAAACAAGTCATGTATATGAACCAGCATATGGACCAAAGAAAATTAAATCATCTGTAAAGGAGAATATGTAATGAAAGATGAATTAAAATTAAACAGAGTAGGTTATTGGAATGGATATTATGAAAAAAATAATAAATATATTTGGCCTCAAGAAATTATATCTAAAAATAAAATAGAAAATAAAGATAAAATAGTTCAATATCTTTCTAAAGGATCTGATGCTATATGTTGGAGAGGATTTGCTGGTTGTAGAATTTGCGATACACTATTAGGAACCAGATGTCTTTCAGATGGAACTTGGATATGGCCCCAAAGATTAGAACATTATATTATTGAACACAATATTGTTCTTCCAGAAGAATTTATTAATTATATGGAAGAATCAAATTGGGAACCAAAATCAATTAATATAGAAAATATACACATAAATTCAGACGATACTTTTTGGATTAAATGGTGCGAAGAACATAGAAACCTTGAACTTGCGCCAAAAAGAAATCATTAAAGGAGAAATATAATGAAATTTAGAATTGGGTTTGTTTCTAATTCCAGTGCTTGTTCTTTTTTAATCACAAATAAAACAGATGAAGATAAATCTCTATTTGATTTTTTAAAAGAAGCGAATCCTTCTTTTTATGAAAAAATTAAAAAACATGATTGGAATTATAATGATTATGGAGATAATTATTATGAAAGTAAAAAAGAATTCTTTTTGAGAATTTTTAAAATCATAAATAAAGAAAATAATACTCCTGAAGATAATGAAAATCAAATTATATATAAAGGTGAACATGAATATCAATTTGGAGATGGTGAAGGATACGAGATTGCTGAAATTTTCGAGAAAGCTTTAGGTTTAAAAAGTGGTGGATATGAAACAAAAAGTTTTAAATGGGAATCACATAATTAAAGGAAAATAAATGAAAATATTACTTATTATTATTTTATCTATTTTTTGTTTTATTATTGGATATAACGTTAGAAAATATATAAACAATGAGCCTGACACTAAAATACAAACCATTATTATTGATAATAAAAAAGAAATAAAAGTAGTTCCTATTATTGAGAAAAAAGTAGAATCTACTAATAAGAAAACAGATGAAGAATTTGGCCCAACTGGACATACTGGACCTATTTGGCCTGAAATTAATACTAAATAATTTATTTTATTATTACCTAAAGGAGAAAAAGAAATGAAATTTAGTCTAATTACTATGTTATTTTTTATTTTTATTTTTAGCGGTTGTAATGTAGGTGGAGATGTAAGTAATAATTATATTGGGGTGAGAAATCCTATTGTTTCTGATGGCTGTTGCTATCAACATCTACAGTTTCCCATTGTAGTAGGAACAAGAGAAGACCCTGTTCTTTGTCATTGTAATCGTGTAGAATTATCTGGAAGCACTGGCCCAGTAGCACCTGGCCCTATTACTACTCCTATTACTCCTACTGTAGATAAAAAGGATATTCCACCTGCAGCTAAATAATTGATTATTTATTTTTATTATTGCCCTGTAGTTTAACTGGATAAGACAACAGATTTTGATTCTGTAATTCCTGATTCAAATTCAGGCGGGGCAACCAAAAATTCAACTTACCGGAAATTCCAGTTAGTTCAATATAATTAAATTCTCCTGTAGCTCAATTGGAAGAAGCGTCGCCCTGTTACGGCGAAGGTTGGACGTTCGATCCGTCCCAGGAGAGATAATAAAAATCAGTTATCTGGGAAACCCGGATAACTGAAATAAATAAAAAATAAAAGGAAAATAAAAATGGATATAGAAAAACAAAAAGATAAACAGATTGAATTATTTTTAAAACTATATGCTGGACCAGATGGAGAGTTACCTATGCCAGATGGAAATGATATTGGTTATGATTCTGTTTTTGCAGAACATTTTAGACAAATAGCAGTAGAAGAAAGAGAATTATTAGGGAAAATGGCTAACCAAAGATTTGTTGATTAAAAAAGGAAAATAAATAAATGATAGAAATAGTCCAAGGTAACATATTAGATTCAAAAGAAAAATATATATGTCATCAGTGCAATTGTGTAACTAATACAGCAATGGGTTTAGCTAAAAATATATTTATTAAATATCCTTATTCCAATGTATATAAAGATAGAATTAAATTTGATCAAGCTGGAACTATTATTATTTCTGGTAATGGTAATGATCAGAGATATATAATCAATATAATGGCCCAGGTTTACCCTGGTAGTCCTAAATTCCCTGATAGTAATTATGATGGAACTATGGCAAGAATAGGATATTTTAGAAATTGTTTAAATAAAATAAAAGAAATAAATAATTTAGAATCTATTTCTTTTCCTTTCCAGATTGGTTGTGGAATGGCAGGAGGCGATTGGAATACATATTCAAATATGATTGAAGTATTTGCAAATAACACACCTGCTATAGTAAAAATATATAAATTGTAATTTTCAATTGATCCTGAATATGATATTTTTCTTTTCATTGTAATGGAGTAAAAATGACAAGTAACCAATTAATTATTCTTTTAGATATTCATAAAGGATTTAGTAGAGATAAGATAATCGAGACTTTGGATATTGTAAATGAAAATAATCCAGAAGCATATAGTGAAAAAATATATATTAAAAATATAGAAAAGGACTTGGAATATTTATATATTAATGGACTTGTAGAAAGAATAGGTGATAATATATTTAGATTAACTGAAGTTGGTGCTGAAGTAGTTAAAAATATATTAAATTATTCTTTTATTTTCGAAGATAAATATTATAATTTTGAATCATAAAATAAAGTAAAAATATAATTCAACCAGAATATATATTATTATTTTTCGTTGGAACGCAATCCTTGCGATTGCGACAGACAAAAACAGTAATATAGATGCAGGTTCAAATCCTGTTATTTTTACTTTTTATTGCGGATTCGTCTAACGGCAAGACAGGAGCCTCATAAGCTCCATAAGGTAGTTCAACTCTACCATCCGCGACTAATAAACAAAATAAATAATATACATGGAATAATAAAAAATGAAATCAAATTTATTGGATATATACACTAAAATAAGATCATATTCAGAGTTAAAAGATGGATGGAATTATGGTTCAGGGATTCCAATAAATGAAGCAATAATAACTAAATGTATAAAAATTATAGCTATTCATTTTAGAGATAATTATTATATTAATTCTTTTCCTGGCGAAGATGGTAGCATAATGTTATTATTTTATATTAAAGAGGAGGACAAAGCAATAGAATTAATTGTCAATCAAAGAGGAGTAGAATTTATATTGGAACAAGATTTAATTATAGTTTTAGAAGAAAATATACCAGACTGTCAGATAGATAATTATTTAAATAAATATTTACATGGAGAAAAAGAAAATGAGTAAAAATGAATTTATTAAAAATATTATAGAACAAAATCGTGCTGCAAAAAAGTCTCGTCCAACTGATAACTGGTTTACGATTGATAGTAAAATAAATACAGAAAATATTCATAGTTTTGTTGATGAATATACTTTAGGTCCAGGAAATTATGATAAATTAAGAAATTTTGAAATTATTGAAATGTTAGAAGATATGGAAGCTGGTTTATGTACTACAAATGGAGATTCAAATCCAGTACAATATGTAACCGTAAGACAACTATCTATTTTAATTTCTGCTTATTTAAAATTAAATGAGTCTAAAGAAAAAGAATTATTAGAAAAATTTAATGAATGACATGAAGGGAAGTAAAAATGTCTGAAAAGCCATACGACGAGCCTCTTGGTCCGATGCATGGTCCACGTCTTACAAAGGCGTATGAGCTTCGCGATCAACGTATGGAAGAGCTTTACGCCCTAAAGAACCCCACCAACCGACAAAACAAAGCGGCACTTGAGAAGTGTAGATTGGCTTACCAAGAGATACTCGATGCCATCAGAGCAGAAAAAGCAGAGACTATGCGTGAAATATATGGAGACAAACCTAAAACAATTTGGAAAATAAAAAATGAAAACAAATATAAAATTTGAAATTACACATGATCAATTATTGACAAGCAATAGGAAACTTGATAATTTGCTTCATTCTCTTCGTTCTGTACCAGATAAACCTATATCAAAAGAAATTTTATCAAATATAAGTGATCAAATAATAAAATCAAGTTCTTTACTTTCTTTATTAAATGATCAATTAAGAGTTAAAATCAATATTCAAAATAGACAAAAAGAAAAATTAGGAGAAAAATAATTTTATGTTTTTAATTGAAGTACCTAAATTAGTTGAAGAATTAGATCCAAGTAATAATTTAGACCCAAGTAAGATACATGCTTATTCTCGCAAAAAATTAACATGGAAATGTAAAAAAAATCATATTTGGCAAGCTGCTACTTATAGTAGAGTTAGAGGAAATGGTTGTCCTTACTGTTATGGTTGGAGAACACCTAAAGAAAAAAGTTTATTATTTTTATTTCCTGAATTAGCTGCTGAATATAGTAAAAAGAATAAAATAAATGTTGATGAGATTGGTCCAGGTTCGCATAAAAAGGTCTGGTGGACCTGTAGTCGTGGACATGAATGGCAAGCAGTAGTATATAGCAGAAGCAGAGGTAACGGATGTCCTTATTGTGCTTCTAAAATAGCTACTCCAACATATAGTTTTTCTTATTTATTTCCTGAATTATTAAAAGAATGGGATTATGACAAGAATATTGTAATTGATCCGACAAAGACCCTTCCTGGTTCTAATAAAATAGTATATTGGAAGTGTGAAAAAGGGCATGAATGGCAAAGTGATATATGTAGAAGAAGTAATGGAGCAAGTTGTCCTTTTTGTTTTTGGATTAAAAGAGGAAAAACAAGAAAAGAAACAATAGTTCCTATTGAAACTGACAAAGAAAACGACGAATAAAGGGAAAATAATAAAATGTTAAATATTCAAAAATTTATTAGAGAAAATTCTCTACAGGAAGCTATTGATAAATGGAATCTAAAAATCTATGAAGAAGATGGTCTAATTCAATTAAATTATCATTTAATAAACTCACCTAAAGGAATCCCTGAAGTAGATGAATGTAGAGGACTAATATTAAGAAAAGATACATTTGACATTGTTGTTTATCCTTTCCATAGATTCTATAACTATGGAGAAGGACCAGCAGCAAAAGTAAACCTAAATACAGCTAAACTACAAGAAAAAGCCGATGGCTCTATGATTATTCTTTATTTCAATCCTATTACTAATAAATGGAATGCTGCTACCAGAGGAAGGATCTTCGCCGATGGCCCAGTAGGTATATTTAATAAAACATTCAATGAGTTATTCTGCTCTACACTATATAAAAATAAAATAGATTTACAATACCTGTTACCTAATATTAATTTTATTTTTGAATTAATTGGTCCAGAAAATAGAATTCTAACTAAATATGATAATAATGAACTTGTTTTAACTGGAGCAAGAAATATAATAAATTGTCAGGAATTAGATGAAGTAGAATTAGATCTATATGCCAAATTCTTCCATGTCAGGAGACCTAAAGAATTTTCTTTTAATTCTATGGATTCTATTAAAGAATTATTTAATTCAATTGATCCTTTAGATGAAGGATTTGTTCTTATTGATTACAATGGAATGAATAATGGTAGCTATAATAGAGTAAAAATAAAAAATCCCAGGTATCTAGCTATTCACCATTGTTTGAATGCTGGTGAAGGTGAACTATTCACTAAAGAAAAAATAGTTAATATAATTAGAATAGGTGAAATTGATGAATTGATTTCTTATTTTCCAGAATATACTGATAAATTTATTGAAGTAAAAAATACATTTAATAAATTAATAGATGATATAGCTAATGTATTTGAATCAATTAAACATTTAGGAACTAATAGAAAAGAATTCGCTTTAGCTGCTACTAAATATAAATTTTCTGGTGCTCTTTTCATGTTGTTAGATGGTAAAATAAAAGATGGGAAAGAGTTCCTGATGAAAATGAACGAAGACAATTTATATAAATTACTTAATATTTAATTTTATTAACATGAAAGGAGTAAGTAATGGAAAAGGTAAATATTATGTATGCTCTTCTACCAAATTTCAATGACGATACTTATGATTGCACAATGAAGGAATGTAGATATTCAAATATAGAATATCTTCATACAACATTGTTTTGGACAAGAAAAGAAGCACAAGAAGGTAAGAAACAAAATCCTCATTCAATAAAGAATATTGTTCCTTTAATTTCTGAAGAGAATGTAGTAGGTAACTGGACTTTACTTGAAGATTCAAAACCATATAAAAAATTCTGGCTTTGTATGGATGAATTTAATCCACTTAATAACGGAAGAAGAATAGGATATGCGTTTTTATTCAAATCACGAGAAGACGCAAGGAAATACCGTAAATATTTAGTTGAAGCTAGTAAATATAATAAACATTTAATTTCTATATCAGCACCAAAATCTTTCTATGCCCAAGGTGAATATTGCGAATCAAAAACAAAAGAATATTCAATTTAACATAAAGGAGGAATAAAAAGAAATACTGTATAGCCATAAACCTGTGAACCTGATTTCTTTTTATATTTTCATTTTCGAGGAAAAATAATGGACACAGATTTCGATGATTGGTTAAGAAGAGCACCTAATGTATACGTTAGAAATTCTGCCATTTGCTATGATTGTAAACATTGCATCTACAACCCATTAAAAAATGAAAAATATTATGGTCAAAAAGAATGTTTAAAAGATGTAAGAGATAGTAGACCAGTTGATATTAAATATAAATGGCAATCTTCTTTTTCTTTTTGTTTTGATTATCAAAAATAAATAAAATAAAGGAATATGTTGATAAATATTAGAAACATAATTTGTATTTATTTTTTGTTTTTATGGGGGTGAATTGATTCGACATGATGAAGGAGGTTGAAGTTGCAGGTAGTGGTTTGTCAGTTGGCCACTTTAATAAGCTGACTCAAACAATCATCTGCTGATGATTATGCTCTCGCTGCCTAATGGTAGCTAGGAAATCAAAGAATAGCCAGGTCTTTGAGAGTACGACTAATTTTCTGGCCCGGCTTCTAGGAAAGACTAGATGAATGTAGGTCAAAGACCTAATGACGGTTGGAAAGACAACTGAGGATTGCTGGCGAACCAATAATAAAAATCACCAGATAAACCTGTAGATACTTCTTCCAAAAACATTCATGGACGGCGGCTCACTACCGCCCACCTCCACCATTTTTGTTTCTATGGAGAGGTGTCCGAGAGGTTGAAGGAATTGGTTTTGAAAACCAATAAGGGGCTTGCCCCTTCCTGAGTTCGAATCTCAGTCTCTCCTTTAATAAAAATAAATTATATATAGGAATATAATATGTTAAATCAAGGACTATTTTCATCTAAAACAGATTTATGGTCCACTCCTCAACATTTATTTAATGAACTAAATAAAGAATTTAATTTTACGGTAGATGTTTGTGCTAATAAAAATAATAATAAATGTAATTTTTTTTATTCTGTAGATGATGATGGATTAAAACAAAATTGGACAGGGATTTGTTGGATGAATCCTCCTTATGGTAGAGAAATTAAAAAATGGATCAAGAAGGCATATGAGTCAGGTAAAAATGGTACTATAGTTGTTGGTTTATTGCCTTCTAGAACAGACACAAGTTGGTTCCATGATTTTATTTATGGTAAAGCAGAAATTAGATTTATTAGAGGTAGATTAAAATTCGGAGATGGGAAGAATTCAGCACCATTTCCATCTATGATTGTTGTCTGGAAGTAAAATAAAATGTTAACATGTCCATTTCCTTGGTTTGGCGGGAAAAGTAAAGTATCAGATTTAGTTTGGGCAAGATTTGGAGATGTAAGAAATTATGTAGAACCATTTGCAGGTAGTTTAGCAGTATTATTAGGCAGACCTAGTAAGCCAAGAATAGAGACAGTAAATGATAAAGATAGTTTGATATGTAATTTTTGGCGAGCAATAAAAAATAATCCAAGTGAAACTGCTAAATATGCTGACAATCCTATAATTGAATCAGATTTACATGCCAGACATTTATGGTTAAAAGAAAATATAAAAGATTTAAGGGGTAAATTAGAAGCTGATATTAATTTTTTTGATTGTAAGGTCGCAGGCTGGTGGTGTTGGGGTTTGTGTAGTTGGATAGGGAATGGTTGGTGCGGGCCGTCTGGGGGCGCTTGGAGCATCGTAGATGGCAAATTAGAGAAGGTTAGAGACCCTATAAATGGAATAAATCGTCAACGTCCTCATTTAGGGGATAAAGGGCAAGGAATAAATAAAAATATAGATATATATCAATGGTTTATTGATTTAGCTAACAGGTTAGAAAGAGTTAGAGTAGTTTGTGGGGATTGGGAGAGGGTTTTAGGCCCAAGTTCAACAACTAAAAATGGAATGACAGGTGTTTTTCTTGATCCTCCTTATAGTGCAGATAGAGATGACAGATGTTATAGAGAGGATGAAAAAAATATATCAAATAAAGTTAGAGAATGGGTTATTGAAAATTGCTCTAATTCATTGATGCGTATAGCTTTATGTGGATATGCTGGTGAGCATAATTTACCTGGTTGGGAATGTATTGAATGGAAAACAAATGGAGGATTGGGAAATTATGGGAAAGGGAAAGCAAAAGAAAATAAAAATAAAGAAAGAATCTGGTTCTCTCCTAACTGTTTAGAAAATAAAGAAAATATTATATAAATTTCCAACTGATCCGTTCATGTCTTTTTTCTTGTTCATTCTACAATAGAAAAGGAGTGAGAATGGTAAAAAGTAACAATGATAAAATTTGCTCTACATGTAAAGGTGAAGGATGGATTACTTCACCAGGTCCAAACTATTTTAATTGCGAAGGCGGTGGGGATTGCGAAAAAACTATCCCAAACTGGACAAAAGAAGATTGTAAAACTTGCGGGATGATTAAATGTCCAGAATGTAATAATTTATTGAAATAAAAAAGAGAAAATAAAAAATGAATATATTATATGATATTATTAGAAAATCAATTAAAAATTCAGGTGGTAGACTTCAACTTTGTCATATTAAATCAATAATAGAAAATACACCTAATGTTTTAGAAAATACAAATATGACATTTGATGAAATTATTTCTATTTTTATTTCTTGGAAGAAAATAAAAATTGAGGATGGCTATGTTGAGCTTTTGCCGTATAATGTATGGGAAACCCCAGAAGAGGATGATTCTGTTATGGTGAAATTAAATATAAATAAATCTGCTGCTTTCTCAAGTAAAACAAAAATAAAAAGTATGGATTTTAATCATATAGATTGTCCATGTCCTATTTGTGGCGATATAAGTAATAGGCATTCAGTTAGAAGTAGACTTATAAAAGATATAGGATTTTTCTATCCTGTTGTTTTAAAACTATCTATTAGTGTTCATTATTGTCTAACATGTAATAAAACATTTAGATATCCTACTAATCATTTAGCATTTCCTTTGGCAAAATTTACTAAAAGAGCACAAAGAATTGCTATTGATTTAGTTGAGAAAGGAATGTCAAGTAGTTCCGCATCTATGGAGATGAGGATTAAATATTATGTATCCATTCCACAAAGTTCTTTAAATGAATGGTATAGAGCAAAACAAAAGAATAATAATTTTTGGTATAGTTAAGGAGAAAAAATGAAATACAGAACAGGCTTTGTTTCTAATTCTTCTACTTCATCTTTTATTATTATTGGCTATAGAGTCAATAAAACAAAAGAACAATTAAAAGAAATGTTATTATTTTTATTTCCTACGTTGAATGAAATGTGCGATAAAGAAAAAGAAGAAGAAATTAATGATATTATCAATGGATGGAATGATCATTTTTATATTGAGCGATCAGCGTTCGATAATGATGATGAGACTATAATTGGAATCCGTGTGACTCTAATGGATGAGGGAAGTTACAATGAATATACAATTTCTAATTTTATTAAATTCACAAATGAAATGAAAGAAATAGGCAAAAAATTAAATATATTGGATGAGCCTATTTTTATTCCCAAAGTAAAAGTTGACACTTAAAGGAGAAATAAAAATGAAAATTAGGAATGGATTTGTAAGTAATTCTAGTTCATCTTCTTTTATAGTTTTATTTAAAGGTAAAACATTTAAAGATGCTTGTAAATGTATGAAAAACCATAAAGATATATTTAATATGTCCACACCTGATTGGGTTCAGGAAGAATCTGATGTAAAGGAAATCAACTATAAAGATTTCATAGAAGCACTTACTCTTAATTTTAAAGAAAAGAAAGATAGTAAATATGATTTTATTGAGAATGCCACAATTGAAAAAATAAAAGATTTATTGGCAGGTGAAAAAGCATATTTAGCTAATCATAATAAGTATATTGAAAAGAATAAAGGGAAAAAAGATATTACTTGGTTGGAACAATATGACAAAGAAATACAAGAAAAATTAGAGTTAAAAATACAATTATTAGAAGAAGCAGAGAGGAATAATTTAAAATATGCTCTTATATTTGAGGCAGGTGATAATCATGGTCATCTTTGTGGAACTGCTTTAGCAAGGACTCTGGATTACAATCATGCCATGTTAGAGTGCAAGTTTGATGATCTTATTATTATTCCAGAAAGCATGCATTGAAAATTTCATAATCATAATTTAAAAAGGAGAAATGTAATGAAATTGAGTGAAGCATTAAGAAAAAGGAAAATTATAGCTGATCAAATATCGAAGTTAGAAGAACGTGCCAAAAAAGCAGCTAGTGTGAGAACTTTAATGGAAGGCGATACTGCCATTGAAATAGAAACGTACACCGACGTGGAATTTCAGTTGATGCTCAATGATCTTGAGGCCAAGAGGAAATATCTTTTGGCTTTTAAAAAAGCCATTATTGAAGGAAACTGCGAGAGACTAGATGATTTTGGTGGTAAAAATATTAATGATCTTATTGCCGAACGCAACAACATCAAGGCAGAGATGGCGTTCTGGTCAACACTAATAACCAATGATACCTACGACATTAGGAAACATAGGATTTTGGCAAAGGATGTTGATGCCAAAGTTGATGCCATGACAACAAAGATTTCGGAACTTGACAACCAAATCAACGCTATAAACACAGAAATTGAAGTATCTATTTAAATGAGGTTTGGGAAGAGTGTTCGTTTGTTAGTTTATCAAAAAGTCTAAAAAACTTATGGATTAAAGATACCAAGCCATAATATATTGTAGGTTGTATTCCTTTTGAGATAGCAACCCAGCAATAAGCAATCGCTTGGATCTTCAATATTTATGCCTTAAGCAATAAATATCAGATAAACTATACATCGACCTCTTTCCAAACCTCTTTTTATTACTTAAAGGAGAAAGAAAATGAAAATTAGAAATGGATTTGTAAGTAATTCTAGTTCATCTTCTTTTATTGTTTGTTTCAAAGGAAAGACATTGAAAGATTGTTTTAATTGCATGAAAAATCATAAAGAAGTGTTTAACATTGAAGGTGAATATTTAGATCCAGAAAATAAATTTAATGGATATGATTGGATAAAACATACAACAAGTTTGGAAGAAATAATTAATATATTAAAACCATTATATGTTCCATATAAAAATGATAAATATGTTAGTTATGTAACAGTTAGAAAATTAGAAGATTTGATTCAAGAACAAAAAGATCAATTACCATTTTCTGATAAATATTATATTGAAAAATTAAATGGAAAAATTAAAAAATTAGAGAAATCATATAATAAAGGACTAAAATCTGTTCTTTTATTTAGGGCTGGAGATACTGATAAAGGAATCAATATTGATCCATTAAGAAATATATTAGATAGCGAAGGTTATCAATTAGAATGTAATTATGATGATTTAATTATTTTTTATTATAGTGAGCACTAAAATGGAAATTATTCCTTACATGGCGAAGTATAAGATACCATCATGGTATTCTATTGATATTGATTTTAATAATGTTACTGATGAACAAATGGAGAAATGGGTAATAGAAACCAATGAATGTAATAAATATAATTCAGAAATAGATGAACTTCTTCAGAAAAAAAGATTAATTATATTAGAAATGATAAAAGACATGTATGGAAAAGATAGTAAAATATATAAATATTTCAAAAGGGAGAGCCATATATCTGCTCCAAGACTTTCTATGGTAAAAATAGTTGATGCAGTTAAAATTGCTAGACGTAATAAAGAAGAATGGGTAATAGAGAAATTATGGGTCGATCAGAAGGGAATTGATCCGAAAACAGGTCAATCTTGGCTTACTCCAAGAATGGAGAGAGAAGCAATTAGGCTAACAGAAAACTATCATAAGGAGAAAGAAAATGAAAATTAGGACAGGTTTTGTTAGTAATTCCAGTTCTGCTTCTTTTATTGTTACATGGGAATTTTTAAAATATGAAAAGGGAGATACATTAGATACTGCTTTATATTATTTATTTAATATTTGGGATTTAAATGAAAGTGCTTATAATGAAGAAACAAAAGAATTAGAATTAGGATTTACAGATTACAACTATATAAAAGAAGATGTAAAGCAAACAATAGATTACATAAAAGATAATACTGAAAGTGTAGATAATAGAATATTTATTACTAAATTTAATACGTCTATGTTTAACTCATTTGAAGATTTTGGTATTGAAGCTAAAACTCTTTTTTACTATTTGACAATAGACGAAAAATTTAAAAAAGGAAATTTATTTGATACTTCAATAGAAATTAAATACGACTAAGGAGAAAGAAAATGAAAATTAGAACAGGTTTTGTAAGTAACTCAAGTTCTTCCAGTTATATTGTTATGTTCAAAGGAAAGACATTAGAAGATTGTCTTAAATGTATGGAGAATCATAAAGAATTATTTAATTTAGATGATTCAGATGTAAATGAAGATGCTGATTACAGGCATTGGATGCAAATTAAAGATTTAGAAAAAGAAATACAAAATTTATATGTAAAATATGATGGTAAAGAATTGATAAAATATGGGTATGCTAATGATATTACTATTGCTCCTTTATCTCATTACATGATAGGTTTATATAAAAATAGATGTTCATCATTAAGTAAAAGAGACATGGATATAGATTCTTTAAGTGAAAAAGCTCAAAAAACCGGATTAGACTCTGTTCTTTTGTTTAGCGCAGGGGACAACTTCGGAGATATTTGTTCTAATAATGTTGGATATATATTAAGAAATAAAGGTAATGAAATGACTTGTAATTATGATGATCTTATTATTTTTATTGACGACTAAAGGATATTAAATGAATATATTGAGTTTATTCGATGGAATAAGTTGCGGGCAAATAGCACTTAATAAATTAAATATATCTTACAATAATTACTTTGCAAGCGAAATAGATAGTTCAGCTATTAAAGTTACTCAATATAATTTTCCAAATACAAAACAAATTGGAGATGTAATAAAAGTAAAAGGAAATAATTTACCAGAAATTGATTTATTAATGGGCGGTTCTCCTTGCCAATCATTTTCTAATGCTGGAAAAGGAGAAGGATTTAATGGCAAAAGCGGCTTATTCTGGGAATATGTTAGAATTCTAAAAGAAATAAAACCTAAATATTTTTTATTTGAAAATGTTAAAATGAAAAAAGAATGGAAAGAAATTATAACTAAAGCTCTCGAAGTAGAACCTGTAGAAATAAACGGAAAATATTTTACTCCGCAAAACAGACCGAGATTGTTCTGGACTAATATATTAATAGAGAATATCCCTACACAATATGATCATTGTCTAAAAAATATACTTGATACTGCTGATGAATCTTATTATTTAACTGAAAAACAACTATCAATACTTGATTTAAATTTTAAATGGAGCGAGAACGATATAATAAGACATAAAGCAGGAAAACATCAACAAGATAATATTTATAGATATGATGGAATTATGGCTTGTCTATCTGCTTCTCATCACGGAGCAGCAAGACATTTAACAAAAATATATTTACCAGATGGACGAATTAGAAGATTAACAGAAAACGAAGTGGAGAAATTGCAAGCAGTTCCAATTGATTATACTAACTGTGTATCTTCATCAAAAAGATATGAATTATTAGGTAATGGTTGGAATGTGGACGTAATTATTTTTATATTAAAAAATTTATTAAAGGAAAATAAAAATGAATGAAATAGTAAAAGAAGTATTAAATTCAATGGATAATAATGAACTATTAGAACTAAAAAAGATGATAGAAGATGCTTTAACACAGGAGCGTCCGAAACATAAATATGCTGGTGGTGAATCTCTTTGGCATAAGGAATGGAAAAGTGTCGTTAGACCAACGTATGATGATGAATGGAAAGTAGAAACGTTTTGGGATATCGAGAGAAGGGAATGGGCCTATTTTAATAAGTATGGTTCCTATGATGGACATGATAATATTATGTATGAGTCAGATTTAACTACTGAATTACCTAAAAATAAGGAATAATAATGTTAGTTATATGTTTTAAAGGTAATGATTTAGATGATTTATTAAATATATTTGATAAATATAAAGAAATATCAAAACATAAAGATATATTTAAAAATAATAAATATAAAGTTAGACCTATTGGGTATATGATAGCTAATTTAGTTTCTTATATTTTCTTCCCACAATTTAAATATGAATTAGCAACAGGAGAAGAAGAAAAAATAAGAGAAATTATAGATAAAATTAAAATGAATGTTAGTAAAAAAATACTAAAATCAATATATGTTGATACTGATAAAATAATTAACTTTGAAAAAGATGATATTTTTATTTTTGAGGAAGATACCTGTAAAATGGATAAGTCAAATATAGTTGTTTTTTAATTTTTTATACTCTCGTAGCTCACCTGGATAGAGCATCGGTTTCCTAAACCGAAGGTAGTGAGTTCAAACCTCGCCGAGGGTGCCAATATTTAACAATAATAAGGAAAATATATGCCAGGTTTAGACCTATCTAAAAAAGATATAATGGCAGGTATACTATTAATTATTATTGTATCTATTATTATATTTAGTTCCGTTGCTTTTTTTGCTCTATGGTTGGCAGGACAAACCAGTTAAAGGAGAAATAATATGGGTTGGTACATTGATACAAAAATTATAGAAGAGATGGCTAATTCAGCTAAAATAAAAAAAGAAAGAATGAGGCAATGGGTGTTAGATATCAATAAATTAAATGTTGATTTTGGTAAAGTAAAAGAAAAGAAAAATGTAGGTGTAGTTGACAATAATAATATTTTTTTAGTAGATGGAAACCATGTTAAAATAAATAATGATATGGACTTTGTAGAAGGTGGGAATGATGCTAGGTATAAGTTTATTCCAGAAAAAGAAATATGGGTAGATAGTAATGAAGATAGAAGCCAATGGCCTTATATTATTTTACATGAGAGAGTTGAGAGAAATTTAATGGTAGGTGGAGAAATGAAGTATGATGACGCCCATAATATAGCTGATGAAGTAGAAAAAATAGCAAGAGAAAACAAAATATTTGGAGAAGTTTAATTTTAATTGGACAACGCCATGCCAGACGTTTCTGTTTGTCTACATAATAGATGTCCAAATTTAGTTGTTAAACCAATTAGAGAATGTCATATTGAAGCTACCGATGAAATCATAGATTACCATTATTATTGCAAAATAAAAAATATATTTATTAGTTATAGGAGACGACAACCTGAAGGATGTCTTTTTTCTGAATCTCATGGAACAGAACCAGAGCAGGAGCCAGAATATCCATAATGTGGACGTAATTCAGTGGTAGAATTCTAGATTTCCGATCTAGTTGTCGTGGGTTCAAATCCCATCGTCCACTCCAATAAAAAGGAAAAATGAAATGAGAATTTTTGTTGATATTGATGGGACATTGACTGAAAAACAAACTTGTAGTAGTGCTTTTAAAGTACCGCCTAGAGCAGATGTAGTAGAAAAAGTAAAAGAATTAATTGCTGCTGGCCATGAAGTAATTCTTTGGTCTGGAAATGCTAAATATGCTGAGAAGGTAGCTAAACTATATAATATTAAGGCATTTGCTTGTTTAGGAAAACCTCAATTAATTATAGATAATCAGGATAGGAAATTAAAAAGAGTTTTAAAGAGAGCAGTGGTGACTCCAGAAGTATTTCTTTTAATGGATTTTAATAAAAAGGAACAATGAAATGGAAGAAAAGTCAATTGAGGATATGCTTTCTGAATTAGGTGTAAAATTTGATAGTTCAAAAAATAGAAATGTTATTACAGTTGATGATGTATTAGCTGACAAACAATTTGATAAACATGAAGCTATTTATTCTAAACTTACTCCTGATAATTCTGTTTTTATACCTGAAAAATATAAAGATAGGAATGTTTTTGAAGCATTAAAATGGAAGAATCCTGAATCAAGTATATATTCTATTATGTATCTCCATTATTTTGGGCATCTTTTTGTTAGTGGAGATTTAGGAGAAGCTGTATATCAATGGAGTGAGAATGCTACATTAGAATGGATATCAACACTACCTATTTCTTATTTTGCGTCTAAATGTCAAGCATCAGAAGAAGGAAGAGGATATAAGATTTGGGATGCGGAAACTGCTAAAGAACATATAATTGATTATTTAGAAAATGACGATTACGATGAGGATAAAAATAAAAAACAGGTACTGAGCAATATAGTAGATGATAATATTTTTTATCATTTAGATAGTGAACGTGTATGGTGTAGTTGGTTGGATGAGTATGGTGATGATTATTTTGGAAGTGATTGTTGGGAGTATGGAGATATAGGAATGGTTACAGCACCCAGGTGCGTTATGCATTTAGCTGGTCTAAAAGCTGCTTTTTCTTGGTTAGAAAATAATAAAAAATAATTTTATTTTTTGAGCATATCCGTCTATTTTTACCAATATAATTCAAATGGAGAAATCAAATGAAAGTAAAAGAACTGATTGATATTCTTTCTAAACAAGATCCTAATCGTCTTGTAGTTATGTCAAAAGATGGAGGAGGAAATAGTTATTCTCCATTTAAATTTCTTCAAAATAAGGAGAACATGAAATGAGCGATTCGCTAACAAAAAATGTGTTAAGATGTAAAAAATGTTCTTTTGTTTATGAAGATGAAAAATCATTTAATAAACATTTGAATCCAATTTTAAAGGTTGGAGACATTGTTAGATCAAATATTGATGATTATCCTTATATAGTAACAGAAATAGATAAATGTAAAATTTCTGTAAAATGCTTGAGATATAATGAAATTCATAGAAGTTGGAGCAATTGTTATGATAAAGCAAAAAAGAATGATATTAAAAGATTTATTAAAAATTTATCATCTAATATAGAAAAAAATGAAGATGAAGTTAAATATTGGAAAGAAAATATTAATTTATTGAAAGGAGTGTAGGATGACAAAGATAGTTCCTCAAAAGATTTTGCGTTGTCCGAAATGTTATTCTATTTTTATGAATGAAAAACAATTTAATAAGCATATTACAAGTGATTTTAAAATAGGAGATATAGTAGTAGAATTATATGATGGAAATGAAGCAACATATGATTTCTATGAAATAAAAAGAATAGAAGGATGTCGTATATATTCTAAATATCTTTTAAATGAGAAAAATGAAGAGTTATCTTGTGATTTGATAAGGAAACCAACTAAAAAAGATATTAAATTATTTATTAGAATTGCTTCAGAACAAATACAAGATAAATATGATGATTTAGAAAATTTAAAAGAAAAAATTAATTTATTGAAAGGAATGAAATGAAAATTCAATTCATTGGTTGCGGATCTGCTTTTACAACAAAAGATTATTATCAATCTAATATTATTATTCATTCTGATGATAATAAGAAATTATTGATTGATTGTGGTTCTGACGCCAGATTTGCACTCAATGAATTAGGATTCTCGGCCAAAGATCTTGATTCTGTTTTTATTTCTCACCTACATGCTGATCATATTGGAGGATTAGAATGGTTGGCTTTTTGCACCTATTTTGCCAAACTACCAAGACCTAAATTATATTGTAACGATAAACTGATGCACGAGTTATGGGATTTTTCATTAAAGGGTGGACTGGAAAGCATTCAAGGTAAAGTAGTAACTTTAACTGAATATTTTGACTGTAATCCTATTGCAAACAATGAATATTTTGTATGGGAAGGAATAAAATTTACTCCAGTTCAAACAGTTCATGTAATGGCAGGATATTATATTAAATATAGTTATGGACTATTAATAAATAAAATAAATGGAACAGAAAAAATATTTATTACAACTGATACTCAACATTGTCCAAGTAGTATAAGAGATTTTTATCATTATTCTAAGGTTATTTTCCATGATTGTGAGACTTCTCCATATCCAAGTGGAGTCCATGCCAATTATGATGAATTAAATACTCTATCTGTTGAAACAAAAAATAAAATGTGGTTGTATCATTACAACCCTGCTCCAAAACAAAACCCAATAAAGGATGGTTTTTTAGGATTTGTAACTAAAGGCCAAATTTTTGAATTTTAAATAAAATGAATAAAATAAATTATATTGATATTATTCTTTTATTTTTATTAATTGCAACTATTTTATTTTTCGGATATTTGAATATTAAAGGATAAGAAATGAATTCAATTTGGCTATTAGAAGAAGATATATTTAGAGAAAATTTAGAATTATTGCAAACTGAAATCATTAAACAAGGATATGGTTATCAAACTATAAAATATTTACCATTTGAAAGTGGTAAATATGATAATATACTAACAACTGATAATTGTCTTATTTTTTATGGATCATTAGGTTTAGGAAGAATGTTAGTCAGATATAAAAAAGCTAATGTAAATGTATTCTGTACGCTAGAAAACTATGAATGTACTAAATACTATGCTTATTTTGGAGAATATTTATTAAATAAAAATTATATTATGTTACCATTAAAAGAGTTACAGAGAAGAAAAGATTTTTTATTTAAAACATTTAGTGAAGATAATTGTTTATTTATTAGACCAAGTTCTGGATTTAAATCATTTACAGGGCATATAGTTAAATTAGAAGAATATGAAGAAACGATAAAAGATTTAGATGGTTATTATCAAGTTTTACCCCATGCTATGATAGTAGTAGCAGAGCCACAAATGATAAAAGAAGAATATAGATTAGTTGTTGCTAATAGTCAAATAATATCAGGTAGTAGATATAAAAGTGATGATTTTTTTGTTCCTGATGATGTTTTTATTTATGCTAAAAAAGTATTAGAGATAGAATATAATCCAGATCCTGTTTGGACTTTAGATATATGTAGGACAGCAGAAGGACTCCACGTATTAGAAATAGGGGGATTTAGTTGCGCTGGATTATATAAATGTGATTTAGAACCTATAGTAAAAGAAGTATCAAAAATAGCATTAGAATTACAGGACATTTCCAACTGATCCGACCAACCAATTGCAGGAAACTATTATAGTTTAGTGGAAATATATAATATGTTCAAAAAAGTCAAAACTCAAGAAGAATTATATGAGGAAATGATTAAAGAAGAATGTCTTGGATTTTTTAGAAAAGCTTTGAAGGAAGGGAATTTAGAAGATCTGCAATTTTTTTACAAATCATTAGAAAAAACAGCTAAAAAATTTAATTTATTTGATTTGGTTGATTATGCAAAAATACGCAGACTGTGGACTGCTAAAAAATTATTTGAGGATGATCAGAAGAAGGGAGAAATTGATGAAAAAAGTATTTGAAAATACAATTGAAATTGTTATGTATACTTATGCCGAAAATTATGATGAAGCACAAGAATTAGCTTATGGACATGTACAAGATGAAGTATGTAATTACTATGTTAATGATTTTTCTTGTAAAGAAATTAAAACTTTAAAACAAGCAGATAGTAGTTGGCACGACTCTATTCCTTATGGTTGTGACGAAGACAAAACAGTTAAACAATTATTGGAGAATACAAAGGAAACAGCCGAAGAGAAAATGAAGAAAATCCAAGAGTTAAGAGATAAGACAATGGGAAACTTATTTGAAATAAATAAGAGTTGATATCTAAGTTGATATCTTTTTTGAATAAATAGAAAAAACAAGGAGCGTTAGACAAGTCATGTCGTGCCGTAGTTGTGGTTACAATCAAACCAGAGAGAATAAGTGGCCTTCGGTAAATGGTTTTAAACATTGTCCTCAATGCGAAGAATTTGTAGAGGACTCTAATTCAGATATTAGAATCAACAAAGATATCGAAATTAGAAATAAAAGAAAAGAAAAAGAAAAAATGAAATTAGAATATTAATTTATTATGCCCCTGTCGTCTAATTTTGGCCAGGACATTCGCTTTTCAGGCGAAAAATTATGAGTTCGAGTCTCATCAGGGGTGCCATTTTTTATTTTTCAGGTGAAAAACATGAGTAAAATAATAATAAAAAATATTTATTCAAATAATAGTTCTAATAATATTAAAAAAGAATATCAGATAGATGATATTCTGGGTAAAGCCAAAACTCAAGACAATGAAAGGGATGAAAAAGATCATCTCCGTAGTCATGTATATAATGATGTAACAGAAGCAAAAAAGAAAAAGAGAGAATTGTTAGAATCACTTAATATTATTAATTCTAAAATAGCGGAATCGGAAAAAATATTTGGTAAAAAAGTAAAAGAAAAACCATCAGATGATTTAGCACTTGAAATTTAGTAAGGAGAAAATGAAATGGCTATATTGCGTGATTCATTTAAACTATCTAACGGTTTAACAGATATTAATACAAAAGATATAGAAAATATTTCATTAGATCTTTTTAGAAAAATTTTGCCTAATCTTAATTTTAAAATATATTGCAGTATTGGTGATACAAATCCATTAAAAGATGGTAGAATTTATAACTGTGCCATACATCTTTATCCAGAATTTAATTCCATTTACATATATATGATTATATCTCCAAATACATCAAATGAAGAAAATGAATATGAAAATCATACTTCTATAGGAAAATTAATTAATTCCAATTTCGAATCATTAGAATTAGAATCTTCTCATAGTAATATAAAATTTAATATAAAATTAAAAGAACAGAATTTGATAAATAAATCGCAAAAATGGCTTGATGAAGTACTTATTCCATATGAAATAGAAAGAAATATAAAAGATAATAAAAGGAAAAGTAAATTAATGAAAATAGTCCCTCCAAAATTAAGTAAACATTTATACTGTCCTAAATGTAGAAATAATATTATTTCAAGTTATTTTGAACAAGAAAATATTATGTTTGATGAATGTAATAGTTGTCATTGGGATATAGCTTATTATCAAGGAACAGATTAAATGGTAAGAAATACAAATCCTCCACCTATAAAATATATTATTGTTGCTCCTAAACAAACAAAATATAATAATTGCCCTAAATGTAAAAATAATATTATTTCTACTTGGTTTGATAAAGAAAATATTATGTTAGTTGAATGCGAAATTTGCGGTTGGGATTTTGCTTTTCACCAAAAAGGAGAAAAACAAAGGCGTCGTATATAGAAAGGAAATAAATGAGCAAGTATAAATGTAAGCGTTGCGAAAATCACTTTGAAGCGACACAATTCAGGGAATTCTGCGCTCTGTGTAGAGTAGAATTAGATGATAAGAGAAATAATCCACGTATTCCAAAAAAAGAATTAAAAATAAAGAAAAAAGCTTTAAGGGATATCGAGGAATCAAATTTTTTCATAGGAGAATAAAATGGCAGACATTAGGGAACAAACTGTAGATGCTAACAAAAAGTATAAGGGAAGTTGGCTTACTCTATCTTATCTTCTTAATGATGTTAAAGAAGGTGAATATTATTCTGAATGGGGTTTTGAGAACTTTGAAGCATATATTAAAGATGAATTAGGTCTAACTACTTCGTTAGTAAAAAATATGATTAATGCTTTTAAATTTATTGCCAAGACTCAACCAAATGCTGTTGCTGCCGTGAAGAAGGGTGAAGTAGCTCCTGTTCCTGAATTTTGCACTGTAAATGCTTTAGTTAAAGCAAAAGATAAAAATATTATTACAGAGGAAAAGGCTAAGGAAGTTCAGGATTTTATTTTTGAGAATCCACTTAAAACAAAAGAATCAAATAAAGTAATTAAATCAGGTTTATCTGAAAAGGAAGTAGTTGAAGATATTAATAAGGAAATTAAAGAAGTGAAGAAACTTTCTTTTAAATTGAATGATAAATTACATAATACTTCTGCTTTTGATGATGAAGTTATTAAATTATCTGATGAATTAAAAATAAAAGTAGATGCTGTTGCTGGTTTTACGCCTGAAGGGGAGTAAATAAAAATGGATAGAAAAGAATTGTTATTTATTATTGTATTAACTATTATTTTAGCATCGTTTTTAGCTATTCCAATTAAAACAATTAGTGATAAAGATACGGAAATAAAAGAATTAAAACAAGGTGCTATTTTACGTAAAGTTGGTGAATTATATATTAATGATAAAGAAGAAGTAAAATTTCGTTGGATAGTTCCAATTACCCCTGAAAAATAAGAAAGGAATTTAAAATGGTAACTAAAGATTATAGTTTTATTAGTATAGTTTTATCAATAATGGCATTTGGAATATTAGGATTATTTAGTGTATTAGAATTTAGGCAAAAGGATAATAAAATAAAAGAATTGAAACAAGAAGCTGTTTTACGTAATGTTGGTGAATTTTATACAGATGGCGAAGAAATCAATTTTCGTTGGATAGTTGAACCTAAACCTGAAAAACAAAAATAATTAATCATGAAATCAGTATTATTACTAAACAATAGTTATGAGATAATTGGAATAATCAATTGGACCAAAGCTGTTTCTATCTATATGATGGGAAAGGCTAAAGAACCAATTGGACATGATGAAAACCATCAAATAAATACGGTAAGAGGAATATATAATTTACCAACTGTTCTTATTTTGAATAAATATATAAAGATTCCACATAAAGAAGCATCATTAAGGAAAATAAATATAGCAAAAAGAGATAGATATCAATGCCAATATTGTGGGAAAAAATTAACAGATAAAACGATAACAATTGATCATGTAAATCCAAGAAGTAATGGCGGAAAGCATGAATGGAAAAATGTTGTAACTGCTTGCAGACCTTGCAATAATAAAAAAGATAATAGGACACCAGAACAGGCAAACATGAAATTATTATCTGTTCCTTATATTCCTAAAAGAAGTAATTTATTATTAAATAGTATTGATAAGAATAACTATTCCTGGCAAAAATTCATTAAACAAGGAATAGCATAAGGAGAAAGTTAAATGGAGACAAAAGTAATTGCAAAAAGGCTAGTGTGGGGTCAAATTAGCGATATAACTAAAGAACAGGATACTATTTTACAACGATATGGTTGTTTTACTCTTACAGGTAATGTATACAATATTCCAGAACATGTAGCCTCATATGTCATTGATACGCATAATTGTGAAATATATAGACATATGGTATATATGTATAATGATGGACGAACAGTAGTTAGATTGCCTGTTGATACTAATATAGAAGATATTAGGAGTAAAATAGATAAAGGTATATTTATTGATAAAGAAGAAAATGGTAAATGCTATAGAAGAATTTTAATTAAATGAAAAAATTAATAATTATATTTATTTTATTATTTTCTGATGCTTATGCTGAAGAAAAATTAACAGCACAAACCCCAGTAAAAATTGAAAATAAAATGACATGGAAATGGTTTGATGTAAGAGCAACAAGAATTGGTTTAATTGGTAGAAAAACAGCATCGGGAATAATTATTAATAACGATTCCATTTTTGTGGCATTGCCATCACGAAAAGCTTTGTATAAATCAGTAATGGTGCAGTATAAAAACAAATTGATTACATGCAAGGTATTGGATGTTGGACCGTGGAATACGAAGGATGATTATTGGAACAGTGGCAATAGACCTAAATCAGAATTTTCCAAAGGTAATAAGGCTGGTATTGATTTATCGGACGAAGTATGCAGACAACTTGAAATTCCAAGAAAAATCGGAATTGTTTGGGTGAAATGGAGATTTATGGATGAATAAATATTGTCTTAATTGTAAAAAAATACTTATTGAATCAAAACAACAAAGATTTTGTTCACGTAAATGCACAAGGTCTTATAAAGTAAAAAAAATATGTGTTGAGTGTGGTAAGGATTATGTCGGAAGAGCAAATAGGTTATATTGTTCTAGATCGTGTCAGAGTTTACGATATTCAAAAGCGAATAAAAATAAATACGAATTTACATGTAAATTATGTGGTAATAAATTTTATAGAGAAATAAAAACTAGCTATAAATTTGGTATTAAAAAATTTTGTTCACGTAAATGTGCCAACAATGCTGATGTTAAAGGACTTATAAAAGAAAAAACGAGACATAAAACACAAGGATATATCTCAATAAGATGTCCTGAACATCCACGAGCTTATTGCGGTAGAATGAGAGAGCATATTCTGGTGATGGAAAAAATGTTGAATAGATACATTGTTAATCCAGAAATTGTCCATCATAAAAATTATATTGAAGATGACAATAGAAAAGAAAATCTATATTTATGTCATAATAAAAATCACCATTGTGAGACGCATAGGAAAACAAGATATTTATTAAAAGAGTTTATACGACTAAAGGGGTTACAACAAGAGTTACAACAGTTCATGGATGATCGTTATTTTAAATTAATTCATGAAGAATGAATTAGCAAAATAATTTAGACTAATAATTGATGGGAACAAAGAAAATGAAAATTAGAGTTTGGTTGAAAGGGAGTAAATGACACCTATTACAGCACAAAGTATCCATGATAGATACGCAGTAATGGTTCCTGGAACTATTCTTGAAGTAGTAAAACATCATAATACTTGCTCTATTTTTAATATTGGTATATGTTCATGTGGTTTGATAGCCGATTTGAATGAATTACCTGAAGAAGAAGCATATAAAATTTATATTAATTTTAAAATATCAAAATTACTTCATTGCAGAGTTTTTGATTTCATGGCGGAAAATAAAATAAGAGAGAAAATAGAAAAATTATTAGATTTTAATAATATCCAAAAAGAGTTAGATGGAAATAAAGAAGAGTTGCATGAGGAAATTAAAAAGACAATTGAAAAAATTGAGGAGAAAATTTAATGAGCCATGTAGTAACAATTGATGTTCATATTAAAGATTTAGAATCATTGCAGAAAGCTTGTGAAGAAATTGGTCTTGATTTTATGGAAGGACAAAAAACATTTAAATGGTTTGGAAGACATATAGGTGATTATGCGATCCCGAAATTGTTCACAAAAGGTGACATGGGTAAGTGTGACCATGCTTTAAGAGTAAAAGGTAATTCCCACGCTTATGAAATTGGAGTATGTAGTAGAAGGGATGGAAAATCTGGTTATATTTTTATGTATGATTTTTGGGGTGGAGGTTATGGGTTAGAAAAAGTAGTAGGTAAAAAATTAAAAATTCTTACTAATGCTTACACTAAAGCTGTCGCTAAAAAAGAGGCCAAAGCAATGGCTAGGAAAAAGAATTATAGTGTTACAGAAAGCGTAAATGAAAAAGGTGAAGCAGTTCTTACATTAAGAAAATATTAAAAAGGAAAATAAAAATGGAAG
>ERZ1292632.290-Hain-H43-01um-R2-290-length-52280-cov-8_pt1 | contig 52280 bp, 70 predicted proteins | sample MGYA00564407_ERZ1292632 | MGnify/ENA primary metagenome ERZ1292632 (study PRJEB36523, sample SAMEA6512637) | groundwater metagenome | collected 2019-01-08 | study: AquaDiva: Metagenomics assemblies of 32 groundwater samples | reverse complement strand
GAAGCCGGTCGAGGATGCGACGCTGGATGAAGCAACGTGTCAATGGAAGGTGCCGAAACGTGACGTGCCGTTCGAAAACTTCGGAAACATCAGCCGATGAGGGCGCTCCTGCTCCTGCTGGTCCTGGCCGCTTGCGGGGCCGAAGAACCGCCGTGCATCCTGGCCGGCCCGCAGGACACTATCCAGATCGGCCCCCGGGAGCCCCTCGGACCGGGCGGGGCGCCCTCGGTCGAGGTCCAGTGCCAGCGCCCTAAGTAGCTCAGTAGCGCCTCGTAAGCATCTCCCCGTAGTTTCCCCTTGACGGCAAAGCGCGCCGGGCGGACACTTGTACCGTAAGTGAGCGTACACTATCGCCAAACCCTTTACGGGACCCTGGCCTGCAGAGGGAAGTAGGACCGTCAGCGGCAATCCCGCCGCGGCAGACGGGGGTGAGAGCCCCCCAAGGAGAAATGAATGGAACGCGAACGATTCGGAGTACGCAGTTTTCAGGGTCCGCGCACCCTTGGCGGGATTCTGCAGGCGATCTTTTCCGATACCGGGTACTGCGACCGCGACATCGCCACCCATATCCACGGCTACCTGCCATTTCTCGACCCCACCCGCGCCCACGTCTATTTCAACGACTTCAATAGCTATACCGTCGGCGACTGGACCATCACCACCACAGAGGCTGGCGGCGGAGACGCGACCGAAGCGCTGGTTGCCGGTGATGGTGGGTTGCTGCTGGTGACATGCGACGCCGCCGACAACGACAACGATTTCTTCCAGTTGCCGGTCGCCGGTTTTACCTATGTGGCCGGGAAGCCGATGGGCTTCGCGACATGCTTCAAGGTCTCCGACGCAACGCAAAGTGATTTCGTTTTCGGCCTGCAAGCCTTGGACACCGCACCCCTCGACGTGGACGACGGGATTTTCTTCCAGAAGGACGACGGTGACGCTCTGCTTGATTTTCACGTCGAGAAGAATGGCACGCCCTCGAACGCCACGGGCATTGCCACAGTCGCCAATAACACGTTCCTCTCGGTCGAATGGGTCTACGACGGCGAGACGAAAATCTGGTACGCCGTGAACGGCGTTGTGCTGGGCTCGGTGGCTCTTACGAACGTACCAGATGACGTCGACTTGACGGTGAGCTTCGGTCTGCAGAACGGCGAGGCAGTCGCCAAAACGATGACCGTCGACTATCTCCTCGCGTGGAAGTTGCGCTGATGCTGCGGCCTCCCAACGAACCAGTGAAACGCGCCCTCGCGCGATTGCGTGTGGGCGACAAGGATTTTGCAGTCGTTCTGGAGTATCTGGGCTCCGAGCTGGAACACCTGGATACGCAGAACCGGCGCACGGTGGACCCCGTGCTGCTGCGCCAGCAACAAGGCGCCGCGCACCTGCTCGCCACCTTCATCGGCGCCGCGCAGGGCAAGCCGCATCTGGCGAGCGTGAGACCCACCGAACACCGCGCAAGCGGCTCAGCGGGATGACGAACACCGTGAGGGAAGGCTCCGCAAGGAACACCTGAACACTCCGGCTCGGGAGTATCGATGCCTCTACCAAAATCGCAGCAAGCGAAAATCGAAGCCGCCAACCAGCTCGTGCAGGAGCGCGCGCAGGCGCGCAAGGGCTCGGCCGAAGCGCCGAACACCCGTCTCCCCGCCAACGATAACCCGCAGGCAGGGATTGCCGAGCAGTTGAAGGAGCAGTTGGTCGAGAAGGACAAGGAAATCGCTCGCCTGACGCAATCGTTGCGCGTGCTCCAGGGCAAGTACAACAGTGAACTGCCGCCCCTGCAGAGCGCGAACCGAGACCTGACGGCAAAGCTGAAGGACGCAGAAGACAAGCTCGCCCGCGCGAACATCAAGCCAGGGACCATCTCCAGTCTCTCCCAGGAAGATCGGGAGAACATGGGTAGCTTGGTGGACCCGGCCGCGAAGATCGCGCGCGAAGTCGTCGCCGAAGAACTCTCGAAGGCGGTGAAGCCCCTGGAGGACAAGATCCAGGCGGCGCGGGCCGAATCCGACGCGATGTACCTCGGGACGCTGGAGCACCTGAAGCCGGGCTGGAACGAGCCCGGTGGGGTCAACAACGACCCGAAATTCCTTCCCTGGCTGACCGGCCTAGACCCGACGACGCAGCGCTCGCGCAAGGAGCTGCTCAGCGCAGCCGATGCGCGCCTGCAGGCGTTCCGGGTGGTCGAGATTTTCAACGCGTTTTTGGAAGGGCGCGAAATCGGGGCGCAGAAGAATCCCGACGACCTCGCTCTGAAGGAGAAGAAGCCGAAGGTTGATCCGCCGCCTGGTGGGGGTGGACCGCCGCCAGATTTGAGTGACGACGGCCAGCAAATCTACACCGCCGCCTGGATCTCGAATTGGTACAAGACCCGGCTGACGAATCCTGAGTACAAGGGCGAGGAAGGCAGGAAGAAGATGCGCGCAATCGAGCTGGACATCGCTGCGGCGCACCGGGAGAAGCGCGTGAGACGCGCGTAACCGCCCGCGGTGGTGCAACGGAGAAATCGAACATGAAACGCCTTTCCCTCAAAACCCTGGCCAGCGCAGTCGCCGTCGCACTGCTCGGCCGCCAGCACGTGATGTACGGCGTGGCCGCCGCCTCGGGCCACCCGGCCTACGACGGCACCTTCATCCCGGAAGTCTGGTCCTCGAAGCTCGTGGAGAAGTTCTACGACGCGACCGTGTTCGGAGAGATTGCGAACACGGACTACGAGGGCGAAATCTCCGGACAGGGATCAAAGGTCAAGATCCGCACCGTCCCGACGATGACCATCCGGGACTACGAAAAGGGCGGCAACCTGATCTACGAGCGCCCGCAGTCGCCGAACGTCGAGTTGAACATCGACAAGGCCAAGTATTTCGGCTTTGTGGTGGACGACATCGATAAGTACCAGTCCGACCTTTCGCTGATCGACGACTGGTCAGCCGACGGCGGCGAGCAGATGAAGATCTCGGTGGACACCGGGATTCTGGCCGACATCTACGCCGATGTGCCCACCGCCAACAAAGGCGCCACGGCAGGCAGCAAGTCCTCGAGCTTCAACCTTGGGGCGACCGCCGCGCCGGTGGTGCTCACCGCGGCCAACGTGATCGAGTCGATCACGGCCTGCGCCACGGTGGCTGACGAGCAAAGCTGGCCGGAGACCGGCCGTTGGATGGTGCTCCCGGCCTGGATGCGCTACCTGCTGGTGAATAGCGACGCCAAAGTCGCAAGCCTGATGGGGGATGAGAAGTCGATCCTTCGCAACGGCCGGGTTGGCATGATCGACCGCTTCATGCTGTACGTGTCGAACAACGTCGCCACCACCAGCGATTCGGGCTTCACGGTCTACAACATCCTGTTCGGGCACAAGTCGGGGCTGACCTTTGCCTCGCAAATGACCCAGATGGAGACGCTCAAAGCCGAGAGCACGTTCGGCTCAATCATCCGCGGCCTGAACGTGTACGGGTACGAGGTCATCAAGCCGACCTCCCTCGGACTGCTCTACGCGCGGAAAGGGTAAGTAGCAACGACGTGAAGGGGCGGCAACGCCCCTGCCAACCTCTCCCAACCAAAGGAAATCACCATGAAATCGTTTCTCAAAGCAGCCCTGGGGGTGGCCGTCCTGTTGCTGGCCCTCCTGTACGTCTTCGTCCTCGGTGCCCGTCTCTACGGCCGCGCGTTCACGCGCTCGCTCAGGGACGTGTTTCGTGCCCTGCTCGGGTTCCACGCTGCGCAGGCATTGAACGGCAATGTGATCGACCTGACCCATCTGCACCGCAGAGAGGTCGAGGCCAAGCAGCGCTTCTGGGATCGGCTCCTGCGCCGCAAAACCGCCGAAGCCTCGTTCCTGAAGATGCTGGGCGGCCTGCTGTCTGCCACCTACAACTACAAGGGCGGGGTGGTGAGCGGCACGGCGGCCGGCTCGGCCTCGAACCCGGGTGGATTCGGGGTCGGGGTGATCGAGCTGGATTTCGTGGCGATTGCTGCCGCGCGGGTCGCCGCCGGGCAAACCGCCATCACGACCGCCGACGTGCTGCAAGTCTTCACCGTGCGCGCCGGGACCTGGGTGCCGGCGGTGTTCGTGCGGCCCACCACGGCCGAAGGCGCCACCATGACGATCGATGTGGGTGACGGCACCGACGGCGCCGGCTACATCAACAACGGCGATATCAACGCCACCACGATGCTGTCCAGCCTCATCACCACGACCTACTCACTGGCCACCGCAGGCGGCAAGTACTACGCGGCGGCCGACACCATCGACGTCATCCCGAACAACGCCTCCCCGGCTACGGCGGTGATCGAGTTGATCGTGGTGACGGTGGATCTCAGAAACTACCGCTAACCCGCCGCCTGGGAAGCGACTTCGCCCGGGGCCGGTCAAGCCCCGGGCCTTTTCACGAACGGGAGGCCTGTATGGCAAAGCTGGTGCGGTACTTGGTCAGGCGAAAGACCGAGGACGTCTACATCTGGACCAAGATGCTCGCCAAGCGCAAGGATCTCGAGGAAGTGTTCGCGCGAGGCCCCGAGGAGGCCGTCAAGAAACCGGCGATGCCCAACCCGGACACGATCTCCCTCGATGACCTGGAGACCCTCACCAAGGAGGATCTCCTGCTGTTCGGCATCCACAAGCTCGGCATGGACCTGGAGCAGATGGACCCGAAACGCACAAAGGACGAGCTGCTCGACATCATCAAACCAGCGGTCTTCGCGCGCGGCCATGAACCGCCGATGGAAGTGCCGGGCACCGAGCAGATGAACCGGCCGCGGGGCAACCTCCCCTAGACCATGCTCGCCCTGACCGCCATCCAGCTCTGTGCGCGCGATTACAACGACATCGCCTATGCGCGCATTGCGCGCGATGCCACCAGCGCCGCGCAGACCAACCAGGCCAACTGGCTGGACTGGCTGAACGACGCCGTTCGCGCGCTCATCAGCGTGCGCCCCGATGCCGGGGCCTCGCACGTCGATTTCACCCTCACCGCGAGCGAGACCAAACAGACCCTTCCGAGCGGCTCCTTCCGGCTGCTCGGAGTCACCCGCAACCTCGGCGCCGACGGGGCCACGATCGGCAAGGCGATCCGCTTTTCCACCGACCGCGACCTGCAGGACGAGCTGAACAAAGACTGGCACACGGCCACCGTCGGGACCTACATCCGGGAGGTCATCTACGACGAGAAGCGTGATCCGCTGACCTTCTGGGTGAGTCCCAGGGCCCCGTCAACGACCTGGCACATCGGACTGATCACCTGCAAGCTGCCGACCGCCGTATCAGATGCGCTGGTGCTGAGCGCGGACTTCCAACTGTCGGACGTGTACGCCCCGGCCGCCCAAGACTGGATGCTGTACCGCGCCTACGCCATGCAGGCGGCCTCCACGGGCAACTGGACGCGCGCCATGGCGCACTTCCAGTCCTTCTTCAACCTGCTCGGCGTGAAGCTGCGCGGCGAGCTGTGGAGCGGGCCGAAGGCCCCCGAAGGCTTCCCCGTCGCCAAGGCCGCCTGAGATGGCCGCCACCGACCTCGAGACCTTCGAGCCGCTCATCCTGCCCCGAGCCCGGCGGGTGCCGCACGCGCTGCTCGATCAGGCGATTCGCAACGTCTTGCGCGAGTTTTGCCAATGGACACGGGCTTGGCAGTACGTGCCCACCGCGCAGACGATCTCCGATGCCACGGCGAGCTACACGCTCCAACTGCCGGGCAGCTACGCCGAACCCGTGGCCGTGGAATGGGCCTCCGTAGACGGCTCCCCCTCGATCCCCAAGCCGGTCGAGTGGCTGGACGAACACATCCCGACCTGGCGCACACGGGTCGCCGATGATTTCAGCTACTTCACCCAGCTCACCCCGCAGACGATGGTGTTCGCGGCGGTGCCGGACAACGCCGGTACGTCAGGGGGCTTTCGCTATCGCCTGTCCCTGAAGCCAACGATCGGCGCCACCCAGACCGATGACTCCATGTTCAACGACTGGGGCGAGGTCGTGGCCGACGGCGTGGTGGCGAAGCTCTTGGGCATGGAAGGCGAGACCTGGACCAACCTGGCGGCGGCCAAAACAGCGGCCAACGAGTACCGGATCGGCAAGACGAAGGCGCGCATCCGGGCGCAGAAGTCATTTGCCAACGCGGACCAGAACTGGGGCGCGAAATACACCTTCGCGGGGCGATAGATGGCCAAACAAATCTTCACGAACAATCCGAAGAGCACGCTCGCCGCGGGCATCAGCGATGTGGCGACCGCGCTCAGCGTCCAAGCCGGCCACGGCGCGCGCTTCCCGAATCCGTCCGGTGGCGACTGGTTCATGTGCACGCTGGTCGATACCAGCGGGAATGTCGAAGTCGTCAAGGTCACCGCGAGAACGACCGACAGCTTCGATACCATTGTGCGGGCGCAGGAAGGCACCACCGCGATCGCCTTCGCCTCGGGCGACAAGTGTGAGGCGCGCGTCACGAAAGGCACCCTGGAGCGCATCCCGCAGACCGCTGGATTGACTTCTACGCGCGTCCCCTATGCGGATGCGAGCGGCAACTTGGTCGATGCGGCGACCATGACCTTCGATGGCACGACGCTCACGTTGGCCGCCGGGACGATTACGACCTCCAAGCCGGCCTTGAGTGCGACGCAGACCTGGAACGATGGGGCGGTGACCTTCACCGCGCGCTCACTGAACATCACCGACACGGCTTCTGCGGCAGCTTCACTCCTGGATAACTTGCAGGTCGGCGGCGCGAGTCAGTGGAAAGTGACGAAGGGCGGCGCCTGGACAAGCGCGGGCGGCGGCACCATCACCGCAGGCGGCCTCACCGTCACGGCAGGCGTTATCTCTCAGGACGATACGACCGACAGCACGTCCACGGTCACTGGATCAATCCATACCGATGGTGGGCTTGGTGTAGCGAAGGCCCTGTGGGTGGGGGGGCTTGCCAACATTGCCGGAGCTGTGACGATCCAGAGCACGCTCGGAATGAGTGCGGCAGCGAGCCAAATAATACCCGGTGTTACTTCACTCTCGTTGCGCAACAACGCGAACAACGCTGACAACCTGATTATTCTGGATGCTGGGGGTGGGTCGTGGCGATCCAAGACGGGACATGCTTACGGGGGTGCGAGCGCGGGGACAAGTGCGACGTTCACCGGGCTCACCTCGGCCGGAACGCAGTTTGAGTGGGGACCGGATCAATTAGGCAACGCCTTCTTCCGAGTTGAAGTCGGGGGCACCGGCGTTTACCTGTCAAGCGGCGGCACGTCGTGGACCGCAAACTCCGATGAGCGGCTGAAGGTCTTCATCGAGCACATTACGGACGCATCGCGGCGTCTGGGAATGCTGCGAACCGACATTGGCAGATATAAGACTGATCCTGTCGGGACCCGTCGTGCGTTTCTGTACGCGCAGGACTTGCAACAAGCGGAGCCAGAGGCGGTAGATGTGTCAGTTGACGGTACGCTCGGTGCTCGTTATGAGGCTGTGATTCCCCTCATCGTGGCCGGCCACAACGAGCACGAGGCGCGCATCAAGGCGCTGGAGAACGACGCGGCGGGAAGGACGGTGCAATGACGATCGTAGCGAATAGGCTCCAAATCGCGGAAGCCATGAATGCGCTGCAGCAACTCGGCCAGGAGCGCATCGGCGAAAAGGGCATGTACCGCGTCGCCCGCCTGCAGGCGAAGCTCACTAGCCGGGCGCGCGCCGGCGAGGTCGCCCGCCAGAAAATCTGGACCAACGAAGGTGGGGTCGTGAACGGTAACTCCATGTACCTGCGCGCGCCCGTGAAAGGGGAAAGCGAATCGGCGGAAGCCTTCCATGCGCGCATGACGGCGCACGACGAGAAGCTGAACCGCATCCACGCCGCGCAGGAGGCGCACTTCGCGGAGATCGAGGACATCGACCACGACCCGATCCCGGTGGAATTGCTGAAGCCCGCCAACCCGGAGAAAGATTCCGAGGGTAAGGAGAAGCGATTCGGCCTGCCGGCGAACGTGCTGGCCGCGTTGATCGACGTGTTCGTGGTGGAGAAGGAAGAACCCAAACCGTAGCCCCCGAAAGGGCCGTGATGAGTACCGAAGATCCTGGCATAATCAAGATACTGCTTGAATGGGCGTGGGCAGGCGTGCTCGGACTGGGCGCCTTGATCTACCGGCGCCATGAGCACGACATGGCGGAGGTCAAGGCGGGTATGCACACTTTGCGCAATCGCGTGGCGACGAAAGAAGAACTCAAGGAGCACGAGGAACGCGAGACGCGCGACCGGGAGGAGCGGCGGGCGTCGGAAACGCTACTGTTCCAGAAATTCGACGCCCTGAAGGACGAGATGAACGCCAAGTTCGACGCACTGAAGACGCTCATTCTGGAAATGCGGAGGTAGGGCATGGGACCGAACTTTGAGCCGCTGCCGCTGAAGACGCTGGGCGAGAAGATCGGCGATTATCTCTCGATGATCGCAGTCGCTATAGGGCTGCTGGTGATCCTGATCGTAGTGGCTGCGGTGGGGGCTGCGGCCGCGTTCGGGGCGCCGATCTACGAGGGCCGCGGCGAGACCGTCACAGTGACGCTGACCGACGAGCCATGCACCGTGGCGGCCGTGTCCAATCTTCCACGCCGGGCGACTTGGACTGAGCGCGGCAAGGTGTTCGAGGGCTGCTACGAGATGGTGGGCGGCGTGGTCGTCATGTACTTCGCCGAGTACCGGACGGTCATACTTGCGCCGCGCGGCGCATTCCAGCCGGTGTCAGGAATTTAACCAGAGGAGAGCGGCCGCGGTGCGCTGGGCGCTCAGGCGCCAGGCCGAGCGCTCGCAGAAGGACGGAAAACCATGAACCTGATCGAAGACTGGCGGCGGAAGTTCCCGAAGCTCTGGAGCGTGCGCTTCGCCCTGCTCGCCGCCGTGCTGAGCGGGGTAGAGGTCGCGTTGCCCCTCTTCCAGGACTTCGTCCCGCGCGGCCCGTTTGCCGTGCTGTCCCTCGTTGCGGCGATCGCGGCAGCCGTGGCGCGAATCGTTGCCCAACCGGCATTGACCGATGGCAATCAACCCTAACCGCGTCCGAGTAGGGATTGCGGCGCTTGCCCTGAGCGCGGCCGGCTTCGTCGGGATCGTTCTGCACGAGGGCTACACCGATCGGGCGGTCATTCCTGTGCCCGGCGATGTACCGACTATCGGATTCGGCACAACGGAAGGCGTGAAACTCGGGGACCGCACGACGCCGCCCCAGGCGCTCCAACGGACGCTGCAGGACATGGCGAAGTACGAGGGGTCTGTTAAGCGCTGCGTTCGCGTGCCGCTGACGCAGGGGGAATACGACGCCTACATCAGCCTTGCAGAGAACATCGGGTCGACGGCGTTCTGCGAAAGTACTCTGGTTGTCAAGCTGAATGAGTTGGACTACGCCGCCGGCTGCCAGCACATCGAGGATTTCGTGTGCGGACCCGCTACGGAGGCGACGCGCGCCAAGCCAGGCCAGCGCTGCTACAGCAAGACCCGGCCCCGGCGAGAGATCGCTGGGCTGGTGCGGCGCCGGGCGGCCGAGCGCGCGCTGTGCCTGGAGGGGGTGAGGTGATGGAGCCGACGGCACGGAATCGAACCTGCGACCTGCCGGGTACAGACCGGCCGCTCTGCCTGCTGAGCTACGTCGGCAATCATGGCGGAAGAGGTAGGATTCGAACCCACGCGGGCAGGTTTGCTGCCCCTCACGGTTTTCAGGACCGGGCGCATAAGCCACTCGCGCACTCTTCCGAAATCTGGTCGGCAATCGAGGATTCGAACCTCGGACATCCTGCTCCCAGGGCAGGCGCGCTACCTGGCTGCGCTAATCGCCGAATCTGGTGGAGAAGGTCGGCATCGAACCGACGCACTTCCGCTTGCAGGGCGGATGCTCTCCCGACTGAGCTACTTCCCCGAAATCTGGTTGCGGGGGCCGGAATCGGACCGGTCCTCTGGAGCTTATGAGACTCCCATGGCGCCATTCCACTACCCCGCGCTGAAAGTGTACCCCTGATGTTCGGTTCCCTGCAAATCTGGCCTTGTCAATCCCCCGGCAAGGTAAATCCGCAAATAAAGTTGGGCGGAAAAATTTCGCCCAATTCGCCCAATCTGCAAGTAGCTAGCCCCCTAGCCAGTTATTCGGAATTTCCGAATAACTGCCGGGGGTGTGAAAAATTCACAGGGGGGTATGAATCCGGCTTTATTCTGCCCGGCTCCCTGCAAATTACAGCTTTTGCCGTAGTCCTGAGCCTCGCCGGGGGCTTCTACGCCGGCTGGCAGGTCAAGGCAGCCTTCGTCGACCAGGCCGCGCTACGGGCCGCCCAGCAGGCTCGTAGCACCGAACGGGCAGGCGTTCAGACCGCCTACCAGGCAGATATCCGCTATATCGACCGCCTCCATGAGGCAAAAGGACGTTCCGATGCCCGCGCTGCTGCACTGCAAAAAGCCTTGGCTGGCAATTCGACTGATCTTGCTGCTTGTCGGGTCGGCGCTGATCTTCTCCGGGTGCTCAACGCCGGGGCTGGAGTGCCCGCTCCTGCCGGACCTGCCGCCCAGCCTGTCCCAGCCGCCGCGCCAGTGGCAGCCGGTCCCGGAAGTACCTGCGCGGCCGTCATCGAGTCCTACCAGCGCAACCGTGACGAGGTAGCGGCGCCGAATTTCTTGCAGATCGAGGAAATTCAGCGTTTCTACAGCGACCTGCAGCGCCGGTTCAACGCCAGATGAAAATCGTCGTCAACCGCTTCCTCGGCATCGCCCCCAAAAAGGCGATCCACCTACTGGATCCCAGTCAGGCGCAGACCGCGCGCAACGCGAAGTTGTGGTCGGAGTCGCTGCGCCCGTTCGACGGACTGGCCAACCTGGAAGCCCTGAGCAAGACCGGCGCTATCCAAACGATTTTCCGCTACGACGCGGACACGACGTGGCTGCACTGGACTCAGGACGTGAATGCGGTGAGGGGGCCGATCTCCGGCGACGGACTGGAGAAGCTCTACTACACCGGGACGGACCTCCCCCGGGTGACGACGAACGACGTGCACGACGCCGGCACGCCCGGGACCTCCATCCCTCCGGCCTCCTACAAGCTGGGTATTCCGGCGCCAGTCGGCCCGCCGGTGGCGACCGATAACGCAGCCGGAAACATCACCGGCACGTCAGTTACATGGGTCTACACCTTTGTCCGAAAATTCAGCGACGGCACGATCGAGGAGTCGGCGCCAAGCCCGGCCTCCAACGCGCTCAATCTCGCCGCCAGGAATGCCAGCGTCACGATGCCGAACGGGGCCATCACGCACGCCGATTTCGGCATCAACTACAAGCGGCTGTATCGCGACGAAGGCGAGGGCTACTTCTATGTGACCGAAGAGCTGCTTGCGACCAGCCCTTATGTCGATGACATCGCCACCGCCAGCCTTGGGGACGAGATCGAGACCGCGTTGTACCTGCCGCCCCCCGATGGCATGGTCGGGTTGATCGGGTTGCCCAACGGCGTCACCGCAGGGTTCTACCGCAACACGGTCTATCTCTCGGCTCCGTACCGGCCTCATGCTTATCCGTTGCTCAACCAATACACGGTCAATTCGCCCATCGTGGGGCTGGGCAACGTCGGCGCCTCCATTGTGGTGTGCACCGAATCGCACCCGTTCATCGGTCGCGGCGTGGACCCCGCGGCCTACGCCTTCCGGCGCCATCCGGGGCTTTTCCCGTGCATCTCGAAGCGCTCCATCGCCTCCAGTGACTTGGGCGTGCTGTGGTCCTGCCCGAGCGGGATTGCGATCTCGGATGCCTCCACGGTGGCCCTGGCGACCAAGAGCTTCCTCACGCGCAAGGAGTGGACGGCGGATTTCGCCCCGACGACGCTGCACGGCACCGTGCACGATGGCCGTTACTATGCCTGGTTCACCACGGCGACCAATTCGGATGGCGTGAAAACCGGCGGCGGGATCGTGCTCGACATGGCCGAGAAAGCCTTCCTGGTGACCTTGGGCGATTACGTGTACGCCGCGCAGGCCACCACGGGCGGCGGGGCAGACGCCGATGAGCTGTGGATCGCGAAGAAGAATTCGGCCGCCGCGAACGCGAACTACGTCTACCAGTTCGATGCCGACGCGGCGAATCCGCTGTCCTACACGTGGAAATCGAAACTCCACATCATGCCCGGGCTGGACAACCTGATGGTGGCGCAGGTCCGAGCCGAATTTGATTCCGAGCTGAGTGCCGCAGAAATCTCCGCCCTGGAAGCCTCGATTGCCGCCGCGCAAGCGTTCAATGCGGCCCTGACCGAGACCGATGGCTACATCAACGGCTTCGAGATCAACGGCGGGCCCATCAACGGCGACAACAACACCCTGGAAATCCCCGCATTGGCCCCGGACACGCTGAGCGTGACGTTTCGCTACTACCAGGACCAGACGTTGCGGCTGACCAAAATCCTGATCTCCAGCGAGCCGTTCGTGCTGCCGATGGGGAAGATGGGGGACATGGTGGAGTTCGAGATGTCAGGCCCCGCCGAAGTGCGGGAAGTGACGCTCGCCTCCTCCTTTGAAGAGCTGGCCGAGGTCTAGGCGTGGCGAACCAAATCACCCCGCCCCTCGGAGAGTTGCCGGCAGGCATTCCGGACTGGCTGCGCGAGTTGCTCGAGGCCATCATCCTGACCCTCGACATCCGCGAGAACCGCGCCGCCCGGGACAGCGGGCGTTCTTTCGTATCGGTGTCCGATCTGGCGACGAGCGATTTCAACCATGTGGCGCTCGCGGCCAACGACGCGGTGACGCAGCTCACCAGCAAAGCGACCGCGGTCACGCTGAACCGCCTGAAAGGGCGCGTAACGCTCAACAATGCCGCGCTCGCCGCCGGCGCGGAAGTGTCCTTCACGGTCAACAATTCGCTTGTGAAGGCCGACGATCTGATTGTCGTGAACCATACGAGCGGGGGCACCGGCGGGGCCTACCTCGCGCAAGCACACAGTCTCGCGCAAGGCTCGTTTGCCATCGTCGTGTGCAACCTGAGCGCGGGCTCACTTTCGGAGGCGCTCGTGTTGACCTTCGGAATTCTCAAGCGCTACGGTGCGCTTGCGCGACAATAGCGGGTAACGGAGAACAACCATGGCCGATTACGGTGGCTGGGTTCAGCAGCACGACGAGAACGGAACGCCGACCCAGGCGTGGCTCAAGCCCGCCACCGGGGAGCAATGGGTGCCACAGACGGACGAGAACGGCGCCGTGCTCGGGCCGACGACCCCGCCTGAAGTAGAAGCCGGCCAGCGCGTCGCGCGGTTCTTCACGAGCCAGACCGGTGACGCGCGCGACTACCTGGACGGGGTCGCGGATGCCTACGGCAAAACCGTTGACTGGGCCCCTTATGCGGAACGCGCCTTCAAGAAGCACGCCCCGCAAGACTTCGCCGGCTGGTCTTGGACCGACCCGGTGGTGGTGGCCTACTACATCCTGCAGGAAGCGAAAGCCGACCAGCCGTGGGTCGATCAAGTCGTTCCCTCGCGGGCGACGCTTGACCAAGCCGGCATCCGCACCGAAGGTGCGCGCCAGTACGCGGAGGCCACGGAGGACGCCGAGAGCCAGGCCACCGCCTTGAGCGGCATCGCCATGCTGGTGACGGCCATGACGGCAGGAGCGGGTGCGGGGCTCTTCGGGTCGGCCGTGCAGAGCGCCGTGAATTCGCTGACCGGGGTCACCGGCGCAGCGATCAAAGGCGCGGTGTCGTCGTTCATTTCGAGCGGCGGCGACCTGAGGCAGACCTTGCAGGGGGCGGCGACCGGCGGGGCCACCTCTGCGATCTTTGACGCGATGCCCGGTGGGTTCGATGCCGGCGGTACGACCGTTGATCCGGTCACCGGGGACGTGTTCCAGAACAACCCCGTCATGCAGGGCGCGGACATCGACCCGGTGACCGGGGACCTGTATGCGGGTTCGCCGACCGACGGGCAAACCACCGGCGGGGCGATCAACCGGAATTCTCTCGCCTCGGTCGCGCCGCGGACCGATGCGCCGATCATCGTGGACGGTCAAGAGGTGACGCAGTACGAGGGGCGCATGTGGGCCGGTGATCCTTCGATCGACGGCCCGGAAGTTATCCGGCGCCTGGATGTGATTGGGGGCGGACAGGGTGCCACGGCCGGGGCGCAGGCACTCGGCTATCCCAGCGCAGACGCAGCCATCGGTTCCCTGGCCCCCGGTATTGCCAGCGCCACAGCCCTGGCCGCCGCCGCAGCGTTCGCTGCGGGCTCTGGAGGTACGACTGGCGGCGCGACGAGCACCGGAGCCGGAGGGGACATCACCGATCAGACCACCAGCACCACCTACGATGACCCAAGCGCTTTCGGGCCGCAAAGCGGCGGCGCGACGGGAACCGCTGGCGCGACGGCCGGTAAGAGCGTCACCGATCAGTTGAAAGACCTGACCGTGAAGGACTGGGTCGGGCTGGCCGGGGTCGGCGTGGGGGCGGTCAGCGCACTCAGCTCGTTGCTCGATGACAGCGACGAAGCCTACCGCGAGGCCGCCAAAACCGCCCTGGAGGACCAAACCGCCATCGCGAAACAGATGGCCGGCATCTCGCAGGAGCAGTGGAACCTCTACAAGACGAACGTCGTGCCGCTGCTGCAAGACCTGTCCTCGATGCGCACGACCACCGACCGCACCGCCGAGGACATGGCGAAGGCCGCCGCGCAGACCAAAGGTGCCTACTCCACCGCGCGCCAAGCCCTTGAGCGCAACGTGAGCGCCACCAGGAACCCCGGAGATCCCGGGTATGGGGCTTTGCTCGCGCCTTCCTACATGGACGAGGCGAGCGCCATCTCGCGTAACATCGAAGCCGCCCGGGTGCGCGAGCGCGATCGCGTGGAGAACTTCGGCTTTGACCGCACGCAAAAAGCCGCCGCAGCGTGGACCGGTCAGGCCCTCCCCGGGGCTGCTCAGACCGGAAATGCGAACGCAGGAGCCATCAATGCGCGCGTGGCCGCTGGCAACGCCGGCTTGGCAACCGATGCCTCGACCCGCGCCGCGCAGGGCGCCTACGGCGGGATTCGGCTCGCCACGGACGCCGCCAAGTGGTTCGAGAGCACGCCCGGCGCGCCAGCACCGCGATCGGACCCGAACTTCGGGGCGAGCTGGCGCGGTTCGGTCGATAACCCCGGTGTGATGGACCCGATGGACCCGCGCACCTTCGAGGTCTATCCCAACAGCTACTACGGCATCGGCTACCGCGGCGGCGGCGCCATTCGACGACGGTATGCCGAAGGCGGTAAGGTCGAAGGTCCGGGCAGCGGAACCTCCGACTCCATCGCTACCGTCAAACGCCCCGGCACCTATATCCTGTCGGCCGATACGGTGCGCGCGATCGGCACCAAGAAAATCGAGGATCTGGCCGAAAAGGCCGGCATCCGCAAAGGCTATGGGGGCGGCGGCGAGGCTCCGGAGGCCGGGGGGATTCCGGTGCGCCTGTCCAGCGGCGAATATGCCCTGCCCCCGGAGGTCACCCAGCACTACGGCGAGGAGTTCTTCAACAAGCTGCAGCAGAAGTACCACCGCCCGATCGCTTCCGAGCCTGGCATGGCGAACGGCGGGGCAGTCAGACGCCGCGTGCTGCCGCGGGAAGTCGATGATGCGATCATCGGCCATTACTGCAACGGCGGGGCACTGAAAAGGGGAATGTGACATGGGCGGCATCAATCCTTCGGCGCTCTACGGCGCCGTGCGCGGCTTGGACGACGCCCGCGAGATCGCCCAGAAAACCGAAGCGTTCAACACGGATCAGGCGATCCGGCGCATGAATCTGGAGAACGCGCAGAACACGCAAGCCGAGGCCCCGCTGCGCCGGCGTGCGCTGGAAGCCCAACTGAGCGACACGGAAGCCGCCGCGAAGTACAACGCCGAGATCCGGCCGCTGCAGCTCGAGCAAACGCGCCTGACCCAGAAGAAAGGCAAGCTCGAACTCGACGACTACATGGCCGCCGTCACCAAGAAAAACAAACTAGCCGAGTCGCTGCGTACCTTCAACGCTTCCGGCAATCCGCAGGACGTGCTGAACGCCCTGTCCGAGATTTACCCGCAGATGCAGGGGGCGACCGCGACCAAGGGCACGGACGGCTCCATCACGATCACCCGCAAAGACGGCAGCCAGCAAGTCCTGCCGGCCAAGATCACCAATAGCATCGGGCAGGAGGTCTCGGCGGCCGATCAACTGGCCTTCCTCGCCATGAACCAGCTCGATCCGGTGAAGGACTACCAGGAGCGCCGCGCGGCCGACCTGAAGATGCGCGGCGAGATGGCTAAAAAGGATGCCGACCTGGAGCGCGCCGAATCGGTCGCCGAGACCCGCGCGGCCGCGACGGCGAAGGCGAGCGCTGCTACCACCACCGCCCGCGAGGAGCGTGAACGCACACGCCGCCGTGACGCCGGTTCGCGTCTCGCGGCAAACGGGGTCCGTGGCGCCCTGAAAACGGTCGGCATCCCCGGGGGCTTCGTGATGCAGTATGGCGATTCGGACGATGCGGCCCTGGTGCCTTCGATGGAGACTCTGGCCTCGAAGCACTTCCAGGAGAACTTCGACGCCGCCGGGATGACCGAAGCCGCGGCGCGTCAGTACGCGATCGAAACGGTGCGCTCTTCGTTCGTCAACGCGAAGAAGGCGGCCACCGCTGCGGCCACCAAGCTCGTCGCAGCTGGCATCAATCCGCAGGATAAGGACGCCTTGCGCGCGGCCCTGCAGGCGAAGAACCCGGACGCAGCTGCGCTGGTGCAGGCGATGCAGAAGCTCGAAACCGAGCTGGGCTCCGAGAGCGCCGTGCGCCACCTCCTGAGCCAGTTGCCGAAGCCGAAAAAGAAATAGATGGGCGCCTACAGCGACCTGTACGAGCTGCTCCCAGCGAGCCCGGCACCGGCGCTGAGTGGGCCGCCTTCGCGCGCAGGCTTCCCGCGCGAGACGCCCGAAGAACGCTCCAGCGCCGCGGCGCGCGCGGTGGCGCTGAAGGAAGGCGAGCGCGGCAGCGAGGCGGTGACAGACCCAGAAGGGCACGAAAGGGATATCGCGGCGGACAAGAAAATCGCCGCCGGCAAGACGGCCACCCTAACCCCGGTGAGCACCAGCTCGTTTGCCGATCTCTACAACCTGCTCCCGAAAGAGGGCGAGGCGGCGCCCCAAGCGGCGCCAGCCGGACTCCCATCGGAACCCAAACCGAGCGAGGAAGAACTGGCGGCGGCTGCCGCGCCGGTGACCGGACGCGCGCTGAAGCGCCCGCCATCCTTCCAGGCGGATGTGCGCCGCGTCGACCAGGTGCCCGGCACGCCCAGCCCGGCCGGCTCAGTGATGAATCCGGCGATCGCCACCACCGCCCGCCCGGCAGAGGAGCAGGCAAGCCCGGTCCCGCCGGTGTCCCGCCAAGCCTACGATCAGATCGCGCAACAGTACGACCTCGCGACCCCCGAGCAGCGCCAAGCTGCAGCGCAGCGCCAGGATGCGGTGGGCGCGGTGTACCGGCACCTTCTTGGCGAAGCCGCGCAGCCACCGGCCCTCAGTACCGCGGAATCGCGCGTTGCAGGGACCCGGCTCGCCGATCGCGCCGGCCGAGCGGCCCGGGCGGGTGCAGGCGAGGCCACCGCGCGCGCCGTCGGCATCTCCCAGATCCTTGCCGGGCTGCCGCCGCAGGGCTTGGAGGGTGCTTCGGAAGGCCCTCCAGAGGTCAGCCAAGCGACGCAGAAGTGGCGTGACTACGAGGCCGGGGTAGTCGGTTCCACTGGTGCCACGCTGGCCTACGCGGGCAGGAAGGCCGGAATCGGCGAGCTGGCAGAACTCGGTGACGCGATGGATGCTTGGGCGGCCGGCAAGATGCCGCCGGCGCCCACCTTCGCCGACCAAGTAGTGCAGGGTTTCGGCAGCATGGGCTCGTTCCTGATCCCCGGTCTTGGTGTGATGAAGGGCGCCCGCGCGCTTGCGATCCTCTCTCCGGCGCTCTCCAAGTGGGCTGGCGCGGGTGCAATGGCGGGCCTGGAAGCTGCCGCGGAAGCCGATGGCACCTATAAATCTCTCGTCGGGCAAGGCAAGACTGAGCAGGAGGCGATGGCGGCGGCCGACAAAGCCTTCACCGCGAACCTCCTTCTGATTGGCATCACTGACAAACTAGCTTTCTTCAACGACCTGAAGAAGTTCGGCGCCCGCATCGGCGCTGCATCCGCGACCGAGGGGCCAGGGCAGGAAGCCCCGCAGCAGATGATCCAGAACTACCTCACTGGGCGGCCGATCGGCGAGGGGGTAGGCACCGCGACGGCGGTGGGTAGCATCGTTGGCGGGGGCGTCGCCGCCACACAAGGCGTCGCCGCGAGCGCGCTACAGCGCGATGTGGTGCAGCAGGGCAAGGCCGCCGGCTTGGAGGTGGGTGTCGCAGCCGAGGTCGCCCGCGAGAATGCGATGGCGAAGCTCGAAGGCGGCCTGGAAATCAGGGGTCAGCCACCGCAAGGAGCCATCCCGACCCGCACCGAGCCGACGCTCGGCGGCGCGCCGCCGCAAGAACCCCCTCGCGCACCCGATGGACGGGTAGAGCCCACGCTCACGCCGGCCCCCGAGTCCCGCTTTTACGGGCTCCCACCGTTTGTGGCCACGCACACCCTGGAGGACGGCACCCCGGTCACCCCGCAGGTGCAAAACGGCCAGCCGATGGACGGGTTGTGGGTCACCGCCGAGGGCAGGCCGGTCGAAATCGAACTCGCCAAACCGATCAAAGCCTCCACGCCGAACGCCGAACTGGAGCTGAACGGCAACACCTACAAGGTCGAAATCGTCGGCCCCGGGCAGCTGGACCCGGACACCGCGCGCCTGGATGACGGCCAGATCGTCCCGATCTCGGACTTCCGCTCGATCGAGCCAGAGGCGAAGCTCCTGCTCGGCATCGCCACGCCAGAGGAAAAGGCGAAGCTCGAAGGCAAGCCCCCCAAACCTGCGGCCCCGGCCGCGGCCCCGAAGCCGGCCGAGCGCCCCGTCGCGGGGGCGAAGGCGGAACCTGCCGCTCCTCCTCCCGGTGGCAAACCCGCTGTCTCGGCCGGCCCCCGGCGCGACGCGCAGGGCCGCGAGGTCTATCCGTCGAAGGCCGCCGCCCGCGGCGCCGCCAAAGCGCTCACGCAACAAGGCCAGCGCGCCCGGGCGAAGAAGCATCCCTACCTGCCTGGCAAGTTTATGGTGGTGGACGCTCCACTCAGCCCGGCGCAAGTCGCCGCAGGACTGAGGGGTCGGGCACGTCTGCTCGCCGCCAACCGCGAACGGCGCACCCCGAACCCAGAGAAAGACACCCTAGTCGAGTGGATTCAGAAATCCGGCGGTCTGCACATCGCCGAAAAACTGGACGTGGCCGGCGGGGATAACCCGTCCCTTCCAGGGAACCCGTTCCTGCGCTTGTTCACGACGCGCGGCGAGCGCGCCGACGAGCTGGTGCGCCGCGCCATCGAGGCCGGCTATATAACGCAGAACGAGGCAAACGACCCACAAGGCGGCGTAGAAGTTCTAAAGGAGCGCATCAAGGCCGAACTGGCGGGGAAACCTTCCTATTCCATGAATCGGGTGGTGGACAAATCCGAGGAGGAGGAACTCTTCGAGACCGCCGATGCGATGGGGGTCGAAGGCGCCGTCAACATGAACGCCGAGCAACTGCGCGCCGCGATTGCGGCAAAGCAGAAGGAAATCGACGACGCCCTGGAAGTGCTGGTCGACGAGGAAGGTGGGGCAAGCGACACCGAGGTCGAGGCGAGCGCGCTGGTCGCCATGCTGCCCGATGAGGTTGTTGAGCGCCTGGCGATAGAGAACCCGGACGCGACCCCCGAGGAATGGCTGGAGATTCTCCGGCGCGCCGTAAAGGAGCAAAATGATGCCGATGAAGGAGCCCAAGGCGAAGCTGCCGAACCCCTCGATTCTGAAAACGCTGCGGATCGGGAAGGGGCTGCGCGCCCTGATGACGCCGAAGCTGCCCGCCGTGCCGCGCGCCAGGCCGGCGAACGTGAAGGGCCTGCCGGGGATGGACAAGAGGCTGGGCCTGAAGTAAGGCAGCCCACCGCCAAGTACGAAACCGCCCGCGAAACCGCAAACAAGGCGGGCCGCGTTTTCGCGAAGGCTCAAGCAGACTACCGCGCGCGCAAGATTGGTGACGCCGAATTTCTGGCCGCCAAGAAGGTGCACGACGAAGCGCAACGCGCCTTCGACAAAGCGTTTGCCGAGGAGCAGGAGCGTCCTGAAAAGCCCGCGCTCGAGCTGAGCACCCAGACCGAAGCCGAGCTGAAGGCCAAGGCGCAAGCCGAGGCCGCCGCCGCGAAGCCGCCGAAGGAACCCCCGCCGAAGAAAGTCACGGTCGACCAACCGGATATCTTCAATACTCAAGGGACGCTCTTCCAGCCCGGGACCGTCGACTACGCCGCCCAGCAGACCGACACCGATCCCTCGGCCGCGCAGGTCGAAGCGGGGAATTACGAGAAGGGGAAGTTCAACATCGCCGGCATGGAAATCTCGATCGAGACGCCCGCCGGAGAAAAACGCCGCCCCGCTTGGCCAGCCCTGCAAGACCACTACGGTTACGCGAAAGGCACGATCGGCTACGACAAGGACCACCTGGACGTCTTCGTGAAGCCCGGAACGGACAGCCAGTGGGAGGGCAAGCTCTACGTGGTCAATCAGCTCCATCCGGCGGACAACACCTTCGATGAACACAAGGTATTGCTCGGCTACGATTCCGTCGAAGCAGCCACCACCGCCTATCACCGCAACTACACGCAAGGCTGGGAAGGGTTCGACTCGATCCATCCCATGTCCATCGGGGCCTTCAAGTCGTGGGCCTTCGATCACACCCGTAAAGGTCCCAAGGGCGGACCGCTCACCTTCAAGGAGGTCGCGCGTCGTGAAAAACTCGCAGAGCAAGCACTATCCGAAACCCCCACAAGAAGTGATTCACAGCAGGGTCAGGCCGCGCCGCAATTCGACCTATTCGCCGCGCCCGGCATACCAGGCGCGCAAGCAACAAAGATCCTAGAGCGCGTCGAGGTCGCCCTTGAAACCGAGCGCACGGTCAACTTGCCTGGCGGGGTGATCCCAGGCACAGACCAGGCCGCCGCCGTCTTTGCCGCACTCAACACCAGCCCGCGCGAGCGCTTCCAAATGCTCGGCGTGGACGCTACCGGCAAACCGGTCGCATTTTTCGAGTTGTTCGCCGGCACCCTCATGCAGACCTCGATCTTCCCGCGCGAGGTGTGGCTCAACCTTTACATGGCCCCGGGCGTGAAAGCGGTGTACTTCGCCCACAATCATCCGAATGGCCTGCCCGCGCCCAGCCAGGCCGACACATTGATTACCGAGCAGCTGCAACGGATGTTGCGACCCGGCATGGGGATTGAATACAAGGATCACGTGATCCTCGCCGGAGAGCGTTATTTCTCCATGCAGCGTGGCACGTCCTACCCCACTCCGGTCCCGAGTGGCGATCTGGTGCCGGTCCCGGTAATGGAGCGCAAGATCCGCGTCAGCCGCCCGGTGCAGTACGCGCAAGGCTTGCTCACCCCGGCGGACGCGGAAAATTTCTTCACGCAATTCCAGCCGGAGGCAACCGGCTTACTCCTCCTCGACGTGCAGCATCGCCCGATGGGGTGGTGGCCCATGACCGCGGTGCAGATGGCGGGTATGGGGCTCACCGCGAATGTGGCCGATACCCTGCGCTACATCGGGGCGCGTAACCCGGCGGCGGCAATCGCCTTCTTCCCGCCGGGGCAGGACCTCGTAGGGGCAGGGCGGGCGATGCGCATGGCCGCTGAGTTCCTGGCGCCGCTCGACATCTACATGCTGGACGGCTTCACGCTGGCAGGCGGCGCTCCACAACCATTGCAAGGCTACTGGCGTCTCGCCCAAGACCGCGGCACTTACTCACTTGCCGGCCGCCGTCAGGGCGCCACCGTGGAGCGCGTCCTAGAGGCCCTGAATCGGCTGCCGCTGTACCGCGCGCAGGCCGACAAGATCGTGGTGATCCAGAGGATCGTGGACGCCCCGGATCATGTCTTGGCGCAATGGCAAGCCGATGGCGTGGACCTGCGGCGCATCGACGGCTACTTCGATCCGATCGACGGGCGCTTTATTCTGGTGGCCGACAACATCATCCCGGACACCCTGGAGCAGCTCGTCGCCCACGAGTTGGTAGGGCACTACGGGGTGGACGCCGTGCTGGGCGCGGAGAACTGGCCCGCCTACAGCCAAACGATGCTCGACATCTACCGCTCGCGCCAGGGGCCGATCATGACCGCGGCGGCCACCGGGTTCCTGAAGCACTACAACCTGGACCTGCGCCACAAGAATCACCGCGTCGTCGCCGCGCGCGAGTGGATCGCCAGGATGGCCGAGGAAGGCAAAGAGCAGACGCTCGTGCAGAAAGTCTGGGCGATGCTGCGCGATGCACTCCGCAAGATCGGCCTGGTACGGGAGTGGAGCGACGCCGACCTGCTCGAGCTGCTGCGCCGGGCGCGCGAGGAACTGACCGGACCGAACCCGCTGCGCGCCTATAGCCTGCTCGGTGACCTGTTCGCGACAAAGCCGCAAGCCGCCGCGAAGCCAGCAGAGCCCCTCGGGGACATTGAAGCGCGCCCCGGGGTTGAATTTGGGCGCCTGAACGCACTCTTGGGGGCCAAACTCTACGGCGAGCCGAAGGACATCGCCGCGGTGTCGGTGAAGGAGATGTTCCAGAATTCGTTCGACGCCCTGAAGGAGCTGATCGACGACGGGAAGCGAACCGAGGGCAAGATCGCCATCCGCATCGACCAGAAGGCCCGCACAATCACGGTCGAGGACGATGGCGCAGGGATGAGTGCCGAGACCTTGGCCGGCCCGTTCCTGCGGCTGGCCGGCACGAAGAAAGGCACGAGGCGGTCCTCTGGGGGTCTGGGGATTGCGAAGGGCCTGTTCCTGTACGGTAACGAGCACATCCGCGTAGAGACCGCGCAGGACGGCGTGCTCTCGATTCTGGACACGACCGGTTCCGAACTGGAGGCCTCCGCAGCCGGCGCCGGCCCCGCGCCGAAGATCACGCGGCAAGCAACCGACCGGCCCTCCGGAACCAAGGTGGTCGTGAAGATCCCAGAGAGTTACGTGGACGCCTCGACACGCGAGACGGTGCAGATCCCGTTGGGCGTGTACGAGAGCTCCTACCCTGTTCTCTCGTACAGTCCGCTCTTTTCCAACATCGAAGTCACGTTCGATCGCGGTTCTGGTGCGCCGGATGTGCTACCTGGCATCGGCAAGACCTTCCCGAAGGACGACTATTCGCCCTTCACCCAAGTCAAATTCAAGTGGGGCCAGGCGACGATCTACGTCAGCAAGAAGGAGATGCCAGCGGAGACGAAGTACGGCAACAACCTGCGCTACCTATCGAACGGGCTCTGGCAATTCTCCGACAGCCTGCTGAAAAACCCGTTCGACTGGAACTCCGGATACGTGCCGCGCATGATCTACATCGACATCAACCCTTCGGTGAAACCGGAGGACCCGGGATACCCATTCGACTTGAACCGCCAGAAGCTCGCGAGCCAGGTGGGGAGCGATTTCTCTGCACTCCTCACCTATCTCAGCCTGGTGTACCGCGCCGAAGAGGCGGTCAATCAATCCGACAACTTCGGCAACGCGCGCTACTTCGACGAGAAAGGAAGGTTGTCCAAGCCACAGGTTCTCAAACCGAAGCGCGACAAGGATTTCGAGCAAGGCCTGCTGCGCATCGTCGAGGGCGATCAGGTCGAGATCCGCGAGGGTAAGCTCGTCGTGAACGGGCGCAAGGTCCCCATCCTTACGCGCGAGGACCTCGCCAAAATCAAGATCAACCCGAAGGACATGCACATCGAGCAGTCCGAGATCGACGCGAGCCGCCCGATGCTGCACGAGAATCTGCAGATCGACGACGGCACGGGCACGGCGGTCAATTTCAGCGATTTAATGCGCAATCCAGACAACATGGGGCCGCGCTTCGATGGCCTGCTCTTCGGGGTTGGGCGAGTCTTCCGCGCGCTGGCCGACGCGGTGGCCGCCGCGCACCCGGAGTACAGCGCAATCGGCCAATACGGGGTCGGCGTGAGCTTGGACCCAGGCTATCGCGGGGTATGGATCGACGGGCCTTTCAAGGGCATGTTCGTCAACCCGGCGGCCATCACCAAGAACCTGAAGATGGTGATCGATACGCCTGAGCTGGCGGCGAACTTGGTGTTCGGGACGATGGTGCATGAGATCGCCCACCACCGTGCCGGGCATGGCGCCGAGCACGTGGCCGAAGTGCAGAAGCTCTACGCCACAGTGCTCTCCAGTCCCCAAGTGGATTTGCTGCGCAAGGAACTAATCCAGCTTTTCACGCTCGACTTTGAAGCGGTCAAGCACATCAACGAGGCATTTGAAAATGGAACTCTATCCGCTCCTGGAAACAGCCTCGCAAGTGGCGACAACGAAGAGCGCATTGAAGGGACTACTCGCCGCGCATCAAGCCGCCTACCAGGAGGAGCAGGACTTCCCAGCCTACGAGGCGATGGGCGAGGCGATCGAGCGCCTGGATCAAGCCAGCTCGATCGAGGACTTTCTCCGGAAGGCGAAGCCCGCCTCGACGGACGCGCCTACAGCCTGAGAGGCGAGCCCCGCTACCAGCAGCTCTACGGGGTCAGAGACGGGCGCCTGCTCGGCATGGCGCGCCAGGGCTACCAGGGCGGGGTGTGGGAAGTCTTCCTCGCCGCCGGCGCCAACGAGACGCTCTTTACCCGCGGACAATTCCGCCGGCTGCAGGCGGCCAACCAGGCCGAAGTGCTACAGATCTTCGCCACCGCCGGGCTCGAGACGTGGCCCAACATTCCGCAGGCCATCCGGGTGCCCGAGCAAGCCCTGTTCGAGGGCGACTGGACCCCACCCAAAGACACGTGGATCGGACGTCAGGTCATCCTGCTGCAGAACCGGCTGCTCGCCCCGCGCCAGTTCGAGGAAGTCATCACCGCGCAGGTCGGCCCCCTCCCCGAGACGGCAAAGGCGCACCGCGAAGCCCGGCTCGCCCACCCGCGGGCCGCCGGCATGATCGTGGATTTCGACCACGAGCACACCGAGCGCATCGTCAAGCTGATGCAACAGCACCGCCTCACTCTGAAGCGCGTCGGGCTGTTCCTGTACGCGCGTCACGCCGCCGAGCGCAACGCCGCCATCGAAGCGATCAACCCGACCAATCTGGCCGGCTCCGGCATGACCGACGAGCGCGCCGCCGAGATCCTGGGCGCGGAGATGGCAAGTCCACAGGCCCCCTTCTTGGAGGAGATCGCCGGCCTCGTGCGCGGGATCGTCGCCTTCCGCGAGCGCCTGCTGGTGGACAAGGGCTTGGCGAAGCGCGACGTCGTGGAGCTGCTCAGAACGCGCTACCCGAACTACGTGCCGTTGAAGGAAATCCAGGAGGACGAACACATCCAGAGCGAGATCGGCGCCGGCTTCAAGGTCTCCAAGCCATTCCAGCGCGCCTGGGGGCGCTTTGAGGAGGCGAACGCCGAACTGGTACTGCCGGCGGTCATCGCACAAGCCAAGGGCACGATCGCGGCCGGCGAGAACGCCGAGGTCCTACGCGCCTTCCTGCGGCTGGTCTCCTTCGCCCCCAACCCGAAGGCGTGGACGATCACGAAGCACGTCATGCGCCCCTACCTGGATAAGCTCTCCGGGGAAGTGCGCTGGGCCCCAAGGCCGGGGGAACTCGATCACAAGTTCGGCGAGCTCGCCATCTCCGTGCCGCTGAACGGCGAACGGGTCATCGTCGTGGTGAAGGATCCGCGGCTCGCCACAGCGTTCAAGACGAGCGGCCTGCCGGTGACCAAGGGCTTGCGCATGATCGGCACCCTCACGCGCTTCTACGCCCTGACAGCCACCGCCCTGAACCCCGAGTTCGTGGCGACGAACCTGATGCGCGATTTCCAGCAGGCGGTCATCCGGATCACCGGCGAGCAAGACCTGTGGCTCGCCGCCAAAGTGGCCAAGGACGTGCCGCTCGCCTTGTGGGGGGCCTACCGAGGGCTGCGTGAGGAGGGACAGTTGAGCCCGCAGGCCGGTGTCTGGGAGCGCTGGTATCGGCGCTACATCGAGGCCGGGGGGCATGTCGCCTACCGCGGCCTGTACAGCGCCGAGGACCAGCACAAGGACTTGCTCAAGACCCTGGCCGAGGCCGGGATCTTCCCGCAGCAGACCAGCGGCGGCCAAAAGCTGGTGCTGCGCGCGCACCGCGCCGCCAAGGTATTGCAGGGCAAGGCGATGGTGAAGTTCATCATGGACCTGAACGGGGCGGTGGAAAACGCCCTGAGACTCGCCGCGTTCAAGAACGCGATCGAGGCCGGATGGAATGACAAAGACGCGGCCATGCTCTCGCGCCAGGTGACGGTGGACTTCAACCTGCGCGGGGAAGCCGGGGCGCGGCTGGGCTCGCTGTACATGTTTTTCAACGCCAACGCCCAGGGCACGGCACTGGTATTCCGCTCGATCGTCGGCCACAGGGCAATGCAGGTGATGATGGCCGCGCTGTTCCTGATGGGCATGGGCTTTGACTGGTGGAACGCCGAGCGCTCCGAGGAAAGCAGTATCGAGGGCCGCAAGCGCTACGACGACATCAGCTACGACATCAAGGAACGCAATTTCGTGTTCATGGACTTCGAGGGCACCGACGCCTTCACCGTGCCGCTCCCCTACGGGTTCAACGTGTTCTATAACGCCGGGGTCAACACGATGGCGGTGGTGCGGGGGGTGAAATCGCCGTTCGAGGCCGCCCTGGACCTGTTCGCCACGGCGGTGAACGCCTTCTCCCCGCTGGGCAATGTGGCGAAGTCCATGGCCGGCGCGCTGCAGTACATCATGCCGACGGTCGCCGATCCGTTTGTCCAGGCCGGCACCAACAAGAGCTTCAACGAGCGCCCGATCTACCCGGAGCGCCCCGCCTTCGCCGCCCCGCAAGCCGATGCCTTCACCTACTTCCAGGGCACCCCGCAGCACTGGGTCGCGACCGCGCAGTGGATCAACCGCCTCGGCGGCGGCAATGATGTGCGCTCCGGCAAGATCGGCCCGATCGATCTGGACTGGTACCCGAACCTGCTGCAGCACTGGGCGAATTCCACCTTCGGCTCGGCCGGGGCCTTCGTCGCGCGCACGGTGGGGGCGGTGTACGGCAAAGCCTCCGGCGAGGACGTGCGGGTTCGCGACATTCCGTTCGTGCGCCGCTTCTATTACGAGCCGAAAGACGTCGATCTGTCGCGCCGCTTCTACGAGAACCTGAACAGCGCCGAGATCGCCCGGCTCGAAGTAGATTCAACCTACAAGCGGGGCGACCGCGAAGGGGGCGACGTTCTGCGCGAAGAGTTCCAAGCCGAGCGCGCCCTGTTTCCGAAGGCGCGTGAAGCCGAGCGCCGGGTGGCGCAATACCGGAAGGAAATGGCCGAGCTCCGCCGCCAGCCGGATCTGGACGAGGCCCGCAGAAAGCAACTGATCGAGGAGCGACAGGAGAAATCGCGCGGCGTAATGGAACTCTTTAACCGGGATTTTGCGGAAGCCGTGAAGTAAGGTCCACCTTCAGTGGCGCGTGCGCCCGCTCGGCCGCTGCGATGTAGCCTTCCTCGAAAGCGGCGATGAAGTCCAGCTCTTCCTTTTTGAACCTGAGCCGCCCCGGCGTGAGGGGCCGGTAGGCGACTTTCTGCGCCACCACGTCGAAGGCGCCGTCGATCTCCAGGCCGAACTTCACGTACACGGCTTGCGTCAAGGCTTCCGTGAACCCGTCGCGGACACGCTTATAAACGGTTTGATTGGCCATGCTTTCCTCAAAGGTAGATTGCGAAGCCAAAGGGCAGCCCGCAGACGCGCCGCCGCCACTTGCCGCGGAACTTGCGATCCGCCGTGTAGGGGTAGTACCAGCGTCCCTTGAACAGCAGCGCAGCGGCCGGCTTCTGGTCGCGCAGGATGATCCCGAACAGCAGGACACGCAGGACGCGCATCACGGTATCCTCCCGCTGCGCTCGCGATACTCCTGCGGCGTGATGACGGCGACCGTCTCCCCTTCCTTGAATTGCCGTGCCCGCTCTTTCTGCACAAAGCGCTTCATGTGCCAGGCGCGATGCCGCGCGTAGGTGACGGCGCCCTTCTTGTCGATGACAGACAGATAGACCGTGCCCTCGTCCCAGTCGTCGGTGCTCATCGTTTCCCTTTCCCATTGAATTTGGCGGCCCGCGCTCGCCCACCAAGCTGAGCGATGGCGCTGCGCTCTTGTTTCGTTAGTTTGGCCGCCCGCGCCCGGCCGCCATTCCGGGCAATTCGGCGCAGGCGCTCCACGTACCACTTCGGCCAGGCTGCGATTCGGTGTTTGCGCATCGGAATAGAATTTAGTTGACAACTTAGCCAATGGCAAGCAGAATCTTTGCATGGCAAGCAAAACACGAGGCGGGACCGTCTACAACCTCCGTATGGAGGTTGCGTCGCTCAAGCGCAAGAACGAGATGCTGCTGAACGCCGCGATGGTGGCCTCGGAACGCGCCGAGCGGGTTGAGAGCATGCTGAAATCGCAGTTCGATAAAGACTCGGCGACGGTGGCGCTTTCCTTCGAGATGACGCGGATGCGTAAAGCGCTAGAGCGTATCGAGGCGTCGGCAGCAACAGGTAATGTGCCGTCGTTCAAGCGAAACCGCTTCTGGCTGTTCGATCGGATCAGAAAATGGCGCTGACACCAGCACAACTCGTCGCTAGAACCGGGCGCATCGGCGGCAGTGACGCCGCCGCAGTCTGCGGCCAGCCGGCGCACAACACCGCCTACGAGGTCGCCCTTCGCATCCGTGGGGAGCTACCACCGAACACCGCGCTGGACGATAAGGACTTCATCCTGTTCGGCGACGAGATGGAGGGGGTTCTGGCCAGGGTCTACGAGAAGAAACACCCCGGCGTGGTGCTGGAGATCCCGGATACCGTGGTGCACCCGAAGCATCCCTTCATCGCAGCGAACATCGACCGGCGCGTGAAGGGCAATCCGAAGCTCGCCTTGGAGATGAAGAACACCGGCCTGCACGTGCAGGACACGTGGGGTCGCGCTTTGACAGATGAAGTGCCGACCCGCGTTCTGATGCAGGTCCAGCATTGCATGATGGTGTGCCCGGAGATCGAAGACTTCGCCGTCATCCGCTGCTACGGCGGGAATACTTTTTTGGAATACACGGTTCCGCGCCACCCGGGCCTGATCGAGTCCATCGAGCAGATCGAGGTGGAATTCTGGGAGAACCTGCAAAAAGGCATCCTTCCGGAACCGGACTGGGAGCACGGGTCCACCAAGGGCACGATGAAGCGCGCCTTCCAGAAGATCCAGGGCGTGATCGAGGCGCGCGAGGACCTGATCCACTGGACGCGCTGCTGGGAAGAAGCGACGGCCGCGCGCCTGCAAGCCGAGAAGCTGGAGGTGGCGCTGAAGAACCGCATCGTGCAGATGATGGGTAACACCGAGATCGCCCTGCTGCCGGATGGGACGAAGTGGGTACGCAAGCTGGTGACGAGGAAAGGCTTTGTGGTCGAGCCATCCAGCTATATCGAAACGCGCAGGATCAAGCCGCGCGGCAAAAAAGGAGCGCAAGCAGATGAGTCAGACGGAAACAGCATCGCCCTCACCGACCAGCGCCAGGGTGGCAACGCCGAATGAAGCTGGTGTAGGCACCGGCAAGGCGGTCGCACGTGCCGCTGATCGCCAGGGCATCTTCCAGTGGGCCGGGCAGCAATTCGGCGTGGAGCCCGGCAAGGTCATGGGCATCCTGAAGGCGACCTGCTTCTCCACCGGAAAGAACGAAGATCCGGCGAGCGACGCCGAAGTGGCGGCACTGCTCATCGTGGCGAAGCAATACGGGCTGAACCCGTTCCTGAAGCAAATCTTCGCCTTCCGCGACAAGAAGGGCGGCATCGTTCCGGTGGTTGGAACGGATGGCTGGCTGGGCATAATTAACCAGCATCCCATGTACGACGGGATGGAATTCGAGTGGGAGAAGAACGAGGCCGGTGCGCTCGTCTCCTGCACGTGCGTCATCTACCGCAAGGACCGCGCGCACCCGACGAAAATCACCGAGTTTCTGGACGAGTGCAAGCGCAACACCGAGCCGTGGCAAAAGTGGCCGCGAAGGATGCTCAGGCATAAGTCCATCTCGCAGTGCGGGCGTGTGGCCTTCAGCCTCTCGGGTATCTACGACGAGGACGAGGCCGAGCGCATCGTGGCCTCCGGGGGCGGCATTCCCGTCGACCCGGGCGACAAGGTGCTCGACGGTGAGCTGGAGCCCGCCACCCGCACCGACAAGCTGGCCGCCGACCTCGCCAAGCGCGTGCGCCGCGAGGAGGCCGAGGACGTCGACCCGGACACCGGCGAGATCACGAAGGTGGAGAAGGCCGCCGTAACCTTGGAGCGCGTGGGTGCGGCGATCGACGCCGCGACCACGCAGGACCAGCTGTTCCAGTACATGCAGGACGCGATGAAGCTGGAGGCGAGCCCCGAACGCGACGCGCTGATGAAGCGCTGGAACGCCAAGGTGCTGGCGCTGAAGGAGCAGGACGAACCAGAACAAACCCGGAAGCAGGGTGCTGCGGAGACCCTGCCCGCACAAGGTCAGAGCGAACCTAAACCGCAGGACGGCGCCGCCCCGCCAAATATCGCCCAGGCGGCACATTCAACCACCGCGCAGAGTGAGGGCACGAGCGAACAGGGCGAGGCAGCACAGGGCCGGGCCGCCCCCGGATCAGTCAACGCTCTACGACCCGCTGCGCCGGTGGCCGGCGAGCAGCGGGTGGATTGGGACGCGAAGGAAAAAGCCGCCCTCGCCGAAATGAAAGCCTGTCCGAGCACCGACGCGCTCGATATCGTGATGGACCGGATCTCCAGCGAGAAGGACTGGCGCCCGCGCAGCAAAATCACCCTCCAAGGCGCCTACCGCGAACGGCGCAAGGAGTTTTCCGAGTAACCACGCAGGGAGGCAGCATGAAGATCATCGGTACTACGACCGGCGCGTACATCGTCACCGCGACGAAGGACGAGCTGTGTCAGATTGCAGGGCTCAATTCGGCGTATTCGGAGGAGGCAAAGAAACTGAACCTCAATGTCGGCGATAGCCTCGCCGTCTCGGCGCTTTGGGGTGCGTTGAACCATACGCGCACGCACAAAGAGGAGATCGCGAACCTCGCCAAGCAACTGCGCGCCGAAGCCGACAAGCTGGACAAGATGAACGCCCAGGTGGAAGCCCCGACCGTCGAGTTGCGTTCATGACCCAAGACCGCCAGCAGTACAAGGTGAAGGGCCCGCTCGTGATCGTCGAACTCACGGCCGAGAACATCAAGAAGGTGAAGGCGGTCCGCATCCGGCCTGACGGCGCGATGGTGCAGATCACCGGGGCCAACGGGAACGGAAAGACCTCGGTGCTCGACAGTATCTTCCTGGCCCTCGATCAGAAGGTGGTCGATGCCTCCATGCCGATCCGCAACGGGGCCCAATCCGCGAAGATCAAGCTGGACATGGGCGAGATCATCGTGGAGCGCCGCATTACCCCAAAGGGCACCACCCTGGAGATCACCGCAGCCGAGACCGGGGTGCTGATCAAGCCGCCGCAGACCTTTCTCTCGGCCCTCCTGGGGTCCCTGTCCTTCGACCCGACAGCGTTTGAGAGGATGGACGCCAAAGCGCAGTACGAGGCTTTGCGCAAGGTGGTGAAGCTCGAGGTCGACCTGGAGCTCTTGAGCGCCCAGAACGAGGCCGACTTTGCCCGGCGTACCGATGTCAACCGCGACGTCAAGACGCTGGAGGCGAGGCTTGCGGCCATGCCGATTCCCGCCCCGGACCTGCCGGCCGAGCCGATTGACCAGAGCGAGCTGCTGGATGAGATGCAGGCGGCCACCGACCACAACCAGATGGTGCAGACGCGGATCAAGGAGCGCGATGACCTGCTGCTGCGCGCGGGCCTGTATCAGGCGCAAGCCGCCAAGCTCCGAGAACATGCGGCCCTCCTGCGCGAGCAAGTCGCCGCACAAGAGCGGGAAGCCGACGAAAACGACGCTCAGGCGAAAGTGCTGGCCGAGCGCCACACCAAAGCGAGCGTTCCAGATCCTATCGACACCGCGGAGCTGCGCCGCCGCTACGACAATGCCGGGGAGGCCAACCAGCGCATCGGCGCGGCCAAGGCCCGCCGGGTGCTCCAGGGCGAGCTGCAGGCCGCCCAGAAGCGCGCAGCCGCCCTCACCGACGCCATGGCGTCCAGGGAGACGGCCAAGCGCGAGGCGATCGCCAAGGCGGAGCTGCCGGTGCCTGGGCTGGGATTTGGGGAGGGCATCGTCACCCTGAACGGCATTCCCTTCAAACAGGCCTCCACCGCAGAGCGGTTGCGGGTCTCCGTGGCCTTGGCGATGTCCAGCAAATCGCCCATCCGGATCCTGCGCATCGAGCACGGCAACGATCTGGACGAGAATTCCCTTGCCCTGATCGCAAAGATGGCCGCCGAGAAGGGCTGGCAAGTGTGGTTGGAAAGGGTCGAACAAAGCGGCAAGGTGGGTGTGACGATCGTGGACGGCGAGGTTTCGGCGGTGAACGGGGTGCCGGTCACTGTGTAGCTAGGCGCACTGAGCGGCAATTCTAGGTAAAACGGAGAAGCAATGGACGATAACGTGACCATCACGATCAACATGGACCAGAAGTGCGCCGAGTGCGGTAAGCCGGGCGTGCTTCCGAATCAGGTTTGCCTGAAGTGCTTCATGAAGGCGATGGACCAGAAGCCGATGAAATCGTCGCAAGGGCAGGCCCTTTTGAAGAAGTTAGCGCCGCCGCAGCGCCGCGGAGGAAAGTGATGACCAGCGAGCAGGAGATACGCAACCTTCAGGAGCGCATCATCGCACTGTTGGTTGATCCACTGGCCGCTCGCATGGTCGAGCACGTATGTGACTTAGCGGTTGAGCATATCGCCGCCGCGCAAACGTGCGCGACGTTAGGTTGAACTACCAATCAATGAGGGAAGTTGTGCAACGCAGACCGCAGAGTAGGACGACGAGGGAACAATCCGCATGACAGCGCGACGTTGGGGTAATCCGGGTCGGCGGGAACGAGAGGCTGGAAAACGTCATAGACGTGCCCGCGCTTGGAATTCAAGCATGGGAGCGGTAGCCGTTCCGTTGAAGCTCGGTTCCAAACACCTGACCCGATATTATCGCCGCTGGAATGCTCTTATTGTGGCCGAGTCTGAAAAACGGGCAAAGGGTGCTCCGGAGAACGGTTGACTGCATCATGAGCCTGCGCACTGCACAACTTCCCTCGCCAATCGAGGAATTAACGAGGATAGTCTACAAAGCCCCGACAGCGGGGAAATGTTTTTTAACGAAAGCAGCGGCGATAAAAGCCGAGGCTCGCGCAAGGATACAAGCGCGACATCCCACGAAGTGTAGCTACGACGAACCTGACACCGGGTATAGTGAACCGGGGTTTCATTGGAGTCATCTACCAAGGAGTGACGTGCTGTATCGGCGCATGTGCAGGCTGGTAAAAGCCGCGCTATATAGCGCGCAATGGGCAGACGGGCGCGCGAACGGAAGGAGAGCAGGAAATGACAAATAGCACCAACCTTCGCGTTGACCCGCACGCGCTCAAGCTGGCGCAGAAGTTTATCAACGACGCAGACGCACGGGGCGAACTCAAAGCATGGCTGGTGAAACTTGACCTGCTTCTGCTGGCCGATATGATCGACGAAGCCTTCACCGTCAGCCGTGAGCTGATCTGGCTGCACGAGGCCCTGCGCACGGGGCTGGTACTGGCGCAAGTCTGCCGCACGCCCGGTCCTTACATAGCCCCAATGGTGCCGTGGGAGCAGTTGCCATCTGGCACGAAGCTCTACGCCGCCCCCGCTGCAGCCGAACCGAATTTCGATGGACTATGCTACCTAGTCCAGTATCGCCGCAAGGCTGGAATGGACGTATGGCACAACATGGCGGCCTTCGATGTGGAGCCCGTGGCTGATCGCTATGCAGCCGCTTGCGGTAAAGATGATCTACCATGGGAGTATCGTGTAGTCTATGTTGCTGAGGAGACGAACGATGCCTGATGAAGCTGCCTATTGGAATGAAAAATATGCCGCAGCCTGCGAAGAGCGGAGGCCATTCATCCAACTTCGCCCCCGCCTCTTCATCGACGGTGATCAGTGGTGTGCTCTGTATGGGGAAAATCTGCAGGATGGTGTAGCTGGCTTTGGAACCTCACCCGAGGCTGCGGCTTGGGATTTTGATAAGCAATTCTGTGTAGCACTCCCGAGAAAGGAACCAGACGGTGATTCTTGGGAGACACGAATGCCCGCGTTCGGGCAAAAGCAGGTCGATCTAGACAGCAGGCCGCCGGTTCCTGCAGAGGAGGAGAACGATGGCTGACAACGATACAAGAAATCATCAACGCATCGCCGAGCTTGAGGGCGAGAATACCGACCTAAAGGCGGCACTCAATACTTCCCGTGCCTGTACTAGAGAACGTGACCAACGGTGCCAGGTGCTTGAGGCCGGGCTCACGGCAGTGAGCACACTAATGAACGAGAGCGATGGCGTCGCCGGCTTACACCGTAATGGCGACGTGGCACCGTGGAGCGAGCTGCGTACCGGCGGCCGTTTCGAATCATGGTTGCTTGACTTCGATGCTACCCTCGCCGAACCGAACGCTGCCGGGCAGAGTGAGGGCACGCAGGGACAGGGTGAGGAAGTTGCGCGGGCCGCCCCCGCCACAGTCCCCGGCCGACCCGCTGCCCCGGCGGCGTCTTTTATCGTTGCTGCTGGTGCGCTTGCAGACGAATATGACTGTCCGATTCACGGGAAGCTCGGCAGTACCAGTTGCCCGCGATGCTGAGGAGAAGAACGATGGCCGATCCTAGGGTGAGCGAGACCGTGCTTAACTTGGCGCGCGGTATCGTGGCGGCCGAAGGTTTCTACACGCAGGCTGCGGTATCGGTTGCTCAAGCATTGCTCGCCTTGCAGCGCCCACTGTGCCCAGACCGACCTGCTGCCACGGCGGCTCCACTCGCCGCCGAGCTGGAGCAGTACATCCCCGACCTGCGGGGCCGGGTAGACCTGCCGGCGGAACTGGTGCGGCGCGTTATCAACGTGCTGCGGGCGCCATGACACCTGAAGAGCGCCACATGGCCCGCGTAGCGTCGGTCGGCTGCATCGTGTGCCTTGCCATCCTCGGTAGGTCATGGGTTCCGGCAACCGTGCATCATTGCTTCGATAGCAGTGATCGCAGCGACTTCTTGACCATTCCGCTTTGCTACGAGCATCACCAAGGCGCCAACGGTTTCCACCGTCTCGGTGAGCGCACCTTCAACCTGCGCTACAAGACCAGCGAGCGGCGCCTGCTCGGGCTTACGCTGCACCAGATGGAATTGCGGAGAGGACCATGAGTCCAGACTTGGTAGACGTTGCAGAAGGCGTCGCGACGGCGGCTGTTCCTGACCTGCCTGAAGTTTTGTTAATCGAGATCCCTGGCGTTCCGGTCCCAAAGGGCCGCCCGAAGTTTCGCAGCGTGCACACCAAGGCCGGCGCGAATTTCACCACCACCTACACCCCAGCAAAAACACGCGACTACGAGAACTTGGTGAAGATGGCGGCAGGCGAGGTAATGAGGGGCCGGCCTCCTCTCACCTGCCCGCTGGAGCTGGAGCTGGAGCTGCACCTCCCGATCCCTGCGTCCTGGTCGAAGCGCAAGCAGGCCGCCGCGGCGTGCGGGGCGATCCGGCATACCAAGAAACCGGATGCGGACAACTGCCTCAAGAGCGTAAAAGATGCCCTGAATGAAATCGTCTGGAAGGACGACGCCCAGGCGGTGCGGATCGTGCTGTCGAAGCACTACGCCACGGTGGCACGCGCAATCGTGCGCATCAAGCGAGCGTCCGGAGAGTCGGCCTGATTGCAGGGTGGAATTACAATATGGAGATCCATTTGAGTCGGAATAAGCAGTTGATCCTGACCTTCCGTTATCGCGTACTACCGCTGAAAAGCCAGCATCGTGCGCTGGAGCGGTTGTGCGAGTCGCAGCGCGCGCTCTACAACGCAGCGCTGCTGGAGCGCATGGATTGCTACAGCAAGACTGGCAATACACGCAGCTACATTGACCAATGCAAGGCGCTCACGCAATGCCGAGAGGAATTGACTGACATGCGCGTGTTACCCGCCAACCTCCAGCGCTGGACACTGAAGCGACTCGATGATGCGTTCCATGGATTCTTCCGACGACTGAAGGCACGCGACGGCAAGGCTGGCTTCCCGCGATTCCGCAGCAATAGCAGATGGGACGCCTTCGGCTTCGCGCAGTTCAGCGGGATTCGTTTCGATGGCAAGCGCCTTCGCTTCTCTGGTATGCCTGGTGGGCTCAAGGTGCATCTGCATCGGCCGCTGCCAGAGCATCCTGATATTCGCTCCTGTGTATTTCGGCGCGATGGCCTAGGCTGGCACGTATGTTTGGCAGTCGCCGTCGCACCCGTCGAAAAGCGCGTGGTCGAAACAGAGGTAGGCGTCGATCTTGGCCTGAAGGTGTTCGCCTATTGCAGCGATAACGTAGTTATCCCTAACCCACGTATCGCGCGGCGTGCCGAGAAAGAACTGCGTTTGCGTCAGCGTGCTCTCGCTCGATGCAGGCGTGGCAGTAACCGCCGCCGCAAGGTGCGCGAACGCGTCACGAAGTTGCATCGCAAATTAGCTGATACGCGTAATACGTGGCTGCACCAGCAGTCCGCAGCACTCATTAGACGCGCCGATCTGATCGTGGTCGAGGATTTGCAGGTTAGGAACATGGTTCGTCACCCGACTCTGGCGCGCTCGATAGCAGACGCATCATGGTCAAAGTTCGTCTCGATGCTGGCCTATAAAGTTGAAAAGACTGGTGGGCACCTGATTCGAGTCGATCCGAGAAATACTAGTCAGAAGTGCTCGGGTTGCGGTGAGTTGGTCACGAAGTCACTCGCTGTTCGGACGCATGCCTGTACGTCGTGCGGTCTAGTACTTGATAGGGACTACAACGCCAGCTTGAACATTCTGCGCGCCGGGATTGGCGCGCGGGCGCTTAACGTGATCGGATTACGATGAGCGTGCGCCCGGAAACACATACTAGCTCCGATGAGAGAGCTAAGTATGTAAATCCCCAAGCCCCTGACGAGCACATCCAGGCGATGCTGGAGGCGATCGACAAGACCGGCCGCGAGCACGCCCGCGCGAAGACTTATGCGGCACGTCTCAAAGACCAGCGCGAAATCACACTGGCCACCATCATGCGGATCAAGGAAACCGAAGGGGTCGCGGCGGTGGCGAAGCAGAAACGCGAAGCGTTACTGCACCCCATGTACCGCGACGTGCTGGAGCGCTACTACCAGGCGATCGAGGAGGAAGTCAACGCCCGCACGGCGGCCGAGAATGCCGTGCGACTATTCGAGGGGTGGAGGACCGCAGAAAGCACGCAGCGTGCGCTGATCCGCGGCGGCGCCTAACGCCGGAACTTCCGCACCGTCGCCATCTCGTCGATCACTGGCGGCAACACGGCGACCGGCGCGGCGCGCACCGGAGGCAGAGGCTTGTCTTTCGTGAGACACCACTTCTCCCCTAGCAGCGTCTTCGCGCGTTCCAGCCTTTCGATTCGCCGCGCGCCCTGGTTCGCCTCCATCGTCCGATACCAGGACGCGGGCGGGATTGCGTTCGGCCCGGATCGGTCTACCTTCGGCGCTGGCGGGATGTCGATGACCAGTGGGTCGCCCACGTCTCCCCGCCATAGCTTTCCTATCGCGTCAAGCAGCTTCATGGTGTTCACTCCGACAGAATTGCAAAGCGCCCGATGTATAAGCTGTTCGGATCCTCGACCGGCAAGGGCGCGCGGGTGAGCGTCGCCTTGCCTTGGCTGCGCGCGATGGGATTGCCCACGACGTATTGCTCGTTCTTGCTGTAGAGGTTAACCATCAGCACTTCCTGACGCCCAGGATAATGCTCCAGGGACCCACCGGACTCAATGTACGCTTTCACCGCCTGCGCAGCGGCAGGATCGTTTGTGCTCCCGACGCTCCACGCTTCCGACGCGAACGCCACTATATCGAACTCGGCCAGCTTTGCGCGAATGATGTCGGCCACAAGGTTCTTTCCGTTGGGACCATTCATTAGCGGCGCGACGCTGAGCGATTCTGGAAACTCAAGCCGGCCTTCGCGGAGCGCTACGCAGAACACCATTGCGCTATGCTCCATGCCGTCGGTGATAATTCGCTCCGCACCGTCTTGGATCACGGCCAGCAGGGCCGCGAAGTGCTCGCGGGTAACGGAATTGTGGCATGGGTTCATGCTGGCCTCCCCATCGCATGTTTGTAATCCTCGACGACAAGCGCTAGATGCGGGCGCAGGTTGCACAGCGCTGTGGCGAGGTTGCGGCGTTCCACGCCGGCTAGCCGGGCGGCGTCCGTATTGCGGTAGTCGAAGGCGAGCACCAGGGTACAGGCCATGCGCATCGACGTATGCAAGCGGCTCAAATCGAGCGCCGCCTCGATCACTTGGCAGCGGTCCAATTTCGGCAGTGCGTTCAGCTCAAGGTCCATGCTCTTGTTCTCCTGTAGGTGAGCCGGGCGAGGTCCGCCTCGGCTTCGCTGTTGCACACCGGGCCGCGAACGCGCTCCTTCCCCCGCAAATCTATGACGACCGGGTAATAGAGTCCAGCCTCGGTTTGGCGGATCTGGATGCGCTCGTGGCCCAGATTCGGGTTCATCCGGCGCCGGAAGAGCCTACTGCGCATTTATTTCCCCGCCAGAATGTCGCGAAAGGCGCCGTCGATGGCCTGTACGACGCCCTGGTCGATGGCCGTAAGCACGTCGCGCAGCTCCTCTGGCACGCGCTCCACGCTGCCGTCCTGGCGGACCTTGAACGCGCCGGCATCGAACAGGCCGGCCCCGCCAGCGGTGACTTTGAAGACACGCCCAGAGATGGCCCCGTTCGCGTGCTCGTGCTGCTCGGCACTGAGCAGATACAGCCTCCCATTGTGTTTGAACAGGTTGTCGCCGCCCGCACCCCCGGTGTTGCACCTTGCTACCCAACTAGCGAGCGTGGCCTGGGCTGGCGTGCGTGGCTCTTGCGGGTTGAGCAGCAGGGATTTCAGGAATTCGATGTTCATGGTTTGCCCTCTCCCTCTGGAAGCGCCCGGATGGCGGCGGTAAACAGCTGGGCCCGCGCGTCAGAGCGATCCCAATGTTGGAGCGCCTGCTGGCGAGTGAACGGCCCCCGGCAGCCCGCGCTCAACCGGCCGTCGCGCAGCAGCACTAGGGCCCAGGTGCTAAACGCGATTACGCGCCCGAGCGCGGGGAAGCTCGCGCCCTCGTCCTGCACGTAGAGCCTGCCGTCCACCTCGGTGAGCGTCTGGCACAGCGCCATATTTTCATTCGTGATGATGATGTTCATTTTCCACCTCAGAATAGGTTGAGAATCCGGCCCGCCACGACCATGATGTCGTAGCCCAGGCCCGCGCGTCAGAGCGATCCCAGCAGCGCGCGAGCATTCGCCTCGTGCCCGATGCTGTGTGATCGGATAATGTCGCGCAGCGCCTCCACGAGCCGCGCGTTGACTGCGCGCAGGCTGGCATTTTTGGCGAGCACTGCGCCAAAGTCATTGTCGAGCGCTTTTTGAATTTCTGCTACCTGATCACGACTTAACTTCATTTCATACCTCCTTTTCTGTTGCTGACATGTGCTCAGTCAGTTCTCCCCACGGGATAATCATCCCCTAACTAAGCCTGTGATGGCGCCGTTCGCCTGTTCGTGGTATTCGATGCCGATCACGTAGACGTGCCCGTCGTGATGGAATAGGTTGTCCCCGCCGATGCCGGCATTGCACTTCGCGACCCAGGACGCAAGCGTTGCCTGCGCCGGCGTGCGGGGAGTTTGTGGATTGAGCAGCAGGGATTTCAGGAATTCGATGTTCATCTGGCCTCTCCTCGGCGATTCCGCCGTCCGATCTCGAACCCCGCCCCGACGCAGGCCAGGCAGAGCAGCAGTAGGATGGCGGCGAGATCCCCGGCGGCGTGGCAGATTAGGGCGGTCATACGCCGCCACCGATTGCACGCAGAATCGATCCGCGCCATCCTGCAGCGCGGGCTTGTCGAATGTGTGCGCGGGCCGATGCGACCCGTTCGCCGTATTTGCTGACCGTTTGCCGGGCGTTGCTCGCCCGCGTCGGGTGGCGAAATCTGCGGACCTGTTGATGGCGGGCGCGGAAAAACGATAGCGCGATCAGCGCGTGTTTGAGAGCCGGGCTCATACCTCCTCCCCGCAGTGACCGCATCGTCCGGTCCCGGGCTCGGCCTCGTGTCCGGTTGGGCATAAGCATTCCTCCTCGGGCTCATCGGACTCGTGGTCCGTGTTCTCCCCGATTTCGATTTCGATGTGGTTTAGGATGCGCCGATAGTGCAGGGGGTGATGCGCGCACGCGTCTTGCATTGCGAGTTCGATCATGTCACGCAGTTCGTCCCCCTCGCAACCCTCGCGCAGATGCACGGCGCACCGGGCCAATAACCCGATCGCCCCGAGGTAGCGCATGTATAGCTGCATGTGGTATCTAGCGTTCATTTTGCTATCTCCTCTGCCCGCTACGGGCGGGCGGTTGTCACTGGTGCATGCGTTACGGACATGAGTTTATTCGAGACGTTCCGGACCCGTCAACATTTATTTTGCATGCGTTAGTTAGTGAGTGCTCACTCAAAGTATTTTAGGCACGCATGCACAAATACCTTGAACTAACTCATGCAATCGCATCTAATCCGGATGCGGGGCGCGTTTTGCGTTCGCCGCATCCATCCAATAACAGAGGGGTAACTCCATGACCGAAGCAGTTAAAAGCCTGTCCGCAGGATCACGCGCGGCGGCCGATGTTGGCCTGCTTTTGCGCGCGCGCAATCCGCTTATCGTGATTGTGACGCGAGAGGAGGGGCGCGTGGAACGTCTTTTGATGGAACCCGCGCAAGCGGCGCAATACGAGCCGCGCTTCTGGGATTGCGCGACCGGCGTCACCGACTATAGCGGGCAGCCGCGCGAGGGCGGGGAACGCTACACGGACCCCGCGAACGTGCTGGCCGCGATTCGGGATTCTCGCGCGCGTCAAGTCTGGATCCTGCGCGACCTTTCGCCGTGGCTGCGCGACCCGTCCGTCTTGCGGGCGCTGCGCTCGCTTGCCCGTAGCCTGCCGCTGGCGCCACGAGACGAGGCGCGCGCGGTGATTCTGATTACGCCGGTGAACGAGGTTCCGCCGGAGCTGGCCGGACATGCAATCGTGATTGAATGGCCGCTTCCCGATCGTACCGAGATTGCCGAAATCCTCGATGCGGCCATCGCTGCGCTGCCCGATGCGGTCCGCGAGAGTGCGGCGCCGAACGGGGCGCGCGATGCCGCAATCGATGCGGCAGTAGGACTATCGGCCGAAGAAGCGCAATCGTGCTACGCGAAATCGCTGGTCAGCATGCGGCGCATTGATCCGGTGGCGGTGGCGAGCGAAAAGCGCCGCGTGATCGCGCGGGAAAAGGTGCTCGAATGGTTCGACCCGCTTCCCGGCGGGCTGGATGCAGTCGGCGGGCTGGATGCGTTGAAAGGGTGGCTGCAGGCGCGCCGCGCCGCGTTCGGGCCGCGTGCGCGTGCCTACGGCCTGCCGGCGCCGAAAGGCTGCCTGCTCGTTGGCGTGCCGGGCTGCGGCAAGAGTCTGACCGCGAAGGCGATCGCTACCGCATGGGGAATGCCGCTCCTGCGCCTGGACTTGGGCGCGCTGAAATCGAAATGGGTAGGCGAGAGCGAGGGCAACATCCGCAAAGCGCTGAAGGTCGCGGAAACCGTCGCGCCCTGCGTGCTGTGGCTCGATGAGATCGAGAAGGCGCTCGCCGGTGCGACGCAAGGCGCGGCCGATGGCGGCGTGAGTAGTGACGCGCTGGGCGCGGTGCTCAGCTGGATGCAGGACCGCGCGGGCTCCGTGTTTGTGGTGGCAACCGCGAATGATGTCAGCGCGCTACCGCCGGAGCTGTTGCGCAAGGGCAGGTTTGACGAGCTGTTCTTTGTGGACCTGCCGAACCAGACCGAGCGCGGCGCCATCCTGCGCGCAGCCCTCGCCGCGCACGGCCGGCGGGAGCGGGCGACGGACCTGTCACTTGACCTGGTCGCCGGACAGACGGCGGAATTTACGGGCGCGGAGCTGGCGGCGCTGGTCCCGGATGCGCTGTTCGCCGCCTTCGCCGATGGCGAGCGCGAAATCACAACGGCAGACCTGCAGGCCGCCGCCGCCGCCACCGTGCCGCTTGCCCGTACCGCGCCCGAGAAGATTGAAGCCGTGCGCAAGTGGGGTAAAGGCCGGGCCCGCCCCGCGAGCACGCCGAGCGAAGCCGCCCCCGCGAGCACCGCGCGGCGCCTGGACATCTAATCCAACCGAGGAAAGGAACTACCATGACCGCAATCAGCGTCTTGAAACCCGGGCTGCTCGTCAGCCTGAAAACCAGCGTCCGGGGCGGCGTGAACTATCGCCGCGTAGACCTGGAGTCCGATCATACCGACGAGAAGGGCGCGCGCGTGGCGCGCTGGGAAACCCTGCGCGAAATCCCGGACCCCGCCGAATTCGAGCGCGCGCACGCCGCCCGCGGCAAGGCGCGCTCCCTGGTCGCGGGCGTGTGCTGCCCGTCCTCCTTCGGCCTGCTCTGCCCGAGCGATAAGGAAGTCGAACTCAAGGCGGCGATCGAGGAGGCGCGCAGCGTCACCCGCGCGCACAACGCCGCCGCCGTGTTGACGCAGGTCAGCGTGTACGTGCTGATGGGGCGTATCGCGCAAACCGACGAGGAGGCCGCGCGCGCCATCAGTGCCGAGCTGCGCGAACTGCTCGAGCAGATGCAGGCCGGCATCACGGCCGCGGACCCGGAGGCCATCCGCGAGGCCGCCAACAAAGCCCGCGCGCTGGGCGGTATGCTGTCCGCTGAGGTGGCCGGCAAGGTGTCCGCGGCCGTCAAAGAGGCGCGTGACGCCGCCCGGCTGATCGTGGCGAAGGTCGAAAAGGCCGGCCTTACCGCAGCGGACGTCGTGAAGGTGTGCAGCGTGCAAGCAATCGAGAGCGCGCGCTTCGCCTTCCTCGATCTGGAGGAGGCCGAGGCCGAGGCGCAACCGATCGCCGCGCGCCCGGTGGAAATACAGGCCGAAGAGGAACCCGCCCCGGCGCAGCAAGCCGGTTCGATGTCCCTGCCGTTCGCGTTGGAGGTGTGACATGCCCTGCGACAGTCAAGCCCAATTCCAGACCCAGACCGGCAAAGAGCGGATGCGCGCGGCCCTCGCGCGGCTCGATGCGCAGCTCGCCGATGGCAGCGCGCAAGCGGTGATCGGCGCGGCCGGCGGCATCGCCTTCCGCGGGTGGCGCGAGAACCCCGGCATCACGGACCTATGCGCTTATCGCAAGCTGTCCGCCGCGAACAGCCCGGCGCTACGCCGGGCGCTGGCCCGGGCCGAGGTCACCAGCGGGCGCAAGCTCGACCCGCGCGCCCTCGCCGCCGGCACGCACAGCCACGACGGCGGGCATTCGTGGGGACACCATGAGCACGGCGGCGCGCGCGTGGTGCTGCTCGCCGTCCTGACGCTCTTTGCCGGCGTCCTGGTAGCGCACCCCGGTCACGCCGCGCCCGCCGTACATGCGCATGACCTCGGCGGGCTCGCGGTCCTGGTGGCCGCCCTCGCGTGCATCGCGCTCGCCTGCTACCTGGATCGCACCCGCTGCTGATTCCCCTGCCGGCCGCCCCCTAGGCCGGCTTCAGCCCGGACAGCTCCCCCACGCTGCCCGGGCTTTTTTTCGCTCGATGCGGTATGCTCACATCTGCATGTGATCACTCACTCACCTAGGAGAGCGAAATGAAAGGTGGAATGCCGGGAAAGGCAATGAGCAATACCCAGGTCATGACGAGCCACGGCAAGCCCCATTGCGGTGTAGTGAATCAGGGCGGGAGTATGGGTCGCGGCGCGCGCATGGATCCGCCGAAGGGCGCCAGCCAGCCCGCGCAAGGCAAGGCCTCGAAGCAGACCCGCAACAGCCCCAGCAATCGCGCATGAGCGGCCCGGGAGGCCTGGTCGACGCCACAGGCCGGCCGATAATCGGCGCCGCGCACGCGCCGCAGCTCGCCGTCGTGCGGGACAACCCGCTCCCCTGCCTAGAGGGCGTGGAGCTGGCGCGCATCCGCAGGAGCGGCAACGAGCGGGTAATAGGGTGGCGCGTCAGCCTGAAGCTGCGGATCAGCCCCGCCAAGGGCAAGGCCATGGCCTTCGACTTCCCGGTGGGCGCCCACGCCCGCGACGTGGCCAAGGCTTTCCGGATCTACGCCGACGGCTTAGACTCCCTCGCATCCGAACAGGAACAGGGACAAGCCCATGGCGAAAAAGAAGGAAACGACCCGAGCACAAGCGAAGCTGGACGAGGACTTGCGCCGGTTAATGTTCGGCTCAGCCGCATCCGAGCCCTCTTCGCCCGCCTCCTCGGCCGCTGAGCCGGCGCCCGCCGGCGGCATCGAATCGCCGGGGGCGCAATCCGGACCGGATGCCGCCTGGATCGCCCAGGAGCGCGCCCGCATCGCCGAGGTATCCCAGGATCAGGACCCCACGCAGGACGCAGCCAGCGTCGTCCTGGGCGGCGCACCGGGCGAAAAAAAGGAAGGGGAACCCGACCTACAGCCGGATACAGCCCTAAGCCTACTCACAGTGTCAGCCGGGGCGCAGCCCCCCTCCCTCGGCGCGCTCCACGCGCCAGGGGACAGCCCCATCGAACTCCCCCCAAGACTCCTAGACCCCCTCACCCCTCGCGAGCATGCCGCCGCCAGACACCTCGCAAGCGGCGTTTCCTGGCAGTTAGCACTCACTTACGCAGGCTATGGCCCGCGCTCAAACCTCCGCGATCAACAGCCACCGTCGAGAATTCGACAGGCCGCCGAGTGGATTATGCAGCGCGCCGCCTCCCTCTGCGCGGTCTCGCCCGAATGGATCCTGGCTCAAACGCTCGCTCTCTACGCGCGGGCTACTCAGGCTGAGCCTGTTTTGGACCGCAAAGGCCACCCCACGGGCGTTTGGCGCTTCGACGGCGCGACCGCGCGAGCGTGCCTGGAAATGCTTGGGAATCAACAGGGTATGTTCCGCCAGAAGGGCGGCAGCATCGCCGTCAGCGACGTCGCGACGCTCCTTCAGGCGGTCGCGGCGAAGGGCAGGCCGGCGCTCCCGGCTGAGCGCGGGAGGACCTTCGATCAGCTGCCAGGTCCGAAGGCTACGGAGTAGTGCGCCGCAGCAAGCTGCTATATGCCACGGTTATATCGCCGTAGCTGCGTGTTAATGCGCAAGCCATTGATGTATAATGAGTAGCGCAATATGTGTATTATGACAAAAAGGTGTAACAACGTGACGAATCAACGCCTTCCCTTATTCCATTCCGAGCTTCGCCGATTCGAGCGCAAGATAGAGCGCGTGCCGTTCTGCACGTGCTGGTTCTGGGTGGGGGCGCTTGGCGCGAGAGGTTATGGTGCGACCGCGGGCTATGAGCAGCTCGCGCACCGGGCGTCCTGGCGGTTCCACTTCGGCCCCATCCCAAAGGGCATGCAGGTCCTTCACCGCTGCGATATCCCCTCTTGCGTCAATCCCTTACATCTCTTTCTCGGCACCCAAGCCGACAACATGCGCGACAAGGTGAGCAAGGGCAGGCAGGCGCGCGGACCAACGCATGCTGCAGCGATCATGAACGGACGCGGCGCTCACGCATAACGCAGCGCGAAGGCGCCGGCCCGAGGGGGTACCGGCAGTCAGCCAGGCCGGCCCCCCGCCCCCGCCCGCGTCTACAGTACCGTCCAGCCGCAGATTTTTTCCGTTTTCAAGGTCCGGACAGGGGTTGAGGTTTGGCCTGATCCGGGTATGGGGGAGTCGAATGCTGAAAAAAATTTTGGCTGCGCTGGGCGAATAGGTGGTTTTGGGTGAGTCTAACGGTTAGACTTACGTAGATGGACTGGCCAAGATGCAGGATCTGCGAGACGAGGCACAACCCGAGGTTCACGTGCCCGCATGAGGCGTTGGCGAGGATAGGGCAACCGAGTGAGTTGCTGAGACCGAAATTGACTCCTGAACGGCCCGCGATTACTGCCCCAAAAAAACGGAGAAAGCGCGGGACGTTTGACCGGACGAAGTATCAGCGGGAGTACATGCGCCGACGGCGGGCGGGCCTTCCGGCGAAAAAGGGGGTGCCGTGACCGAGTACGGCTGGTGGCGCGGGGAAGGTCCAGACGGGAACAAACACGTCATTCCGCTGGATGACCTTCGACCGCACGACGCGGTCAAGCGGTGCTGGTGCGACCCAGACTGCCCGGAGAGGTGGTTGGTCGTGCACAACGCCCTGGATGGGCGTGAGGATTTCGAGTCAGGGAGGAGATTGCCATCATGACCCAGGCTGAATTGGAGACCGACGACGAGCTGACCGAACGTGCGGCGAAAAAAGTGTGGCCGGAACACCGGATCGGGCCGCCTGAGGGGTGGAACAAACCCATCTTGCGCGAGGGCATCCTTCCGGAATGCTGGAATGCCACCTGGTACAAACGCGGGCCGTTATTTGAGGACTGGACCTGCGGGCGCTGCATGGGGTGGGATCCACTCCATAACCGAAGCGACGCCTTCCAACTGCTCGAGCTGTTGCGCCCCCGCGTTCGGCCGGCTCCTATAGACGCTTGGGCGGTATCAGCAACGCCGGGTGGTGATGAAATCGTCACCACCGACCTGAAGCGCGCGATCGTCCTGTGCGCCGCGGCGCTGCCGTGAGGGCCTCACTGGAGCGCCTGCGCGCATTACCCTACGTGACGCACGTCGAGCCGATGCGCTACCCCGCCTGGGGGTGCGATGCCATGCGCTTTCTGGTGCACGACGGCAACCGCACGAAATTCGTAAGCCTTCCGCGCGCGCAGCTCGCAGGAGCGGTCAGTTTGGCGCGGCACACGCTGCGGAAGATGAGGAAAGAATGCTCCCCGCGATGAGAATTCCGGCCTGGTTCCACACCACCATCGAAGTCCCGCGCGGGAGCCTTGTGCCGAGGCGCGCGCTCGTTACAACTGGACGCACCGGTGAGGCAGCCTTTCTCGTCATCCGGCTGCCGGTATTCCAACATTGGCGGGTCGATCAACCGTTTGATATCGACGAGATCCACTGGCGTTGGCAACAGCTTCACTTGACTTGGCTGGAAAACCGCGGATGGGCACTGCTCTACCTGGACACCGAGGAGGAGCCAACCGTTCGTTGGAGCCGCATAGCGCGCTGTGCAGAACAAGGAGGGGAATGATGTGGCCTGCCGAAATGAAGCTTTCCGCACATGACTTTTCGGCGCTGACGCCGGGGCAGATGCGCGACCTGATTGTCGAATACCAACACCACAGCCCCCTCGTGCGCGCGCTCATGATAGGGGGCTACCACCACCACGAGAACACCCTGGATACGCTCACCAAGATCGCGTTTGCGGCCCTGCAACGCGTGGAGGTGCTCGAGCAGGCGACGCTGGACGCCATCAACCTCCTTCCGGCGCCGCCCATCATCGTCTGCCAGGACTGCGCGGTACCTATCGATTCTAAAAATAATCCGTAAGGGCGATGACCGTTCCACGTGGAACACAGCGAAAGTAAGCGGTCACTATCACGATTTCCCTACACACTGTCGCTTGACAACGGTCGCCGAGTAACGACATAGTTCGACCTGCCTACGTAATCGCCCGTACAAACAACCCGAAAGGCGAGATCCCATGCAAGAAGAGCAACACGCGCTCGCCGGAGCGCGCCTTCCGTCTGTCCCCAACCTCCCCACCCTGACCGAGCACCGGCGCCGCAGCGACCTCGCCTACCTGACGCAGTTGATGCGCATCACCATGGGCTCGGTCGCCGCCGCCGCCCGGCTGGCCGGCCGCCACCGCACCGAGTTCTACCGCACCCTGGTGCGTGCTGGCGTCAATCCCAAGGCCTTTCGCGAGCCGCTGGGATGAGTCGCAGCCAGTGGTGGCGGCGCCAGCGTCTGGCAGAGGCCAAACCCCTGCTCAAGGCGCTGATGGCCGACGGTCTGATCCAGGGCGAAATCGGGCAGATGGTCGGCGTTACCCCGAGCATCGCCGAATCCACGGTCTACAACTGGCTCGCCGGTCGCGCCTACCCGACCGAGGCGCAGCTGTGCCAGATCATCCGCCTGCACGAGATCCGCGGGCTGGCGATGCCGAAAAAGGCCACACATGGCCGGTGAGTGGATCAAAATGCGGGTGGACCTTCAAAATGATCCCGCGGTGTTTCGGATCGCCGAAATCCTGAAGATCGACAACTTCACGGCAATCGGGGCCCTTCACGCTTTCTGGTCCTGGTGCGACCACCACGCTGTAGACGGTCATGTAGACGGTGCAGCGTCGTCAACTGTTGACGCGGTGTTGCGAATTCCTGGATTTTCTGGCGCGCTGAAGGCCGTCCACTGGATCGAGGTCGGCGACGGCTACATCGCCATTCCACACCACGATCGCCATAACGGCGAGAGCGCAAAGGAAAGAGACTTAAAAAACAAGCGTCAAGCGCGTTGGAGAGAAAAAAGAAGAGACGCTACGGTAGACCACCAACCATCTACCGATGCGTCTACAGTACCGTCTACAAGAGCGTCTACCAGAGAAGATAAGATAAGAGAAGAAGAAAAGAATAAAGAAAAACCTTATGACCTCCGGTCATTGTCGGGCTCACCGCCCGACGCCCCCCCGCCACCTGTGGATAAGTCCAACGGCGCCGGCAAGCGCAACACCGTACTACCCTACCTCGCGGACGCCGAGGCCGTGCTCAGCTACCTGAACGCCACCGCTGGCCGCAATTTCCCGTTCCGGGGGCCAGGCGGGGATCTCACGCCGAACGCAGTCACCGTCGTTCAGCGGCTCAAGGAAGGCTACACGGCCGAGCAGTTGCGCGAGGTCGTGCTGCTCAAGGCCGAGAAGTGGCGCGGCGACGAAAAGATGGCCGAGTACCTGCGACCTCAGACGCTGTTCGGAAAACAGAAATTTTCGCAATACGTGGGAGAACTCGGCAATGGCTGACATCGATCTTTGCCCGCGCTGCCAAGAACCGCTGGCGAACGCGGACGCGAAGTCCTGTAAATGCGGTTGGCGCCGCCGCGCGCAGCCAAACGCAAAGCGCTTCGAGCCGCGGATCTTCCGGCCATGCGCGCACATGACATGTGGCCGCGAAGCGATCGCCGCGATCAAGGCGCCGACCGGCTGGGCACATGTTTGCTACGAGCACTACCTCGAGCACCAGACGCGCGAGGCCGTCGCGTGGAATCAGGCGCGCGGCATCGTCACGACCGAGGATTGCATCCGCAATTGCCGCAATCTCGCAGGGCTGACGCGGCGGTTGATTACGCTGCCGGCCGAGCGCGAGGCTGGCCAGGACGATGAGGAGCGCGCATGAGCGATCTCCTGAAGGCCCTTCCGATCAAAACCATACCGAAGGAGGACTGAGATGGAACCCGACGTCTTCGCGACGGCCGACACCCTGTTCCACGAACACCAGCGTTTATCACAACGCGTCGAGGCCGGGAAAAGATTTCTCGCGAGTCACCACAGCCAGCTCATCGGTCTCATGACCGGCGAGCCGGGCGAGTTTCATCGCTTCACGATAATGCTACCGTCTGAAGTGTGGGAGCCAGCACTACGCGAGGAACTCGCTCACCTTGAGTCGCGCCTCCGGAACCTAAACGCAGGGCTCTTTCAATACCTCAACGCGGGCTCACAATCATGACAAAAACCGACGAACAGCTACCCACAATTCCGTGGCCGGCGCGTAGTGGGGCCAGCGAACGGTTGCAACAGCACCAGTGCGCGCTGAACGTCTATTACCGCCAGTTGTTCGATGTCGCATCGAAGCGGACGCTCTTCGCACAATTTCTCCCGCCGCTCACGCCTCTCACGCGCCGGCAGAAAATCCGACTCGCTTACCTGAACGCCATCGATCGCGTGTACGATGCCTGGGCAGTGCTGGTGGGGCGCAAGCGCGTCGAGTGACACCGTGCCCTTCAACGACCGGCCCTTCTGCATCCACGGCACGCACTTTCGCGAGCGCTGCGACTTCTGCCGCGAGGAGATCGAGCGGTACATCCAGGACAGTAAGAACCCACCGCCGCGCCCGAAGGTCTGGGACGGCAACGCGGTAAACGAGAGAGCCCTTGAAATTCTCGATGATGAAATCCCTTTTTAGCTCCACACACAGATGAGCACCGCGAACTCTCCGGTATTCAAACTACGCAAGGAAGCGACGCGCGCGGCGCTTGTCCTGAAGGGCACGAAGCGCACCGACAAGCCGACGGTCACCTTCGCGATCGTGATGGATGACAAGACGCTTAAATGCGAAATGACGTGGAGCGCGCTCGATAAATACTCGGTCACTGAGCTGCGCGATCTGTTCGTGGCCCGGATGCGAGAATCGGCACCCGCCGAGGAAAGCTGATGCCCCTCGACGATGAGCCGATCATCTGCCGCTGCCCACAATGCCATCCCGATCCGCTGTACACGTTCAGCGACGAGTATCGGCACCTCTGCGAAGTGCGCGCGGTCACGAAGATGGAAAGCGTGGCGCGCATCAAGTACCTCACCGATGTCAAAACAAAGCGCGGCGAGCCCGCCCTGGACCGAATCGTGAAATCACTCGACCCCTCCACCCTGAAGGATATCGAGCAGACCGCGCGGGAGTACCGCGCGTGGAAGGCCAACTTCTAACCCCCAAAGGAGGCTATACATGTCAGTCCATATTTCCCCCACCGTCGGCCGGATGTTGTGGTTCTGGCCGAACCCGCGCGACCCGCGCAGCAAAGACGCCGGCACGCAGCCCCTTGCCGCGCAAGTCGCCCACGTGAACGAGGACGGCACCGTGAATCTCGGTGTGCTGACCGCGACGGGAAACTGGACCGAGGCGCGCCGCGTGTTGCTGGTGCAGGGCGATGAACCGGTACCGGTCTACCTCAACTACGCGACCTGGATGCCCTACCAAATCGGACAGGCCGCCAAAACGGAGCAGGCAGAAAAGGAACTCGCCGCGCGACCCTGGACCCCACCGTTCAATCCACCACTCGGCGGGTCTGTTGTGGATGCAGAATTTCCTGAAGTCGACCCCACGGACGCACCGGGAAGCTGACTTGCCGAAGTTCATGAAGCGGCCGCTGTCGCGCAACCTGAATTTCGCGGCAGCGACCGCCAAGCTGCACGGCGTCACCGTCGAGCATCTCCTCGACACCATCGCAAAACGAAAGGCGCTCAGAATGGCGCGCATGTATCGAAGAAGGGCCGCGGAGAGAAGCGTGCTGAAAAAAGGGCAGCACCGTTACGAGCTGCAACCAGGCCGGCTTAAAGCGGGCGAGGGTGAACTGGACGGGCTTCTGCTCGCCTGCAACATCAGCAAAGAGCAGGCCTGCGAAATCTTCGGCGTCAACATCTCCGCGTTCAACAGATGGTACGGCTTCCCACTGCACCCCTGGCCCTGCCGCTTCCTGCGCCTGTACGGCTGGGCGCTGAATGCCAGAAAATGGATGGAGGACAACGGCCTCGACCCCGAACTATTCACGATGAAGCCGGTGACCGAGTACAAGAACGCCGGCCGCTATCCACGCAAGGCGAGCGACATCGAGGTTCAGACATGATCTGGTCTGAGCACCGGATTGCCGCCTGGCTCGCCCGGCATACGTTCGCCAGAAAGTGCCTGGTGATCGTCCCGAATTGCTCGTGGCCGGGCAGCGAGTGTGACCTGCTCATTTTGACGCGGGATTTGCGCGTGATCGACGTAGAAATCAAGATCAGTCGCAGCGATCTACGGGCCGACGCCGGCAAGGATAAGTGGTTCCACTCGTGGGACTGGAAAATTGACGGGCCGTGGGGGAAGAATGCGCAACGCCGGCCGCGGCCGTGGCCTCTGCGTGTCTGGAAGCACTATTACTGCCTGCCGGCCGACATCTGGAAACCCGAATTATTGCCGACAGTCGCCTCGGTTTCCGGTGTGCTGCTGCTCACCGCCGGCAAGTATTCAGCGGAGCAGTGGTACATCCGCTGCGAGCGCGCAGCGCGGCCAAATAGACAGGCCGAGCGCGTCACGGCCGAGGATGCCATTGATATCGCCCGCCTGGCTGGGCTTCGCATGTGGGACGCATTGGATGCCGTCGAGCGGTTGTCCCGTGACTATTCCGCTGCCGTGAGGGCCGCATGACGTCCTTCCTCATTCCGAAGGGCGCGGCGTGAGGCAATCCCGGCGCATGTCCTTTGCTGAAT